>Ga0315915_1000213_pt1 | contig 51610 bp, 67 predicted proteins | sample MpolbnodulesMG_FD_207738 | JGI IMG/M metagenome (GOLD analysis project Ga0315915, IMG submission 207738) | Medicago polymorpha root nodule microbial communities from Los Angeles, California, United States - branched nodules | ecosystem: Host-associated > Plants > Roots > Nodule | place: USA... | reverse complement strand
GAAAACTTGGCAAGGCCGCTGGACAAGCCAGGCGAACGCCATTATACGCCCCACCAGACCGCAGCAAAGCGGTCCGGCGGGTGATTAGCTCAGTTGGTAGAGCAGCTGACTCTTAATCAGCGGGTCGTAGGTTCGAGCCCTACATCACCCACCATTTTTATCTCATGATATCAATGGGTTACGCTGAATTCTTCTGTCATCAGACAAAACACGGACACCCCGCTAGATCACCATTAGATCACGCGAGGTAAGTATCTGTTTTTCCGTTCTATTTTCGTTCCACGTCAACAGACTTGTGGATAACCGGATTCCGGTTCGGCGATCCCCTGCTGAACCTAGCGACGGCTAGCTTCAAAACTGAGGAACGGAATGCGGGGTCGGGTTCGAACCGACCATACTGCCGACGCATTCGATGTCATCCTGCCCTGGTCGCCTGCAAGATTCGAGATCGACGTCCCTTTTGCGATCGCACTCCCTTAACCTTTCCGGGAGATCGCGGGCTCCCAAACGAATCGGGTCCCTGTATCGATATCTTCCCGACGTCAGAAGGAGTGCCGCGTATGTCGATGTTCACAAGCCGCGATCCCGCAGGCCGCGCTGCAGGCGAGCTGACCCTGCTCACCATGGGCATCGTCAGCAGCATGTCGGCAGCTCATGCTGCAGGCAAGCAGGCAGCCGAGGAGCGCAAGGAGAAGCGGGCGGCGTACAAGTATGCATGCGAACTCGTCGAAGCACGCGGTCGTGCAGATGAGCTGGGCCGCGTTGCTATCCGTGCCGTTCGCCACGTCGCCTCGCTCGAAGCCGAGGTACGCCGCCTGCGTGTCGCCCTCAGTCAGCGCCAGGCTCATATCGACCGCCAGCGTGGAGCAGCCTGATGATGAACTTGTCCGACGAAGGCCTCGTTGCCCGTTTCGGCGACGTCATGCACGAGATGCCGGAGCTTTATGAAGCGATCCGCCTGTTCGAAATCAAAAACCGCCCGGCTGTGACCTCGGGCGGTTTCAGGATGAGCGCTGACTGGGTGTCAGTATCAGTGGACGGTGCCGCTGGGAATGTATCGCGGATTCATGTTGGGCACTCCGGGCGCATGAAATAGCTCGCGGAACCGCGCGGCGACGAATGCCCGCTTCTCCTCCTCTTCGTCTTCCACGGTCGGGATCCTCAGGATCTCGGCCGTTTCTGTTTCCGTAGTCGGCTTCGGGTAGATCGGCTTCATAGTCCGCGCCTCGAGACTCCTTGCACAACCGCCCGTAGTCGACATCGCCAGCAGCGTCAGGTCGTCGTCGCTCAGGCTGAGCAGCCAGTCCTGCCCCTCGGCGTCGAGCGCGGACAGATCCATTGTAGCGCGATCTTCCGGAGAAGCCGCGGCGTACGCCCTCACGACTTCCGCAGGCGACATGTCCTTGACGATGGCGTCGATGGCCTCCTCAGTCTCGCGAGCGGCCCTTGCAGCGTCCTCGACGTCGCCCCTCTGTATGTTCTCGAAACCTCCGGTAGGCGGGTGCGGCATCAGGCCCAGCCAGCGCAGCAGCGATCCGAATATGGCGCCAAGCCACGTCAGCGGATTCAGCAGATCCCACCACGATTTCTTCTTCTCCATATCGACACCTCCTTGTCTGTGATGACCCAGGATCTCGCCGGCGGCCGAAACCGACAAACGGCTGAGTGCGCCGGCGAAAAGCTCACGGACAAATCTGTGAACACGACTTGGAAAATCGTGATGCCTTCAGTCTAAGTAATTGTTGACACGAGATAATTCGATTTCGACACTTGCGCGTATCGCGTTCCTGATACAGCCTAAGTCATCGGACACGGCATCCCGCCGCCGATGAAAGGATACGAACATGAGAACATTTGAAATCGCACCGAAGAACGGAGGCGTAGCCGCCATCGACACGACGACGGGCGACTTCGCCTACATCCGCGCCTTCGTCTACAGCGATGCTCACGCACACTACATCGGTCTGAGCGTGGTCGGGGCTTCCAGCGAGGCACGCCAGGATATGCGTGATCACAACATGTCAATCGACGAGGACTTCTGGTTCGAGGCCGATGATTTCATCACTCTCGTCGAATCCCGCCTTCCATCCTTCGCCATGCGATTCGACAACAGGGATGGATATCTCGCTGTCGAGAAAATGGCGAACGACACAGCATCGGCAGTGATGTCGGGTGACACGTCCTTCCTGAACGCCGCCTGATGATGGCCCCATGGCCGGGGCCGAAACCTCCCTCAGGAGGTCGCGGTAGCCAACTCACGAAGATGACCACGCACTGCAAGGGAACACGAAATCCAACTGGGAGAATTCTGAAATGGAAGTACAGATCGAAATCGAGGAGCAGCCGAAAGGCGCCTACTACCGCATGCCTGTTGGCCATGTCGTCGTTGCTTTTCGCGACGCCGAAGCTCTCTTGTCAAAGCACGGCATCGATCGTAACCAGACAGCCGCCGCTCTCGGTCTGTCGCCGACGACGCTCGTCGCATACGCGCGCGGTGTCTCGACCGTCGCCCACCGGACGATTCCGGCAGCTACCCTTGACCGGATCCGCGATCTCGCAGTCGACGCGTACTGGCGCGCCGCAGCGTGGCCGTATCGCATCGAGATTGGTGGCGTAGAAGCTTACCTGACGCCGGTCTACACTGCTCACGACGACACCGGGCTTGTCCGTGACAGGCACTCACACCCGCTCCGAATGCGCGAAGTCGCTGACAAGCTCGGAGGCAATGTCAGGGTGACATGGTCGGTTAATCCGCGCGTGACCGAAGTCCCGCCGCTCGATGCCGCCGCCGCTCTCCGGAGCCGCTGGCGTGTCGGCGTATGGCAGCTCCGCGACCAGTTCCAGCACATCGGTCGCGCCGATGCGGATGCCGTGCTCTGTGACCTAGCGGACTGCTGCCGATATACGCTGTGGACTTTCAGCACCGAGTATCGACCGTGGATGACGCAAGTGACGACATCCATGGTCGAGCGACTGGAGGCGGCAGTCGCGGATATAGAGCGCGGCGACGACATCCAACCATGGGAATCCGCTGTCGCCCGCGCGATGGCCGACCTGGAGGATCTGTGAGATGGCGCGTGTGATGAGAGATACGACTGTCGAGGCGCTCGCTAAGAAGCTCTTCGAAACGTGCGGGACGTCCTGGCTCGACGACAGCTACCTGCACTGGTCGGCTGCGGTGAGAGCGTGGTCGGTGGGATCCACTCGTCCGCTGCACGAAGAAGACCGACAAGCAGTCGTTTACGCGATCCAGAAGCTAGATGACGCCGAGATCGAAAGAGTGAGGGCCATCGAAGCCGCTGAGGACGCGGAGGAAGAGGCTGCCGCGCTAGAGATCCTTCAGGGCGTGCGCTGGGTAAAGCATTCCTGGGATCGCCAGCAAGATTGTCTCGTCTCCGAGTACGTGGTCGGACGGCAGTCTGGGCCCGGTTGGTACCGAGAGGGCAGCCTTGACGAGATCGAAGCACGGGAAAACGCCGGGCAGAAGGAACTGTTCTGAAAGTGAAAGGCCCCGAGAAATCCCTCTCGGGGCCTTTGTCCATCCTCAGATGGTACTTGAAGCTGTGCGTCTTATCATATCCCATATAGACCCGGTACCGGGTGCGCTAATCGCGGGACTTCAGAGAAGTTGCCTCGTCCGCGACACCAGATGATGATGTGTGCCGGCGGAGCCGAAAGCAAGGACAAGCGTGGATCGATGCCAGACGAGTTCAACAGATTGATTCAGAGGGGGTTGCTCCCGATGACGGTTTTCGACGTGATCCACGGGAAGCTCGACGAGGAATTCGAGGTTGAAAGAGCCCGGAATAGAGCCGAGTGTATCGAATGGAGCCGAAACCTGGTGGTGCCTCCTGTCGATCTGAAGGCCGAATGGGATTTGAAGCCAGGACATTTTTATCTCGCATATGATGGCGAGAAGCCTGACCTTCACCCTGCCAATAACTTCGCTTTGATTGAAGCTGACGTTGCTGATGTCCACCCGAAGCTTACGTACCAGTCCAGCCGTGACAAGGATTCGTGGGATGAAGAGTATCGAGGGCGAAGCCTAGGAACGGCTTTTCGCTGGCTAAATGGCTTGCCTGTGACGCCTCCGCTAATTACCCGGATTGGCGACGAGATTGCGATTTCCGGAGGTAACCATCGGTATCACCTTGCGCACTACTACGAGACGAAACGTATGCCTTTTTTAGTGCTGACCGAGAACCTGGACCTCGTGATGAGCATCCTTCCGACAGCCGTTAAGACTGAACCAGTCTTCTGACGGCCGCGAGCTTCGTGCGGCAGTCTTCACCGGCAGCCGCCAGCTTCACCATATACTGAGCAACATCCCGCTCCCGGATCCACGTCGATCCCGCCACAGGCTCTGCCGAGCACGTCAGGAGCGAATTCGGTATCTCGATCTTTCGCTCGACAACGCGTTCGACCACGATCTCCTTCGGAACGGACTGGCACCCAGTCAGGATGATCGCGATAGCAAGGGGCATCCACAAGCCGATCGGCCACATAAACATCATGTCCGACCTCCGAATCTTTTCGCGCGCAGCTTCTCAAGTAGAGGCGACACCGGGCCGTCCTCTTCGTCCGGAGCCTGCAGGATCTCCCTGACCGTCTCCAGATCACGAGCGGCGGCGGCTTCGATTTCGGCATGCGCGGCCTCCAGCTCGGCAACGACGCGCAGCCTGTCCGCGTCAGCCTTGGCGGCGGCAGCGGCATTTGCGTTAGCCGTCGAGATGGCGGTGTCGCGCTGGCTCGTCAGAAGGACATTGGCGGCCTCGGCAGCCTTCAGATCGCCAAGGACGGCTGTGTAGTGCCAGTAGCCGAGGCCGATCGCGGCGATGACGGCGACGATTGCGGCGATCTTTATGTATCCGATCATTCGGCTGCTCCCTTCCTGCTCCGGAGATCGAGCAAGCCAGAAGCGACCCAGCTCCTCAGATCGAGATGGCCGACGCCGATGTAGAGCGCGAGATGCGCAATGGCCGCGCTGCCGACGACCGTGATGACGTCCGCAGTTGCACCCCAGAAGGCAAGCGCGAAGATTCCTACCAATGACCACGATGTGAGCTTTTTCGAGTAACTGCGGGATTTCTGCGCTGAAGGTCTGGTCATGCGGCCACCTTCAGATCCCAGCGCATCCCCGTTGCCTCGGCTATTGCTCCGAGCATTTTCATGCACAGCGGCTCATCGCGCATTAGCTTTGAAATGTGCCCGGCACGGATGGAAGGGTATCTCGCTCTGATCTCGACTGCTGTCAGACCATTGGCCTGGATGTGCTCCTTCACGGCATCGGAGAGCTTGGCCTCCAGCTCCAGGATCGAGAAGCACTTGTACTTTTCTGGGATGTAGCAGACGCCCATGTTACGCCGCCTTCTTCAGGAGGTCGGCGTACTCCGGAATGGCGTCGAAGCACGGACAGCTCTTCAGCCACTCCCGCTGCGTGATCTTGCCGTCGCCGTTGAGATCCGGAGAGAAGTCGCGGTGCCCCTTGACCGTGCGGATCGTCGGATACTGTCTGATCAGGTCGCCCACGAGTTTCCTGAGTGCGGCCTTCTGCGCGCCCGTCCGCGTGTCCTTTGCCGTCTTGCCGTCGGCAGCGACCCCTCCGATGTAGGAGATGCCGATGGATCCGGTATTGTGACCAGCGACATGGGCGCCGACTTTGTCCAGCGGTCGGCCGGGCGAAACCTTGCCGTCTAGATGGACGATGTAATGATATCCGATGTCGGACCAGCCGAGCTGCTTGTGCCAGCCGCGGATCGTGTCGACGGTGTATTCCTTGCCCTCTGCCGTCGCTGTGCAGTGGACCGCTATCGTATTCAATGGCCGCATTTCTCGTCCCCCAATGTTCATGTTATGTTCTAACATAACATGTGGAGAACGGAAACGCCGGCTGCAGGATTTAGCGGCAGAAAGTCACCCTTAGAACGGGATGTCCTCGTCCAGGTCTCTTGAGAAATTTCCGCCACCGGAGCCGACCGTGGTAACGGTCACTTCGCCTTCAATGATGGTGAACGGCGAGGCACTGCCGACGACATGATGACGGCGTGCAAGACGCTGGGCCGTCTCCGTGAAAGGAGTCTGACCTTCGCTCCCCGATGGGATCATCAGTCCGGCTTCCGTGTAGTACGAAATCAGACGATCTAGAGTGCTCCGGGTTATCTTGAAACAGCCAGTCGCATCGACTGGGGCTAGTTCCCCCGCGATCGCGGAGGCGATCATCACGCATGAATCGTCGTGATCAATGTTGAAGTAGAAGTCGCCGTTCCAGTCGTTTGTGGAGACATCGAGATTGGAGAAGAACAAGGGAAAGAAGGATATCCACGATCCCTGGATCTTCGCGGAACTGCCGCGCTTCGTGCCTTTGCTCGTGGTCATCGGCAGGAGGGTCAGGGTTGTCAATTCGACAGCATCGGGGAGCTTGGGAAGTGGGATGTCGACGCTCAGATTGCCTAGAGCTGTCCGAAATTTTTCATTCTCTTTCCGAACCTCGTTCAGTTCCTCGAGCGTGTCGATGCTTGCGACGGCGTCTCCCCGAATCCAGCCGACACGCGGCTTCGTCGCTTTCGCGTGATCTAGGGCCTCACGAACGGCCAACTTGAGATCTCCGAATGTCGTCCAAGTCTTCCGGAGGCGCTTATGCTCGGCCTCCTTGATGAAGTCCTTCAGAGACTGCCGACCGGCATCGGTTGCCTCGAGGTTCTCTGCCGGGATCTTGCCTGGCTCCCCGTGAAGCATCACTAGAACTGGAACGCCTTTCTCAACGGCGTAGCGGAATTCCTTGTGGGTGTAGCTGAGGCCGTCGTCGGCTGGCGTGCCGTAGCGTCCGGCTATGATCAGGACGTAGTAGTCACACTTGTCGATGAGCGACTTGATGAACTCGAACTGGTCCTCGTCTGCAGCCGGAAAAGACTCCATCTGCACAGGGAAATCCCCCATGCTTATGATGACATCCTGGACCGCTCGACGCTCATCGCGGAGATCTTGGAATGTCGAACTGATGAAAACCTGATACCGCTTGTCGTGCACGCTGTTTCCCCCTTTGAGCAGCAACGATAGTTGTGTCGGTTCAAAAGGTCCACAACTGCAGACAAGGGCGGCTACGCAGCCGCCTTATACTCCACAGGTTCCCCGGCAGGCTCATACCTGCCGTCGCCGGACATGATGATCATGGCGCGCTTGCCGTTGTCATACTGCACGATGTGCGCGTGCGCCCATGTCGTCGGCCCCTTGTTGTAGCCCTGATCCAGGTTGGCGCTCACCCCGGCGACATAGACGCCCTCCACGATCTTCGGCGTGTGCGTGTGTCCAGAGGACGTCTTCGGCCCGAAACGGCGATACTGGTTTGGCGACCCGCGCGACCCGCCGACGCCGAGATCTCCATGAAGACCACACTCGACATCGCCGACGACGTAGCTGCCGCCGGACGACACGAACTGCACGTCTTCAGCCAGCCCCGCGCGTCGCATGCCCTGCCGCACGATGTTGAAGTCGATCACATTGTCGCGGATCGCACGGTGCCATTCCGAATTGAGGTCGTGCCAGTACCAGGCGTTGTGAGCATCGAGAGCGCCCTCTGGATCCTTGAGCCATTTCGCGAGCGCGGCGTCGTGGTTGGATTCGACCATGACCGTCTGGCACCAGTCGCGGCGTACTGCGTTCGCGAAGGCTGCGGCTTCCCGGACTTCGTCTTCGACGCATTCGGATCCTGCGCTGCGCACCTGGGCACGCTGATGCGGATCCTTGATGCCGTGATGATTGCGACGACGGAAGTCGAGCGTGTCGTGTAGGAATTGGTACCGGGGCTTGAGAAGGTCGATAATGCTGTCATCGGTGACGATGGCGCGGGACTGCATGTCGAAGCCCCATGACCGCAGGGCTACGGTGGAATTCATCTGCTCGAAGTGGATGTCGCCCCACGTCACAGCGGCAACTCGGTGACCTGTCGTGACCACGCCATCGACCACCTTGACGTCGAGATCCTGAAAATTGCCGTCGCTGTCGGCGAGCAGGTGCCGGAAGAACACCTCGCCGTCGGTGTCGATCTGCACGAGGAGCGCGCCGTACGTATGATGGAAGAGCGCCTTCCGGCCGCTGGCGCGCGGCGTATACGATGGCTGGGTGACAGTACCGGTGGAGATCGCCATCCTCGGAGGCTGACCTTGCATCCGGGGAATGGATTCGAGGGCGACCCGTGCATGCGGCACGATGACGTGCTGGCCCTTGTTCGCCGTCGTCCATCCGTTCAAAGGATTCGCCGTCGTCGGCAAGACGTTGGCGTCGCCGATCCACAGGAGGCTGTCGGTGATGTGAGTGCGATCGAAGCTGAGGTAGTCGTGGAGTTCATGAGCGTACACGGCAGTGGCAACGGCATGGTCTTCATAGAGGCCGAGCTGGTATGTGTAGCCGCCGAGGCCGATATCGGTGCCGAGGTATTCCGAGTAGGCAAGGAGATTTTCCCAGAAGGGTTTGAAAACGGGGGTGTCATCCTGGGCGGAGGATAGGATGAAGCGGTGGACGATCCCGCGGGGAAGATCCATGTCGATCTCGTTGACGGACGAGATCCGGATCGGCTTCTTCTTCTCTTTTTCGGGAGCTTCTGCCGGAGCAACTGGCTCGACGGCGGTGGATTTCAAAGCATCGATTTCGGCGATGAGCTGCCGTATGCGGTCGAGACGCTGCTTCGAGATATTGAGGGAGCGCCAGACGTCTGTATAGCGCATGCCGCTCGCGAGCATCTCTCTGACGGCAGGTACGTCATCCAGGAGCGGGCGTCCGTGACGGACGAGATTGGGATTTCTGAGCATTCTATATCCTTCACAACGCCACCTCTTTTGCGGGTGGTCTGAAGGAATGGTTTGCGGTGGCGGAACTTGAAGCAAGTTGTCAACGCATTGTTTTTCAATCGGTATTGGAAACTTTGTTGACGGCATCAGGCACCGCCTCACTTTAGATGCCGAAGATTTTTTTGATTTTTTCGGCGAAAAAGATCCAGAAAACGCCGCCGGCGGTCGTGAGGGCGGATACATAGGCAAAAGTGGCACGACGCTGGCTCTTGATCTCAGCGATGTCGCTCTTCACGGCACTGAGATCTGCCTTGAGAACGTTGATGTCGGACTTCATTCCTTCGTGCGTCGACATGAAGTTGCGGACGTCCGCACTGAGTGTCGCGATTTCGCGCACGATATCGCGGAGGTCTCTTTCGGATACGCTGTCGGTCATTGTCGAGTGCACTCGTGTCTACGGATTGGTCATGACAACGAGTGCATCCTGGATCACTGCAAGATTCGAGGCCGACAGCTTGCGAAAATAACGTGCGAGGTGTCATCTGGGCACAATTTACAGGCGCTGAGTCGCGGGGGGTGACATGGTCGAGGAAGTCGCAGCAGCCGAAGCGAAGCAGCCCCGCTATGAGCGGTATATCGAGGAGATCACAGAGGACATCACGAACACCGTCGACGAATTCGGTTGCCAGCCGATTCTCTTCATCGGATCTGGGCTGGCGAAGCGATACATGGATGCTCCCAACTGGGAGGAGTTGCTGGGGCATCTCGCCGACAAATGCTCAGTGATCGACAAGGGCCTCGGGTTCTACAAGCAGTCCTTGGTGTCTCCGATCAAGATCGGCGAGGAATTCGCGCGGCTTTACCACGAGTGGGCGTGGGGAGCGGGTAACAACGAATTCCCAAAAGAGCTGTTCAACGACGACGTCCACGCCCAATCATACATCAAGTTCAAGATCTCGGAATATCTCACCAGCCTCATGCCGCAGAACACTGCCGGGCTGAAGGCGGAATACCTCCCCGAGATTGAGGTGCTTTCGAAGATCAAGCCTCACGCGATCATTACGACGAACTACGACCAGATGATCGAGCTGATCTTTCCGGATCACGAGCCGATTATCGGTCAGCAGATCCTCAAGGGACAGCAGGTGTGCGTCGGCGAGATCTACAAGATCCACGGCTGCGTGACCGACCACGACAGCATCGTCTTCACGTCGGACGACTACGACGAGTTCATGAAGCGCAAGAAGTTCCTTAGCGCCAAGTTGCTGACGTTCTTCAATGAACATCCGCTGGTTTTCGTCGGCTACAACGCTGGCGACCCGAATATCCGCGCGATCCTGTCCGACATCGACGAAGCTCTGCCTGAAAAGGGTGGCATCATCCCGAACGTCTTCATCCTGCAGTGGGACGGCTCCCTCACGGAGGATAGCTGGCCGCCAAGAGACAAGGTGATTCCGACCGAGGAAGATCGTAGCGTCCGGGTGAAGATGATCGTCGCCAACAATTTCTCGTGGGTATTCGACGCCTTCGCAGCTAATCCCGCCCTAGCGCATGTGAACACCAGGGTCCTTCGATCCCTAATCGCGAGATCATACGAGCTTGTCCGTCACGACATCCCCAAGATGACCGTGGAGGCCGACTTCAAGATGCTCAACGACGCTGTGGAAAATTCGGAAACCTTCGCCAAGCTGTTCGGCATCGCCAACATCCACGACTACAGCGCCGCCGGTGCCCATCATTGCCACAGCCTGACCCAGGTCGGAAAAGCGCTCGGACACAAGGGGTGGCATTCAGCGGATCACCTGATCACCCGGGTGCTGAACGAGAAGGGCATCAATCTCAAGAAGTCCGACAATCGGTATCACCGCGCGGACAAGGTCAACAACACCGTGTTCCACAAGTACTCGCAGGATCTCGTCGATCTGCTGACTAAGGTTCAGAACAATGAGGAGTACGTGGTCGACCTCGGCATCCCGGAGATCAAGAAGGCAGTGTGATCAGGTCGGAGCCACGAAATTGACGCCGGTGTTGATCTGACAGCTACTGGCATTGATCGTCTGCTCGCTTCCGATGACCAGCCCACTCTCATTGTCGACGTCCCACCGCGCCATGACGTCCACCGTCACCGTCCGCGGCCGTCCGTCCACCTCGCTCCGGATCCTCTTCTGCACGAAGCCGCTGAGGCCCATGATCAGTTTTTGCGACATCAAGGCTCTCCCAAATCCGGTCTCAAGTTGATCTGCTTCGGCAGCGGTGGCGGCAGGCACGTCACTGACATCCGGCGCGTCAGGAGATCCTCCTCCCTGAGAGGCGCGAAGGCTATCCTGAGCCTTGTAGGCATCGTGCCGATTGTCCCGACCGGATCCCCTGATCCGACTGCTGCCGCGTGCTGAGCGCTCCAGGCGTTTTCGAATGCATAGATGCGGGGCGGCTGGGTCGCCAAGGCGAACGCGTTCACTGGCTCACGGACGCCGCGGTAGCTCGTTGAGTAGACGATGTCGCCTGTCTGCTGCTGGCCGGATCCAGGAATTGGAGCGATCGATCCAGATCCTGGAATGCTTGCGAGCGTCAAGTTCGCCGTCCTCACGCCGTCCTCGCCGATGACGAGTTCAATCGCGGTCACTTTGCCAACCAGCTCGCCCCCGGGCAGACGACGGTGACGGATCCTGCAGGAATCTTCACAGGTGATCTCGCGAGCCAGCTCCCAAGGCACGGTGAACGTGGTCGTGGCGCACTGGCTGCGCTCGAGGACAGCACGATACAGCCGACGGATAGCATGTCGGACGGCACGGACGCCGCGATCGCTGTCGAAGAAGCGTGCCGAGCGCGGATCCCGCATAGGCGCGCGCTTTTCGCGACGCTCCCAGAGCAGTGGGCCGCCGTCGTAGTCGCGGATCCGAAAGGTGTCGGTCGCGTCGTGCTCGAACAGGCATGTCCATGCCTTCCCGGCGGCCAGCACTTCGTCGCCGACGTCGTAGTGGCGCTGCTCAAGCGTCTCCGGATCCTCGTATTCCCATTCCGGCGTCGATCCGTCGATATTGAGGGCTGCGAGCGTGATGACCTCGACCGTCTCGACCTGATCATCCTCTTCGGGGATCTCCTGAAGCCCGGACGGCAGCACGATATCGAGAAGCTCCTCTCGCGCCTGCTGGTAATCGTAAGCGGCGGTCAAGCGAAATTGAATCGTCTTGGACTGGAGCTGCACCTGCCCACCAGACGCGCTGCCGAACTTGCTCCCACTGATGCCGAGCCAGTTGGGGGTGTTGTTGGTCACGCTCTCGATCTCCGCTTCCGCCAACGTCCATCCCGTATCGGAGCCGATGCTCGCGCCTGGCTGCGGGAAGGACTGGAGGAAGTCCTGCCACGTATATGTAGACACCGCATCTGGCTCACTGACCGTCTGCCTGCCTTTAGCGACCTGCGTCCACGATGCGATGATCCGGATCCGGGTGCTCGGCCGCGGCGGATTAGAAACGGTCAGCTCGGGCGGGTTCTCGATACCCTCAAAGTCTAGGGTGTGCAGGATGTCGCTCTCGACGAGGTGCGTTCTCGAAAGGGCAAGCGTCGCCCGATCCCAACGCCAGATTTCCGGCCTAGCCGAGAGCGCGCTCTCGGGGTCGTCGGAAGAGTCGGCGGAATAGAATAGCGGGTCATACAGTTCCGCATCCTCGCGGTCGGCTGCAGGCGCGTCGGGATCGTACGCAACGGCTTCTCCGGTGCGGAGGAGATCGGCGACAGCCGTCAGGACATCGTCGGCAGACGGCGGAAGGCAGCGGTAGGTGAGATCGATGGTGGTGCCGGACATGCCAGTCGGCAGAGGCACCAGGCGGCCTCGCGCCACGACGACAGGTTCGGGATCCGACTGCCTCTTTTCCCAGAGAATGGCGTATTTGTTAGACGTCGGCATGAAGCCAGCGACACCCGGATTTTCGACCGTCACCTTGAAATACGGCTCGATCTTTCGGCCCACGCGCTGCTCGATGACGGATCCTGATAGCGCGAAATAGGCGTCATCCACCGCAGCCTGCGGATCGAAGGGCGTGTCGAAGGCCGGGATGTATTGCAGTCCGAACATCAGATCCCTCCCAGTTCTTCGGTCATGAGCTGCCACTGGCTGGACGCATCTGCCTCCCGATATGTCTCCCGCCACGGCTCCGTGACGATAACTTCGTACTGCAGGCGGGCATAAACACGCACTGGCTCAACGGCAGGAGCCGACAGGGTGACAGTTTTGCCCGAGATCGATGAGGAGATGTCATCGAATCCAGTGGTCAGTGCTCGAGCGGAATGGACGGAGCGCGGGAATACGGCCGACGTGCCACCTGTCGGGATGACGATCATGAGTTCGTTCGGCGGCACGATGCTGAAGACGGTGCCGGGCCACATGTTGGCCAGTGCCGGTGGCCTCATATCATCGCCGGACGAGATCCGGAGGGCGAATAGCCGGAATTCGGGATCGACCAGGTTCTTAGCGATCCCATTCCAGTTTCTGACGATACGCGCAGACGCGGCGATGGGCGACAGCTCGACAGACAGGTCGAAGCCAGTCTGCCAGCCGAAGCCAAGGGCAGGAGCAAGGATCGCGGTCGGGCTGGTGTATCCTGTCATCATGAGAATCCGTTGTTCAGCTCGTCGAGCGCGCGCTTCATGTTCATGTCACCGGTGACCGTGGCGGGGGTTCCGTTGACTTTGATATCGTACTGGAAAACGGCTGCCGGCGGCTGCTGTGCGGCGCGACGGTAGTCGTCGGCAGAGCGGGAATCCCGGATCCCATCGGCGGCCTTGAAGCCGATGAAGTCGTCGATTTGCTTCCGGCCGTACGCCGCACGGTCGGCTGCAGTGACGATGTTGACGCCATCTTGCGCCCAATAGCGTTTCTTGAAAGCGTCGTTTTTGGGATCGCTGCTCTTGAGAAGCCCTCTTACGTACTGCTGATCATGCGCACGGATCAGTGCCGCCTGCTGCTCAAACAGATTGTCGAAAGCCTTCTGGGAGTCTTCGTAGAACCACTTCGCCGCCTGCTGTCCAAGCTGGAACGCGGCGACGGCAGTCGTGCCGAGCACCACAAGACCCTCGATCACGCCTCCGATCGACAGTCTTGCTGAAGCCAGGGATTGGACCATACCCAGCCCCACGGTTTTGAACGACGTCCCAACAGCGTTCACACGTCCGCGCCACGCATCCGTGTCGGTCGCGAGGGTCTTCAGATGAGATCCGGTCGACTTCGCGAAGCTGGCTGCGGCAAGCCCCGAGTCCTTGAACGATCTCACCGTCGCCTTGCCGCTGTCCACTGCTGCGGTGCGTGCCATCGTCAGACCGGTAACCAGCCCATCCTTCAGCGACGTCGCAGCCTGGACGGATGCCATTTTGACTGCAGAAGCGGACGAGACGGCGGCCGTTCTCGTAGCAGCCACAGTATCGACTGCTGCCGTGCGGGCCGTCATGAGCCCGCTGGCGAGATTGTCCTTGAGAGCTGTCGCTGTCGAGATCGTGGATGCTCTGACGGCGGCCGTCGCCTCGATAGCCGCCGTCTTCGTTGCAGCCACAGAAGCGGCGACCGCTCTGCCAGAGTCGACAGCGGAAACCCTGACCGCAGCGGCGGTGTCGATGATCGCCTTCGAAGCGTTCTTGTAACCTTCGGCAGCCGCCGCCGTTGCCTGGCCAGGCAGCGCAGCAGTCGCTCGAGCGGCATCGGCCGTGGCCGAGACGACGGAATCTCGCATCCGCGCAGCACCAGCGGCGACATCCGCGAACCGCTCCTTCATCGACGGGCCTGGATTTAGGCGCCGTCGTTCGACTTCCTCCCGAGCCGCCGACCAGCGATCACGGACTCCGTCCCTGACTGCAGCAGCCCCGTTCTGGATGGCACTTGCGCCGCTGCCAACGCGAGAACCCACCGATCCAAGCGACGATGCTCCGGAGCGAACACCGTTAGCGACGGATCCTGAGATGGCCCCGACGGTAGTCTCTGCAGTCCACGCGCGGCGGATCTTGTCAGCAAGCGTGTCGCCGCCGGAAGCGATAGCAGCGGCGATGGCTGGCGCACCCGATGCGGCGGCAGCCGTGGTAGCGGAGGCTCCAGAAGCTGCGGCGCCACCGACGCCCACGCGAGCAGCGACAGCGCCGACGGCACCTGCCCCAATCTTACCGACGGCACCTGCTGCGAGGCCGGCAGCGATCTTCAATCCCCCGAGGAGCCCGGTAAGCCTCAAAATACCGACGAACATCGCGGATGTCGCGAAGTCGGTACCAATAAGCGTCAGGATCGGCTGAACGGCTTCCTTGATGCGGTCGAGCGTCGACTCGAATAGCTCGAAGGCGGCCTTGAGGTGGTTGGCAAACCACAGCACGCCGTCTCGTAGGTCATTAAGCCACTTGTAGTCGCTGTTCTTGCCATCGAGGAGGAGCGAGACCTGCTTCCAGGCATCCATCGCGAAATCGCGCACGCTGACGAGACCATCACGGATCGCGTTGATCCACTTGTAGTCAGAATCCTTCCCATTCCAGAGCAGCGTGATCTGCTTGCGAACATCGCTGGCGAACGCCTTGACGTTGGCGAGGCCATGCAGGATTGCATTGATCCACTTGTAATCCGTGTCCTGACCTTCCCAGAGCAGACCAATCTGCCGACGCACGTCAGCAACGACAGCCCGGAGGTCGAGAACTTTCCTGACGGCGATATCGAGCCAGCGCGTCTGGATGGCATCTCCGTTGCCGGAAACCAGCGAGAACGCGTCCTTCGCAAACACCCGGGTATCGTTGAATGCGTCAACCGCCGCCTTGGCGATCTTCTCGCGGCTCTTGATGAGCCAGACGGTCAGCTCTACCGACGACCTTGTCAGATCCGGCACAAGCGTGCGGCCTACCGTCAGCCCGATACCCGACCAGGCAGCCTTGAGGTTCAGGAGCGAGCGTGAATATTCATTGGCATTCGCGATGTCCTGCGGTGTCGCGATAGCCCCTGTCGCTTCGAGAATGCGGTGATACCTCTCGATGGCTTCTCGGCCGCCGTCGAGGAGCGGAATCAATTTTACGCCTGCATCCTCGCCGAATAGCCGCATCGCCACCCGCGCGCGCTGGCTAGGATTCTCGATCTTCCGGAACGCGTCGGAGATTTCCAGGAGTCCTTCAACGCCGCCATTCGACGCGCGCGCCAGATCGACACCATATCGCTCAAGTTCATGGAGAGCCTGAGCCTGCGGAGACTGCGAGGCCCAGAATTCATCACGCGCTTTCTGAAGCTCGCGCAGTTCCTTCTTGAGCATCCTGACAGCAGGAGCCGAATTTGTAGCGGTTGCCCGCCCGTACTTGTCCGGCAGAGATCCGGGACGGAGCGCTTTGTAATAGTCATTAGCAAAGATGCCATTGCTCAGGACATTTTGAATCTCTCGGATCCGGGTATCAATATCGTTGACCGAGCCTTTCCGGGCTTCCAGTTCCGCCTCGCGAAAATTCTTCTGGATCTCCTGCAGCTTTTTCGTGTCTTTCAGACGCTTGGCGTCGGCGATATCTTCCTTCGTTGCCTCAAGGAAATCGGTGTACGATTCCGTCGACTTGTCGATGTTCTCCTGGAGCGTCAGAAATTCGTTCGAGATCGTCGCGATCTGTGTGATCAGTTCATTGCGGTCGGTGCCGGTCAGCTCGGCTGCGTAGCCGAGAACTGCGACGTCTGTCGGGGAGCCTCCGATTCGCTGGGCATCGATGGAAATGGATTTCAGAGAGACCGCTGAATCCTTGGCGGCCTTGATCGCCGTCGCGGACACCGCCGAGACCTTCGCTTTCAGGCCGACAAAGGCCGCCCCGGCGCCAAGCGCGCCAGTCTTGACGCCGCTCCAGGTTCCCTTCGATCCCATCTTGACGATGGACTTCACGAGGCCGTCGGCTTCCTTTCCGGTCTTCTTGAGAGCCTTGGAGAGATCGGCGCTCTCCTTTCCAGCGCTTTTAAGCCCGCTGTCGAATGGCTTCAGAGAGCCGCCGCCGGACTTGCGGATGCCTTCGAAGGTCTCGAGGATATTGCGGCCGATCGCGCGGAGGCCCGTCGAGGCCTGGTGGAGGCCGTCTAACGTGAACCGTGTCTTGATTTCGGGCGTGACTGCCATTCCGCTTCTCTCACCTCAACAGGTCCCAGGCTTTGGGATCCGACGACATTCCGACTGCGACCGCGCTCGCCATCTGAATCCGATGGGCCTTCTCACGATCGCCGAGGGTCCGCATGCGCCACATGAGCTGGATGGGGCTGAAGTCGAATCCCGGCTTTCCCGTCTCCAGCTCGTATTCCAGGGCCAGCTTCACGATGCCGACGATGCGCCCGTCGATCAGGAGTCCGTCGGCGCAGTGCGTTATGCGGCTTCCGCCAGCCTGGGTTTGAACATCTCCAGAGCCTCGAGGCGCTGGAGCAGTTTCTGAAAAAAAACGTCCGGAGGCTCCGATCCGAAGGTGATCTCAAGGGCGAACAGGACAAGTTCGGTGACGACATCGTCAGGCGCGGTCAGCAGCCATTGGCGAAATTCCTCGTCACCTTCTGCATCACAAGCGAAGGCGATGACCGAGGCAACGGCTTCGTCTCCGGCTTCGAGAATCGCTTTCGTGATGTTGATGCCCTCGAATACGTCGAGGAGAGACGGATGCTCGCGGCACAGGCGGAGCATCTGCTGCACGGTGACGGCGCGCATCGGTACCTTGACGTCACCATATGTGAAGTCTTCGTACTTGTGGCCGGCCGCGCCCATCAGGGCCTTGATGCCGGAGATCGGGGCGACGGATGTCTTGAGATTTTGCTTGGTGGATGTCGGGGCCATGATTCCTCCTTGAAATGGCTCGAATGGGAAGATGGAGCCGGACGGATCCGGCTCCGGATGGGATTACATCGAGAGGTCGGTAACGGCACCGAAGCGGAAGCGAGCTGCCTTCGTGCCGTCTGCGTAGACACGGCCCTGGAGCTGCACCTGCGTGTAGTCGTCGGCTCCCTGAAGTGCGACTTCGCCCGTTGGCGTGAGCTTCACGTCCCAGAGTTCGATGTGCATCGGGGTGCCGATCTCGTTCGAGCCGAACAGGTCGAGCTTTCCACGGAGGCCGTTGCCAGCCATGATGCCGAGCTGCTGACGGCCCGCAGTCTCAGTGATCGCCGCACCGGAGACCTCCGCCACGCCGCCCTCAGCAACAGTGGTGCCGATCCATTCGATGTGTCCGGTTTCGGAAATCAGGCGGTAGTGGGTGCCCTCGACGAATTCGACCGGATCCTCGACAGCGCCATCGTCGAACGTCGTGATCGTGACGTCGCGAAGGCCTGTGGCGTAGACGCGTCCCCTGACCAGTTTCGCGAACGCAACCGTCTTCGTGGACGCAGACTGCGTGAGCATCTGATCCGGCTCATCCATGAACAGTGCTGCGCGGACCTCCGGGATAAGAGAGAGCAGCGTGAAGCTGAGCGCGGCATCTTTTTGAATGACGTCTGAGCGCGCCAGCGTCTTTTCGGCGTACTCCTTCGAGTAGCGCTCAATCTCGACCAGGTTCGGCGTGTAGCCGAGTGCCTCGATATCGCCGAGGTTGATGCCGCCCTCTTCACCCTGAGGGGTAAATACGCCCTGAAGGGACCATTTGGCGTAGTTGTCGTTTCCGAGTGCGCGAAGTTTGTTCGCCATTTGTTCTCTCCAATATTAGGGATGAATGTTGATGGAAGGCTTACCTTCCGGGGTCGTTACGGTGCCTCGGTAAGTGACCGTCACCGACGAGGTGCCCATCTCCTTGGCCTCGTCTTCGTGCGCTGCCGAGGTTCCGGCGTACGTCCAGTCGAGCACCTTGCCGAAACCGAGGGCTGAAGGTTCGGTCAGAGCCTCCTCGACCTTGACGGCGAGATCGTCGAGTTTCTCGTCGAGCTCTTCGACGTCGGCGATGTCGTGGACTTGCACGGAGACGATGACCTGCCTCTGCAGCGGCCGCTGGCCGGGCGGGTTCTTGCCAACCGCGGTCCCGGCGTCGGCCACGGACACGAGCGCGATGGGAAACTGGTCGGATTGAATCCCACGAAGGACCCGAAGACGAGCGTCCACAACACCGAAACCGCCGGCAGCGCGCAGTTGAGCGACGACGGCGTTTCTGATCTGCGTGCGGATATGGCTCATGTGCGCTTCCTGAAGAGTTCGATCTCGCACATACCGTAACCGTCGGCTCTGCAAGATTCGACTTCGTAGGTCACGCCGTCGATGACGAGCTGATCGCGGCCGGATCCGAGGAACAGCAGCGTGAGATCGCCTTTGCGACCAGGCTCCAATTTCAGGGCATCGGCGACAGCACATGATGCGATCGGAACCCCGAAGACGGTATCGAGGCCGTCCGTACTGACCTTCGTAGACGACGCGTTGAAGATGACGACCAGATCGTCCGATGACGTCGTTCCATCATCACGATGCCGGATCCAGGTCGCGGGGGCGGCCTCGCGGAATGTTCTGGTCAGGATCCGTGGGAGTGCGGCGAAGACGCGGGCGGTCATGTCAGACTCCTGTCGATGCAGACGGATCCACGAAGTCGTCGAGATCGGCGTCGTAGATGAAGCCTGGCCGGACATGCCTCAGGTCCTCTGTTCTTTCGATCAGACCGTGTGCCGAGGACTGGGCGAAGCCACGCACGATCGTCCTGACTCGGCCATCGGGGTCCACGACGATGTAAGCCGGAGCTAATGCACTCATCGGATGACCTCCCATTGCCAGAATCTAAGCTTGATGCCACCGTCCGCACCGCTGCCCGGATTGTATCCTGCGCCGCCGCCGCCGCCCGGGCGTCCTCCGATCTGGCCTTCCATCGACCCGAGATCGTCGCCGCCGCCGCTGCCGCCGCTGCCCAGCGACAGAAAGATTTCCGAGTTGGCATCCTGACCGGGCTGGCCAAAGCCCCCGTCTGACAGCGCCGCCCGGGCGTCTCCGTACATCGAATATCCGCCACGCTCAAAGAGAGCTCCACCCATCCCGGGCCCGTTGCGGTTGCTTGCCTGCTCCGGGGCACCGGAATAGACGCTAAGCATGACGTGAGGCTGCAAGTCGTGGCCATGCAGTCTCCATCGTGCCAGATGGTAGAGCAGACTGTCGTCAGTCACCGCGACGCCTCCATCGGTTTCCAAGGAGCCCGATGCATCTATCCACTCAGTCGTATTCGCGTATGTATCGCCTCCATAGCCGCCCACACCGATGAACAAGGCAATCTCTCCGTCTGGGATGTCCGCAAATCGAATCTCGTCATGCCGGACCATTCCCGGCAGCCCGCCGTATGTTCTGACATCCGGATCGCCAGATGGGAGGCTACCGCCGCCGCCGGGACCTATCATCAGGCGCTCCACGACGACCGCCTCTGGGTCGACCGGAAAGGGATTTGATTCCTGGAGGGCAGAAAACAGCGCCTCTTTTGAAGTGATCAAGGACGTGACCACGTCGAGAAACGGCCTAGCGGGTTCGTTGGCAGGGTCGAGCGACACGGATAGCGGCACCTTTCGGACGAATGCAGGGGCGCTGGAGCTACCGGATCCGACAATAGCAAGGTTAGGTACCATCATGGCTCAGTTCTCCATCACGTAGACGGTCGTGTCGGCGGCCGCGTTGAACTGCAGATCACGGCTCCCGCCAGGCACGCCGAAAGGCAGGTATCCGGGAAGCAGTGGCCACGCCTTCGTCGCGTCGTAAGCGGAGCCGCGCACGAGGGTCAGTCCGGCAGCAGTGGCGTCGAGGCCGACGGCGATGGTGACGAGTGTCGTGGTGCCGGCGAGAGTGTGCTTGACGGTGGTGTCGGCTGCGACGGGGATCGCGAAAACGCGGTCGGAATCGAGCAGTGCGACGTCAAAGGATTCGCCGAGGGCTGATACGGGGCTATCGATTGTGTTTGCCATCGGGCGGCTCCGGAAAGAAAGGGAATGGGGGCGCAGCCGGGTCAAGGGAGGAGAACCCCGGCTGCGCTGTCGCGGCGATGATTACTTCGCCGTGATCTTGATGATGCCCTTTGGACGCTGGACGTAGGACAGGACGTTCGTCTGGCCCTTCAGCTCGACACCCTCGTCGTGGTCGAGGAGTTTCGGCGAGACGTATTCCGGCACGCCCATCGCGCCGAGGGTCTGGATGCCCGTGCCAGGCGCGAAGCGCGTCTGGTACATGCCTTCGACGATCGGGCACAGGAACGCCTCGTCCGGGTGGATGAGGTAGTGCGAGCCGATCTTGCCGCGCGTGTAGGTCACGACGTTGATGTCGGTGGAGATCGGGAAACCGTCGCGGACGTCGTCGCGGAACAGGCCCCCCGAATTCCAACGGTCGTATCCGGCCTTGATCGTCGGATGCGTCTTGATCGCCTTCTGGATGTTACGGCCAGCGATGAGGTAGTAACCCGTCGCGAGCAGGTCGCCGAGTTCCTCTTCGGACTGGATCTTGGCATCAGTGAGTTCTTCGACGATCTCGGTCGCCGCGTTGGCGAAGTCGATTTCCTTTGTCGACTGGGTGATCCCGAAGGTGTCGAACCAGTTGATCAGAGGCGTCGTCATGTCCGCCTTGTACATGATGCCGGTGATCGCGGCTGCGCGGCTGCGCTCCCAGGTCAGACGGTTGTTGGTGTTGAAATCGGTGAGGATCACGTTGCGCTTGGCTTCGAAAGTCTCGACCAGCTCGGATCCGAATGCACGCACGCCGCGGACGGATTCGGCCAGGAGCGTCCTCTGCTGCGGATAGTGCGGGATCTTGACCGGAATAGCGGAGCGGTCAGCATCGCGGCCAGTGAAGCCAGGAGCGCCGCGCTCGGCATCCGGCACGATGTCGATGACACCGTCACGGAATTCGATGGCGGTGAGGTGAGACAGCTCACCTGCGGAATTCCAAGGCAGCCATTTTGAAATCTCTTCCGGCACGTATGGCTTGGAATCGATGAAGTCCATCATCGAGCGGACGGTGAAGATGTCGTCTCTGAAGACGTCGGCGATCTGGAAAGTCATGGTTTAGTTCTCCAATTTGTTCACGATTTGTTCTTTTACAGATCGCAGGTTAGCGGACGACGATGCCGGCAGCGTCGAGGGCGGCGGCCACGACAGCCTTCTTCGGCGAGGCAAGCCCCTTGAGCGAGATGTACTGGCCATAGGCTTCACCATCGCGAACAAGCGCAACAGCAGCGTGGTCGCCAGCGGAAGCGTCGACGCGGTCGTTGATGACCGCTACTTTGACCGTCTTGTAGTCGACGACGGCGACATCAGCCGGATCGACGTAGAGGCCGGTAGCAACCTGTGTGACGTTGTTTTCGCCGCTGAGTGTGTATTCGGCGACAACGACTGTTCCCGCGCCATAGACACTAGCATCCTGTTTGAGGTTGATAACTTCGATCGAGCGGTCGCCATTGGCCTTGCTCCGGATGTGCAGGTGATCCTGCTGGTTCTGATAGACTCTGGTCATGTGAGTGATCTCCTGGTGATCTGTTACTTGCGGCCGTTGAGCTTGTCGTAAGCGGACCGTGCGCGCTGGAAGTCGGTGAGTTCCGGTGCGGCGCGCTTGGCAGGCTCTACAGAGACGTCCTTCGAGGATCCGGATGCGGCACCACGCTCGGCGATGGCCTTGCGGAGCGCGCGCTTCATCTCGACAGGCTTGGCTCCAAGAGTGCGGAGGTCGGAAACGAGCTTGGTCATGCCGTACGACCGCGCGATCGAGCGCACTTCCTCGGCTTCCTTCTCTTCTTCCTTCGTCAGCTCCTCGCCGTCTTCGTCGTCGGCGCGCTTGCGCTCGTCGTCCTTCTTCTCGTCTTCGACTTCTTCGCGCTTGCCGCGCAGTGCACGGGCACGCTCGATCAGCTCTTCGGAAACTTCAGCGTCACCGAGTTCTGCGATGATGCCTTCGACAGCGGCAACGGCTTCTTCGGCGGTCGCGATGACGGCCTCGAGATCGTCAACCTGAACTTCATCGCTACGCTTGGAGCGGATTCTCTTGGTCATGGTTTTCTCCTGTTTCGCTCGCGCCTTCGCGAGCTTCGGGGGTGTGGTGGGAACAGCGTGGCTGCGGATGAAACTGTTTGGATCCGCTCCGACCGGAACGGCGGAGGCCTCGGTCAGCACCCAACGCTTGACGAGGAGCAGCGGCATCTGGCCGTCCGGCTGCTCGACAAGCTCGGTGTCATCCATGCTGTAGTCGTAGCCGGCCGAGATCTGGCCGTAGAAGCCCTCGGCAATGTCCTGAAGGAGGTCAGCCCTCTTCCGGGTGAGAGTGGTGCGGCCGACGACGGACTGGCCGTCAACGCGCACGTCGTCCACTTTTCCGAGGATCTTGTCGATCGAGGAATAGGTGTCGTGGCAATCGACGAAGGGCATGCGCGGCGTGCGAGACATGTCGCAGCCGGCAGCGATCAGAACTTCGCCGACTTCGATGTAGCTGATGTCCTCGAACTCGACGTCGACGATCCGCGGATCTGGAATCCAACGGACCACCGGGGTCTCAGTCGTAATGACGATATCGAAGGAACGGCTCTCGACGTCAACCGACGTGGGCGCACCCGCGAACGCGCGCACAGACCCAGGACGCGGGGCGCGCTGGTCGGCAGGCTGCGGTGTCGAAGGTTTTGCGGGCATTCGCTCTCGTCTCAGATCGGTGTCTGGAGAGAGCCTGCCCAGGCTCCCTGCAAGATTCGAGACGGACGGCGAAGAAAAATGAAAGCCCCCGAGGATCGGGGGCTTCAGGGTTCAGATAGCGGACGAGGTACTCAATGGATGCTCCCTTCATCGGTGTGGCGGCCTAGAAACTGGTCGACGCCCATGACGAGGTATGCGGCGAGCCAGTTGTCGTCTTTGATGGCTGCCTCGACGCGGCGGAGCGTCCAGGTGCCTTCGAACGCCAAGCGGATTGCTTCCTCCGGATAGTGAGACAGCGCGTGACGGTGTTCCGCCAGCTCGACGTGAGTGACGTACTCTTCGTCGATTTTTACGGTCCAGACGTACACGCCGAGATCGGCGTACTCCTCGTCGACTTCCGCTGCGTTGCGGGTCGAGAGGAACCAGGCCAAACGCTCGTGAAGCGATGCCAGAGCATGCTCCAGATCGGCGACCATGGCAAAGCGCTGATCGACGTCGACGATCGGCATAGGGAGACGGTAGCTGACGGTCTTCATGCTGCTGCTCCCTTCTGCTTGCGGATCGACTTGGGATCGATCGGGAACAGGACGTTCTTCATGAACGTGGCGATGGCGTCGTTGCTGACGCGCTCGAGGCGGATCTGAGCGGTGCGGGTGTCGACTGCTACGTAGTAGCGCTCGTCGTCGAGCATAACGAAGTCACTGATGTACACGGTGCTGCCTTTCTGTTGCGATGAGTACGCATACAGAAAGCGCGGATGCTCTGCCTCCGGTCAACAGGTTTGGCAGGAAAAATCGTTGCCATATAACGCGTTATGTTTCAGTGTGTTAGAAGAGCAATCACGGATTGATCCGTGTGTTTTTTAACCGGCATTCAGCGCTCAGGCGGCTTCTTCCTCAGCCATTTTCATGATCGCATCGAGCACCGCTTTCTTCTGCAATTGCTTCACGACTTCGCTCACGTCTGTCGGCGCCATCTCTCCAGAACCTTCGTATACGGAGTACGGAAGCCTAAGCTCCTGAGCCCTCGCGGAGTCCTTGGCATTCTGAAGGTCGATCTCACCGATGTCGTATCCGAATTCTGCCGCCACCTGTTCGCGACTGGTAAAGCCGTTCTGGACGGCGAGCATGAACGCGGTGACTTCCTGGACCGGGTGGATATGACCGCGCGCTGGCGGCATCCATTCGACGCGCATGTAGTCCTGGGGCTTAGCCTCGGGCGGCGGCGACCACATTCCGGCCAGGATCGCGGCCGACACCCAGCGGCGATATACGGGCGCGTTGAACTGGGTGTTCATCATGTGATGCTGGATCGAGAGAATGAATCTGCCGACCTCGAGCATCATCGCGCGATACAGGCGGTCATTGACGTTCTTGAAATCCAGCGTGATCTGCTCGACGCATAGCCCGATGCAGACCGCAACCTCGCTGAGGTTGATGCGATTGAATGCTTCGAAATTGCTGTCGGTACCCGGCTGCTCCGGGAATTTTACATCGTAGCCTTCGGGGACTTCCACCGCGCCACCGGCCGGCACGTTCTGGAATTTCGGCGGCTCTTCGTCACCGAAGGCAGACTCGTCCTCAGCCGACAACGGCTTGTGGTAGAAGACGGTGAATTTGCTCTGATGCCGTTTCCGCCCGGCTTCGTTGTGCCGATACTCCTGGATGACATCCATGATATCCAGAACAGGAGCCGCCCAAGGCACACCTCGCTCCGAATGCGCGTCAGTTGGTATGAAGATATGCAGAACGTCCTCGGCGGGCACTGGCTTCGGAAGCATGTCGCCTGCCTTGCCGCGCCAGTCCTTCGGGTGCCACTGATGCAGCCAGTAGTTCGCCACGCGATCAATCGCGTTGCGCTCGACGCCGTCAACAATCCAATTCCCAGAAGGCGCCTGCTGTGTGTATCCAAGCGGGAGGTGGTCTCCCTGAAGCATCTGCAATTGGAGTGGCACACCCGAGAGCATGTCGCCTTCAAGACGGTCGCGTAGTCGGAAGAGAACCTCGCCATCGCGGGCAACGTGTTCGACCGCATGCCACTGGAGGCCGTAGAAGTCGAACCGACCACGAGCATCGGCTTCCGGAACCCATGACTTCCAGAGTTCCTTGAGATCTGGATACGGGATGATGGGGGTGATGCCGTAGGACACCACGTTGTTTGCGACCTGCCGCATGCCGTTCCGATAGAAGCCGTTGTTGGCGTATTGGAACCGTGACACCTGGCGGATGGCTTCGATCTCTCCGTTGGCACCATTCGGTCCCGGGTCCTTGCTGACAGCCTTGTGCAGGCGGGAAGCCGATTTGTAGAAAGTCTTCGCCATACCGGCAGCCGACGAGAAAATATCGGAGACGGCGGAGCGGATGCTGCCGCCCGGGCGGAGAGTGCGGGCCTTCGATGTCGATGGCGAAGAGGTGCGGTTCTCGGTCATGTCATTCTCCCGAGATCAGCGTGATGAAGCGAAGACCGCCGCGTTTCGGCTTGCGACCCTCTATTTCGGCGATGCGATTGGAAAGAATACGGATAAGGGCCTTGGCATCCTCGATCGGCAGGAGATCGGCAGCGCCGCCTCCGGAATACGAGACACGCAGTGCGCCCGTCAGAAGCTGAGCTTCGATCGCCTTGCGTTCGACGCGTAGGTCTGTCGCGCTCCAGTCCTGAAAATAAATCGTATCCATTCGCCCTCGCATGACGATCAGAACGAAATGACTCCGCCAGACCGTCGTTTCCTCACCATCGGTTTCACGCCCACGACCTTCGGAGCCGCCGTTGGCTCCTGTCGCTGCGCTTCGAGCCTGCGTTCGATCGCGCGCTGCGCTATCCCGGATGGGGCGGCTGCGGGAACGTCCTCAGACTCGGTGACCGACGAGGCCATCAGAGAAAGATCCGGGCCGATATACGGCTGGTCGAAGATCTCTCCCGTCACGGCATCGTGCGGCACGTCCTCAATTCCCATCTTCTCCGCTGCAAGATTCAAGTCGCGCCAGCGAAGGTAGCTGGCCTTGAGTCCCTGAAGGGCGGCGTAGCAGTAGATGAAGGTGTCCCACTCCTCGTGAGAGCGGCCGCCCTTGGGGTGATCCCAGTGATATCCGCCCTTTTTCTGCGGGAATGGCCGCTCGCACATGAGGCGGTCGAAATAGCCATCGGGCAACGAAGTCGGGAAGCGTGGCCCGCCTGGCCCCTTGACCATGAGCTTGCGCGCGACTGCATCTTTCGCGAGCTGGGTGTCGATCATGTACCACTCGACCTGCGCGCCCTTCTTCGCCTTCGAAACCTTCTTCGGCCAGACGGCGGGGCCGCGCTTTCCTTTGGCGGCATAGGCCTTACCCTTGATCGCCCACACGTTCCTACTCTTCGGATAGCGCGCGCACTCCGCCTTAACCTGGTCGCCGAAGTGGCCACCCATGTCGCAGGCGGTAGCCTGGATGTACATCTGAGTACCGTCACGCTTCGTGTAAGGACGGCTGATGATGTCGTCGAACTGGCGCCGCGCGTCAGGATCTGAAGGCTCGCCAAGCACCTTGCCGTAGCCGATGACCGACGGCATCTCCTTCTTGTTCCAGCCGATGATATGGTATTCGCGGGAAGCAATCTGCTCCAGCTCGCCACCTTCCTTGTTCGTCTGCATGTCCCATGCGGATGTCAGGACGAGGATATCGTCCGGCACCTCGGCGGCATACGCGATCTGCTGGCTACTCGCTGTCGATGAGTTGAGATCGGAGTTGCCCAGATCGTCCCACGGCTCCGCCATGACGTTGTTCACGAACACCTTGCGTGCATCGGGATTGCCCCGGGCGTTGACATCCTGCTGCGCGAGAGCATGCCAGCGCGCTTTTGGGGCCATGGAATACCACTGTGGCCAATGATATCCTCGATGGCCCTCACGGTTCGGAGAGAGGTTCTGGGGGATGTATTCCCCGTTCTCGACCATCTCCTCCTTGTGTTCCTCATCGATCCGGCAGTGGTCCGGCCCCTCGCACATATAGTAGCAGTCGGTGACGATGTTCCGTTCGTTTAGGGTGTACTTGAAGCCGTACTCTGTCTTGCGGTCACCCCACTTGAGGTATTGCTGGGTGTGGCAGTGAGGGCAGCGCACGAAAAGGCGGCGCTGGTCGGACAGGCACCATTCGCGCCACACGAGGCTCGTGTCACGGACAAGTGGCGTGGATCCGATCCAGAGGATGGAGTCGAAGAAGGTGGTACCGCGGGCGCGGAATAGCTCGAGCTTGTCGCCCTGCGAGTCCGACAGCATTGCCTGCCATGCGTCCGCATCGACTTCATCGCCGAAGAGCCACTTCGCCCGGATACGACGGAAGGAATCGTCTGAGGCGGCGCTGCGCATGTAAAGGCGTGCCGCATTCCTGAAGCGATGCTCCTTCCATGTGTCGAGCGGCTGACCCCGAACGGCAGGGCGGGTGATTTCTTGCATCGCAGTAGAGCTGCGGAAGACTGGCTCGAGTTCGTCGTTATAGTAGCCCTGGGCGTCGCCTGTGGTCGGCTGCGCAACGATGACGTTGATCGCCAGATAAGCCAGTGCGTAGATGATCATCGATTTCATGAAGGTCGAATAGCCGACCTGAACACCCTTCAGAATCGTGATCTGATCGACATCGCCAGACATCGCATCGGCAGCTACCGGCCTCTGATAGCCGTTGAGGCGCATCTGACCGGCACGGGAAGTCTCGTTCGATAGCAGCTCGATATTCTCGAAGATCCATTCGACAGGATCCTTGAACTCTGGAAGCTGCAGGATCTTGCTCCGAATGGCCGCAAGCGCCGCGAGGAAGTCGTTCTCGCCGTTCTGGAAAGCCGTCTCGTAATTGATCTCTTCGTCCGGGAGGAGCATGTCAGTCTCCCGCCTGCAGCTTCGACAGGAAGCGACTGACACTAAGCTTGTTGAGGATGCCGCGAACACTCTCGTCTACGGACTTGCGGACTTTCACTGCGTGCTTCGGATCCACCTTACCCGCGACGATGTCGGGGATGTTCGAGATGCCGCCTAGCAGCTCGGTAAGGAGTTCCTCGACCTGGTCTACGACAAGCTGCCACCGCACCTGCGACCGAAGGGTAGCGGCAGCCTCAGCCTCATCCATGTGCATCAGGGCGACGAGACGTCGACGCTTGGCATCACCCTCGGAAATGTCACCGTCTGCAGTCTTGCCGAAGCGCTCTGCGGTCGTCTCGGCGGCGTGACGCTCGAGCCAGCGCACGACGTCTGCGATATCCAGAACCCACGCCACGCCGAGATCGCGGTTCGCCTTGGTTACGAATGGACAGCCGAGGTCGATCCACTTCTCGACCGTCGTCCTGTTGCGCCCGAGCAAGGCGGCACACTGCTTGAGCGACATGTGGCCGACGCCGCCCGAACTCCTGGAGGAGGCTGACGGCTCTTCGTCGCCGACCGAGGGGGGTGACCACGTTTCGTCCAGATTTTCGTCGTCCGAAGTCACCCCCCTGACGGATTTGCTGCGAGCCATGACTTCGCAAACTCCCAATGTATTCAGTACAATTGGGTGGTAGGCGGCTGCAAGATTCAATGCGGGGCATGGAGGGGGTGCTGATGCTGACGATCAGAGAAAATTTTCCGAAAGAGAGAAGGCCTGGGGTCGCGAATTACCCGCACTGGGCACACCCCCTCAGGAGCCTCGGGGGGCATCGCGGAGACCGGCAGCGCTCAACCACTCACGCGTGATCGCCTCGCACGCCGCCTTGGCCGTCTTCTTGCTCGCATACAGATGTCCGTACCGATAGCTGCTACGACGATCGAGGATCGTGCGTGAAGTGATCCACTTGTATCGGCCGTCGTCCATCCGAAGGACGGTGAACATATGAACTCTGCCGAGGTTGCCTCTGAGGATCTTTCCCTCAGGATAGTCGTCGTCGGGTTTCCACGTCAGGACGCTCATGCCTTACCCGCCTTCACCACACCTGCATCCCTCATCCAGGCTGCCACGTATTCCTCGACCTGCACCTTCGCCTCCGCAAGCGACGATGCCCTGTGGTCGGTATAGTAGTGGTCTCCCTCACGAAGGATGCAGTCAGGCGACCACGTGATCTCGTCATCGTCGGCATAGAACTCGGTTACGATGACCTTGCCGAGATACGCCGTGAAGTATGGGGGCGATCCCCCGTCCGCGACCCAGAGCACGATGCCATTCGGGACGTAGGAGACAGGCATCCTGGCGGGCATCGGTACGAGCATAGGTGATACCGGCAGCATGTCGTTCGTTACCAGAGCACCCGGAGGAAGGGCAGCGAGTGCGAGCAGCTTGGTCATGTTGTCGCTCATGCCGCACCTCCGGTGGATTGCAGGATGGGCCACGCACGCTTGCCGTCGATCAGGTATCGCCGGAGTTGACGCGCGCACGACTCAACTTCCATCTCGTGAGTTGGGTGATCGTCGTAGATGCCGCCGTCGGTCATGTAGTCCAGGACGTTCTCAGCGATCAGCCTGACATCGCGCTCAGATGGTTTCGGAGCCAGCCCCGCCCTGTCCACCCACGCATCAAGGATCTGCTCGGCAAAAGCCTTCGCGTTGTCTACGCCAACGAAGAACAAGGCATCGGCTGCGGCACCTGGCACATCCTCATTGCCAGGGAAGCGCGACGTCAATTCCAGCTTCGCATATTCGATGCCGTTCTTCTCTGTCGGGAAGATCTGGCAGACGAAGCCTTCATGCTCTCCAAATATCCCCGACCACGACTTCCGCTTTTCACCGAGAAAATTCCTTCCATTCCTCTCTTCCCACCTGATCACACCCATCGCGCACCTCCTCGCATTCGATGCCTATGATGGTGTGCGTCCGATCAGCCTGACGCAAACGCCGGCAGTTTTCTCGTAGGAGAATTCTACGCAACCATCCTATTGACTACTACGCTACGTAGTGTCAAATAGTTGACATCAGGAACACCAGAGGAGCCGAACATGGAAAGCACCGACTACATCTCAATCCCATTCCCGAAGACGCTTTACGACATGATCGTCATCCGCTCCGGCGGTAAGCTTGATCCCGTCCAACTTGCTGCCGATCAGGTCGAGCATTTCATCGAACGCAACACCACGGAGGATGGCTTCTGGACGGAAGCGGGTCTCGAAGCATTCGCGGAGGAAGAGCGGATCCGCAACTCCGGTAAGGGCGAGCTTGACCTCCTTAGCGGCCACCTCTGGAAGCCCGTCTTCATGATCAATGGCACCAGGCTCCGCATGTCGTACAAGGGCACCAGCCACTATGCAGAGGTTCGCGGCGACAAGATCCAGGGCGACGACCGCAAGTTCGATTCCGTCAGCCAGTGGGTTCGGCATGTTGCCGGAGGCACTAGTCGGAATGCGTGGCTGGATGTCTGGATCCGTAGGCCGGGTCGCGACACCGACTTTCGGTCAGCCGACGACCTCCGGAAGGAAGCGCTCGCCGACGACTGAGGGGAGGCCATGGCACGGAAGCGACAGATCCTGTTCGAGACCTTCGAGGCTAGCATGGTCGGCTACAACCGTGCGAAGGCTATTGATCCCACTACCGAATGGCTCGGGGATCTCCGAGGGGATGGCTACGTGGTCTCATGCACGACACCGGGAGCATGGTTCGTCTGCCTCGTCTTCGGTGGCAGGCCTCGTCGTCGGGGTAAACCGAAGAAGTGATCGGCAGCTTCGGAATGCAAACCGCCGCCAAGCTGGCGAACCGGGCGGCGGAGTCTTGTGAGACGGATACGGACATTTCCGTGGTTTTAGGAGACGACGGCGGACGCGGTGTCGATCGCATCTAGGTTTCGCTTCAATGCCGTGATGACAGACGGACGCTGCCGCACGAGTGCCAAGGCATTTTTCACGTCGGCATCGCTCGCCGCAGTGAAATCTTGGAAAAGCAACGCTGTGAACCCACGAGCTCGACTGTCGCCGAGTTCTGCGTCGAAATCGGTTTCGTCGAACAGAGCCTCAATGTCTTCCGGCAGCAATGCCCAGGTGCCGGGCGAAACCTGATCCTGCCGAGCGCGATCCCGAGCATTCTCGGCATCAACCTCATCGAGATCGATACCAACCGCTGCGGCGACTTCCTCCCGGGTAATCTCACCGGCTTCGACGTCGGCCGCCGCATTCTTGAGGTGCTCGACGGGGTGGAGCCAGCCATGTGTTCGGTGCCACGCTCCCCTCGGCTCCGGCGTGTTTTCTGTCGGAGCTTTTCCGCTGGAGACACGTTCCGCCGCCTCGATCTCTGCAATGATCATCTTGGCGACGGCGGTGCGGCGCTTGGCCTCGGCTTCGGTGATCTGCGTATTGATCGGCTCCTCATCATCTTCGTCGGTCATGTTGTTATAGACCTCTTGGACTCGACCCTCGAGCGCGTTGACATTCTCCAGGATGCGGGAGACCGAGTTGATGTTCTGCGCGGAGCCGTGGAAGGTCTTATACCGAAGCCATTCTCCAGCTTCAGTGCGCAAGGCATGCAAGAGCGTGCCGATCTCGTCGTTCGTGAATTTCAGCACCGGCATCACATCCTCCTCATGCTTGGTGTCCATGAGAATGGTGTGCGCTGGCGGTGCGCGGCGCAAACGCCGGCGGAAATCGATGAGCATGGAAGGCTGCTCTGGAGGGACAGGCTCACGCAAGCCTGCGAAAGAAATGTTGACAACGAGACGGTTGTGCCTATGTTCACTATTTGTTCCCCGCGACTCCAAAGCGTTAATTTTTTAGTGTTGGAATACGGAAATGACGGAAGCTCGTGATTCGAAAGGGATTTTCATGTCGGAAGGCTCAGGTGGCTCAGGCCCGGTAGTAATCGACCTGTTTTGTGGTGCTGGAGGTCTTAGCGAAGGACTTCGGCAGGCAGGATTCCAGCCACGCGTTGGCGTGGATTTCGACAAGCACGCCGTCGCCACCTACCGACACAATCATCCCGGTGTTCCGGTTATCGAGGGCGACGTCTCCAAGGTCACAGGCGAGGAGCTATTCCGTCTGGCCGGCACGCGGGACGTTGACCTGATTGCTGGCGGCCCGAGCTGCCAGGGCTTCTCCACCCATGGCAAGCGCATCCAGGACGATCCGCGGAACTTCCTGTTCAAGCACTTCGTGCGCCTCGTGGACGAAGTGCGTCCGAAGATGTTCCTGATGGAGAACGTCCGCGGAATGCTGACATACGCCAAGGGAGAGTTCCGTCGCCAGATCGAGGCAGCCTTCGCCGAGATCGGCTACCGCACCGACTTCACGCAGGTACTGGCTGCCGACTTCGGCGTTCCCCAGATGCGCCATCGAATCCTGTTCATCGGCACCCGCATCGAAGACATCGAACTCTCGTTCCCGGCGCCCACGCACGGCGACGGCGAAGGACTGAAGCCGTACGTCACTCTCGCTGAGGCTATTGGCGACCTCCCGCTGATGGGCAAGGACTACACGTCCGCGAAGCGCGAGTACGCATGCGCGCCGCAGGGTCCGTATCAGGTCTATGCGCGCTCCGGTGCGCCTACTGAGGTCACTATGCATGTCGGTCGGCCGCTCTCGAAGCAGGCCTCCAGCCTTGCAGCGCATATCGGTCAGGGACAAGGCCTACGGTCGGCGCCTGTCGACGTTCTCCCCGAGCGCTTCAAGAAGATGCGGACCATCGCGAACGGACAGCTCCGCCGCGACTGCACGACGCTCTACTATAGACTGGATCCAAACAAGCCGTCCTACACGATCACCTGCAACTACAAGAACGTTGCCTCCGGGCCGTTCCTGCATCCGTTCGAAGACCGTGCGATCTCGCATCGTGAAGCCGCGCGCTGCCAGTCGTTCCCGGATCATTACCAGTTCCTCGGATCCAGCTTTCCGCGCCAGATCGGCAATGCAGTTCCGCCATTGCTCGCGAAGGCGATCGGAAGGCATCTAATCAAGCTCCTGTCTGCGGAGACCGGAAAGCAGAGCTTTAGGCGTGTCGCCTAATGGCCCAGCGGATCAGGGCAGACAGGGTCGCTCTGGCCCTGCATAACATCTCCGACTGGAAAGATAAGGTGAAGGCGCAGTCGACGGCTCATCTGATGCCACTGCTCGCCCTCCTCGAAAAGGGCGCAGGCAAGGATGACGCTGGCAGCATCCTCTTCCGTGAGACCCCGGAGGAGTTTGCATTTTGGGACAAGTACTTCCACCTCAAAGACGGCGACGAGGTGAAGCCATACTTCAATCCCGTCACCCTTCGCCGGGCTGAAGCAGGGTTTCCGCACAGCAATGCCGCAACGATTCGAAAGAACACGTTTCAGAATAAGTGGAAGGGAGCGGAGCGCTCCAACACCACCGAAGGCGAGGCTTGGGAGCTGGCTGGGGACTACGCGGACATCGTGCGCACCAACGTCTTGACGAAGAGTGGTCAGGTCACCCGTGCCCCGGTTGTTGATCTAGCCGCGCTCTTCTTCCGTTCGGAATCCTTCGACGATGGCGACGATGCCAGGGCCTTGGAACGCCGCTTTCGCGAGCAGTTTCCTCAGTCTGACACGGACTACGAAAAGCTTTTCGAGTTCATCGCTGAGGATCGTGAACACGTATTCGCGCCCGACGACGTTGCCCAGGACTACGAGGCAGCCATTAAGAGCGCTCTCGTTGAGGACGTGAAAACGGCCGCGGCGATCCCCCAAGTACCTTCGCCGCCTATATCAATGGAGCTCAGCGACCCAATCCTCCTGCAGGTGCAGCAGCTCCTGACATTCGGAAGTTCCGGCATCATCCTGACGGGGGCGCCCGGCACCGGCAAGTCCTACTACGCCAAGCGGATCGCAACGCACCTCGTCAAGACGCCGCAAACCGACATCTTCCGCGTCCAGTTCCACCCCTCCTATGGATACGAGGATTTCGTCGAAGGCTACCGGCCAAACGAGAGCGCGGTATCCGGATATAAGATCGTCGACAAGACATTCATCGATGCCTGCGAACGAGCGCGCAAGGTGCAGGCCGACAATGGTCTCGTCGTCCTAATCGTCGACGAAATCAACCGCGGCGACCCCGCACGTGTCTTCGGAGAGTTGCTGACTTACATCGAACGGAGCTACCGCGAAGATACGTTCATTCTCCCGTTCTCCGGACGAGAGTACCAGATCCCGAACAACCTCGTGCTGATTGGCACGATGAATCCTTATGACCGCAGCGTTGCCCAGGTAGACGCTGCCTTCGTTCGAAGGTTTGACCACATAGAGGTGGCTCCCTCTCGTGAGGTTGTCGAGACCATGCTCGATAACAGCAAGGGCTTCACTCCCGAACAGGTGGCGGAGATCGGCGGGTGGTTCGACACCGTGCAGAAGATGGTGCCGTTCGGGCTGGGTCACAGCTTCTTCGCCGACGTCAAGAATCTCGATCATCTCAAGCTCGTCTGGCGCTACCGTATGAGGCCCGCCGCGGAACTCGCGATCGAACTGAACGACGGCGCGAGAGCAAATGTCGTTGCGAGTTTCGACGCCCTCGTGAAGCGGCTCGAGGGGGTGGCCGTTGAAGGTTGATATCCACGAGTGCGAGGAGTTCAACGAACTGAAGCTCCGGATCAGTTCGTTGATGGAGAACGGCGAACTCAAGATCGACGAGAGGATAGCCTCAAAGGGCTATCTGGCGGCGACGATGTCCGGAGGGCAGATAGCGCTGCGGACTACTCGTTTCGTTGGCACTATCCCGCTTACGCCAAAGATTGCAGTCAAGGTCACACCCCGCGCCAGCATCGCAAACCTTTCCTATATGCTCGTTAGGTCGGGGGTTATCCCCACGGCGATCAGCGGGTTCTCACGCGGATACATGCCGAGGTTCGTGTCGGCTACCAATGTGGAGAGGATCTACGGCCCATCACTGGTAGAAGGCGCACAGGTGATTGCCAAGCGCGGCTTCATGAAGTCGTACGTGAAGAACGCTAATGCTCCGCCGTGGCGCGGCCGCTTCATGGCATCGGAGACCGTCAAGCGGCACGCATCCAAGGGTATTCGCTACCGTCACGAATTCGACCACAGCACCCTGTCGCCAAGCGTGGTCGAGAACATTAGTCTCAAGGAGGCGTTGAAGCAGGTCCGTGGCTGGCACCTCGCCAATGACCGGAAAAATCCGATCATCAAGAACATCGACGTCCTTCTGCATGACCTGTGGTCGGTGGCGGACTGGGACGGCAGGAAGACCGATCTGGTTTCGGAGCTTGGTCGTAAGGTGCGCAGCGTGCCTCCGCAACTGGCTCACTACCGCGATCCCCTTTGGTCAGCTTTTCTCATCCTGCAGAGCCTCCTCCCGGAAGTGAGCTTCGACGGCTACGTGAAGCTGGATTCGCTCATCATCGACGTGTCGGCAGTCTTCGAAGGATACATTCGGAGGGAGCTGTCGGACAGACTATGGCCACAAGGCTACGTGGTCGAGGATGGCAACAGACGCCCCGGCAAGTTCTTTGTCGACGGTGGCGGTTTCACCGTGCATCCGGATATCGTCATTAGGAAGGACGGCGAGATCGTTGCGCTGCTGGATGCCAAGTACAAGCCGGACCCCAAGGAGCAGGACAGGTACGAAGTCCTTTCCTTCATGGATGCCATGAACGTCGCGATTGGTGGGTTCGTTTGTCCAGCGAATGGGGTGGACACCTCTCGCTACCTGGGAAGCACCGCCACCGGTAAGAAGATGTTCGGCCTGCGCTATGATTTGGCTGCTGAGGATGCTGACGCGGAAGCTCAGCGGTTTTGCGATAACGTCTTAAAGATGATCAGCGGAAACCGCGATTTCTCATGATCGATACGATCGTATATCCGTAACCATGTCTTCCTCCACTGCATTGACTGGGTGTCACTATTCTGGCACCCAGTGGACACATCTAATGCGGAGAAGACCGATGGCAAGACGCTGGCAGACGAAGGATTTCAACGAATGGATGGCGTGGAGCGGCCTGTCTTCGCCTCAGGCGGCTGTCGTGCTCGACGTCTCCGAGCGCACGGTCAAGCGCATGCGCAGCGGCGACGTCGGGATCAAGGACGACGTCTTCATGAAAGCCATGGAATACGCGACGGCATCGGCAGCCACGACATCGTCGAAGGACGCGTTGCTTGTCGGCTCGTATGCGGATCAAGCTGACTGGGCGGCTCTTTGCAGCGCATTCCCGCTTGCCCACGTCACCGGCATGTCGTCGGCAATCGCTCGCGGATGGACGTCGGCCAACTCGCACAATTTCCGCCAGCTCTCGCAGCCCGAACGGATGCCGCAGCCTGTTAAATTCGAGGCGTTCGATTTGGAGTGGTTTCCGGCTTGGGGTCTGCCGTGGGGCGTTGAGATGCGGCTCGACGAGGAAGGTAGGCCGTTCCGCGTGGCCAGTCCCGAGCGGACGCTGCTCACGCTCGCTGAGCACGAGCGATCTCTGGGCGAGGACGATGTTGGAGAGTGTTTCCGAGGAGCGTTCCACCTTAGCGATCGTGCGCCGGAGCGGGGTCTCCTGCTGACGAAAGCGCGGGAACGCGGCGCGCAGGTATATGATGCCGTAGATCACTTCCTGCGGAACCACGCCAAAGTCTGAATCCTGCCGGCGCGTTTGCGCCAAGCATCGCCACGGCAAATCATCTGCTCATGTCACTACGGGACATGGAGAGCAGACGATGTCGATACCATGCACAGGCGAGCGCAAAGTCGAGAAGATCAAGGCGAAGTCCAAGAGCCGTGGTCTTGATGTGCCCCAGCAGCTTCAGAAGTATGTTCAGGAGCGTCTGTGCGCGCGCCTGTGGGCTTTCGAAGAAGGAGCCCGCATGACGCTGAAGGGCGGAGCCGCTTATCATTTCGCACCGGAGTTCGCCGATCTCAACAGGTCGACGGCCGACGTCGATGTCCACAGCTACGATGTCATCGCACACGATGAGGTGATGTGTCTGTTCCGCCGTGCTGTCGAAATCGAAGATCCTGATGGCGTGGTCTTCGAGATCGGCAAGACCGAGGTCCTCGATCACGAGCACGGCGAGCATCAGGGCCTCCGGATCCACATCATCGGCTGGCTCGGGAAGACACGCGTCAACACCTATGCTGACGTCGGGATCGGAGGCGAGGCTCCCGTAAATGTTCGTGAGCTGTCCATCATACCAATGTGCGATGGCGACACCTCGTCAACGATACGTGTGCAGCCGTTCGAATACGCCATGTCCGAAAAGCTGCACTCGATCGTCGTTCGCGGTCTCAGCAATAGCAGGATGAAGGACTATAGGGATCTACTTGTGCTTTCACGAAAGGGCTTCGCAGAAGATGCGGTTCGCGAGGCGATAGGACACACCTTCGCGCAGCGTGGTGCAGAGATTCCCGACGCCACTCCGGAAGGGCTGCAGCCTGTGTTTTCGGATGCGAAGCAGCAGGACTGGGCGCGCTACTTGGAGAAGAACCGAGTGACTGGCATGCCACAGGATTTCGGCGCCGTTGTCTCCGAGCTGCGGACGTATTTTAGCGACAAGCTGACCCCGGCCTACGCGCCATCCTACCGCTAAGCCTAAATGAAGATGGCCGCACTCGGCGGCCATGTCATCGCGATAGAAGCGCTCGCTTAGCAATCACCGGGGTGATGGGTCGAAAGCCGCCAGAAGGCGTTTCACGGCGACCCCCCCGTCAGAGCCGATGCCCAACATGCGCGGCCCGATCGACGAGTGACGGCGGCGCAAACTGCTCTTGCACGCCGACAGCCTCGATCCGGCGGCTGCAAGATTCAACGCTCGACGATCTGCCCGTCGTACTGCGCCCGGATCCGACCATTCTCGTTCCGATATCCGAACAGGATAGGCAGCTCGACGGCGTAGAGGCTGTTGATGTCGTCCAGGCTGAATCCTTCCGCCGTCTTCTCGGCAACGAAATCCACGATGGCCGTCTCCACGACCACCAGCCGAGCGCGGACCGCATCACGGATCGCGATCTCTTCCCGGGTCTTCGGTGTCTGGTGCGCCACGGTCACAGGATTCACGATGTAGTTCATGGCCGGCTGCTCGATGACAGGCTCGGCGACGGCGACAGGCTCAGCGGCGGGTTTCCTCCGGGGTGCCATCACGCGTCCTCCCAAAGTTTGATCACGTTGCCGACAAGAACGTCATCGAGCGCGGTAATGATGTCGATGGCACGCCGGGCGTCCTCAAGATCCGTGATCGGCGGCTGCTCGCTCTCGATACGGATCCAGTCGCCGAGATCGGGGCACCAGACATAGCGATGCTCGCCGTGCTCATCCACGAGGTGATCCCAGAGCCAGTCGATCTGATCGCGAAAGTCCTTGAGATGTCGGCGATCGATGCTGACCACGGCTTCCTCGATCCTGACGATATCCGACCGACGGCCTCGCAGCTTGTCAGCGAGCTGCCACATAAGGGATTCGTCTTCGGGCAAGGACTCAATGCGGAATCGCATGACGAGCTGCCAGAGCCGGGCGATGTGGCTGATATCGTATTCGGATCCCAGCGATACCCACTCGACCTGCGTGACAGGCCAGCGGCGCAAGTGGAAACGGTGCGGCGGGAATTTTTCGATCGCGAACTCGGCTGCGGGCATGCGGACACTCCTCCATTACGAGAATAGTGTCCGCGCCGGCGGCGCGTGAGGCAAGTCAGTCGTCGCCTTTGAGGGAGGCTAGGTACTCGGCGTAGTCGGGATCCTGGAGGGGGTCGTCATAGCCGTCGGGTCTCCACAGTTCAGCGGGATCGCCTGCAGACGGAGACAGGCGGTAATCGGTAGGCGGATCCGGGTCGAAATCCTGGGCAGACATGTCAGCGAGATAGGCTTCCTCGTTGGTCTTGCTCTTCCCGCGCCGCGCACCGTTGAGATTGATGCCCAGAGCCTTTGCAGAGAGCGGCACCGTCTGTGCGGGCACTAGGTCATGTTCGGCAACCCAAGCGACCGGCTCGGATGGTATCCATCTCGGTTCCCATGGCGTCTCGCGTCGCCCGAACAAAGGCTTCCAAGGCTTAGATGGGAGGTCGAACCGAGATTTCTTAGTATTCCTGCTAAGCCACTCAGAATATAGCCTGCATACAGTGCGGAGGTCGCTGCTCAAGCGGACGTCGAATTTCTTCTTTTCGGAGATCTTATCGATGGCTGTCGTCTCCAGGTCGATGTCGGCGAACGTCCTTCCTTCGAGAAGCCGCCGCGCTCGATTGAGGCGCGACAAGATATTGGCGACAGCGGGCTTCGACAGTTTTTTCCCCTTGGTCTTCTTCTTTTCAAGATAAGCGCGGAATCGCGGGTCGATCTGCGGGATGTCTTTCCCGGAGTGACGTGCCTTAATCACTTTGCCGAGGTAGTATGCGAACGGTGGCGGCACGGCATTCGCAATCATCACATCGATTTCCGTGTCGGTCGCTCCAGTCGAGTACCAGTCAAAATCTCTCGGAAATCCCTGGATCCTCGACATCTGCTCTTGCGTAATTTCGTGAGCGTTCCATGCGGGAATGTGGTCTTTTGGGTTCCTCGTCTCCAGATCTTTGCCGTACGGCGGCTGCCGGAATGTTCGGTAAACCGCTGGCGCTGGCTCATCCAGCCGCCGGACTCCACGGCCGTCACCGAACGGCCGTGTGAAATAGCCGCCGATCCGGATCAGCTTGGCATCATCGGGATCGCTGGGATCGAGAATATCGGAAATCGGTCGTCGCGGGCTTTCCTCCGCTTTGATCGCGACATCCAGGAAACCGTCACGCTCGTGCATCCTGCCGATGACGACAAAACGCTTCCGAGATTGCGGCACGGTGTAGTCAGCGGTGTCGAGCACCAGCTCTGTCAGACCGTAGCCGTAGCCTTTGAAGAGCCGCCGAGCTTTCTGGTACTGGCGGCTAAAGCCAGCGCGGCGGACGTTCTCGTAAAGAAACCACTCGGGCCTCGCAGCACCAATCAAAAGCGCGAACGAAACCGTCAATTCCGCGCGCTTCCCTGGAATCTGATGGCCCGCAATCGAGAAGTCCTGACACGGCGGACCTCCGCATATCATATCGTAGCCGAAGGCGATTCTGGATCCGAGCATGCTGATGTCGCTGGCGTCAGCCAGATATCCGCTGATGCCGTTAGCATACCGCACGCGGTGGACCTTGGGGTCGATGTCGTGGCCGTGGACGACTTGGATACCGGCAGCTTCTAGTCCGATCCCGAGACCGCCGACACCTGCGTACACTTCAATGGCTTTCACGACATCACCTCATGCATTCGTGTGTGAGGCATAGCAGCCGACCGTTTCGGGCTCGTAAACGGCGCCGGCGACTATCCGCCGTTGAGCTTCTTCAGCGCGCGTGTGATCTCCGCCGAATACATCTTCTGCAGGTCGGCCGCCTTCACGTAGCTGGCGACGGTGTCGTCCCATGTGAAAGAAGCATCGTACTTTGCCGCGTCGGCGAACCGAACCAGCAGCTTGAGCTTGCCACCGCGCTGTTGCGGTCGCTGCCAGTAGCCTCGCGTACTCCGGATCCGACCGAAGAAGATGCCGGAATCGGTCGACTTCTTCTGCGCGCCCCATGTTGCAACTTCCACCGACTTCCCTGATGCGCGGAGTTTGTCACGCCGCGCCTTCAGCTTCGATCTCTTGTCCTGCTCGCGCTTCGCCTTCTTGGAGATCCTGCCGAGATAATGCCTCTGGGCGTTGCCGAAACGGTTCTTCGATTCTGGTGCGCTGTCGACGCGGACGTCGTATTTCGTGGCTCCGGGATCCCCGGCTCGCCGCTCGCCGCCGTTGACGAGGTACTGCATGTATTTCGCCTGTTCCGGCAGGATCTCGACTGAATACTCGGGATCCCGAGTGGTCGCCTTCTTCACGACGAAGCCACGCTTAGTCCACGCGTTCGGGGATCCTTCGATATTCTTCTCGGCATATGCGAGCAGAGATCGGCGGGCACCGAATGCAACGCCGTTCAGAAATCCGGCCTGAGCCTGCGGCAGCACCGTCTTCTCGATTTTCGTCAAGGACTTCGTGAATCCCTTGAGGTCAAACTCGAAACCGAAATCATCCGTCTTCGCCATGCGTCACCTCACAAAAAAGAAACCCCGGGTGCGCCGTTGATCGCGCAGCAGCCGGGGCCATAGTCGGAAGGAACCGAGGACAAAATCCAGCGGTACGATGATGGTGTGCGGCGGCGGGCTCCAGCGCAAGGGGATTCATGCTCGAGTCCTTCGTGGCTGCCTGCTGCGGACTAGATCAGGCAGCGCGGTCGCGGCCGACGTCAGCACGAAGAATTCTTCGAGGAGCGTCTGCTGCATGATTAGCTCGGCTGCGAGATCGTTGCCCGCAGAGATGTCGTTGGGGTCGCCGACGACGTCCATGGCGAGATCGATAAGGGTCTCGTATCCGACGACGTATTGAGCGACGGCAGCGCGCAGCACATGCGGAGGGACGTGCTCGCCGCCGAGGTATGCGCAGACTGCTTGACGGGGTGTGAGGTCGGTCTCGGTCATCGGCGTCCTCATCCGTTCGCCAGGGCGTCGATGCGCGCATCCAGCCGCTCGATCTCGGACTCGAAATTCGAGGCCAACTCCTCGACCTCTTGCACGATGTCGAGGATGCGATCGAGGATGGTGTATGAGCCGATGTACTCCGGCCCCTTGAAGACGGCCTCAATCAGCGACAACGATGCGGCGCGGAGCGCGTGGACGTACCCGGAATCCGGCTGGTCCAGGATCTCGTTGGCGAGTGCCGCGCTTCTGTTCTCCGCGCCGTATTGCCAGCGTGTCTCATCGTCCGCGAAGACCCAGGAGAAGAACCCTTTGCCGTCCTGACATTTGAGCGCGTTGCTGGCATTGTTCCCGAAGAGCGTCTGGTGCATCGATAGATCATTAGGCGAGTCTGGGCCGTAGATGAGATCCGTTGCAGTCCAAGGCGTTTCGCTCCATGCGCCTGTCACGGCTCCGGTGAGCGTGGCTTTCCAGAGACGCTCGTCGAGTGTACCGCCGCCTTCGCCGCGGTTGTCCTTGAGCCACGTGGCAAGGTCTTCGACATAGCTGAGGCGAGGTGCGAGCGTATGAATGTCGGCTGCCTTGTCGGCCATGGGTGTTCTCCTGTGTCAGGATCCATGGTCAGGCCTGGGCGGTGAAAGATTCAAGCGCCGGCAGATGTGACGAGGTGAATCGGAAATACGCAATTTGAGGCGAGTTAGAGAAATGCGCCTTGCGCGATCTTCGACGCTTGGCGCCTGTACCGGGTGGCCATCTTCATCACCTCCTGAAAAGTCGATGGGTCACGAATGACCGCACCCGGCCTGAGCTGAGCAAGGCTGTGTCCCTTCGTCGAGTCGGACTTCGAGAAGCCGCGGCCGTTCTGGTGCTTGGCGTAGTCAGAATCCTCGGCGGCGACGGCCGACAACACCTGAAGCGCTTCACTGATCTTCGTCCAGCGTGGATCGTCGCCGCGTGGGAGAGGTGTGAACTGCCTCATGCCGCACCTCCCGGATCACTACCGAAATCGTGCGAAACCCGATTCTGAAGAACGAAGTAATGGGAGGAAGTCGAAACTGAATCGTTCGTCATAGTGATCTCCCGCAGGGCGGCTTCTCGACGGACTTCCGCAGCCTCTCGCGGTCACGCCGATACAGGAGTCGACCCATCGCCTTACGCTTCGCCCCCGCCGCATCGTATCCACGAGACTCAAGGATCCGAAGGGCGTCGGCGATGACCGACTTGATCGGCGGAGGGACGTCCTCGCCGGACTCTTGCACTCGCGCGAGATAGACCGACACTGCCGCGGCAATCGCCGTATCGACGTGGCACGCCTCGGGCACGGCTGCTGTCCGCAGTCCTGCTCTCCAGCGTTCCGTCGCGCGGCGTCCCGTCTCGTTGCTCGGATCGGCTTGCCTCGGCATGACCGTCACTCCCATTCATCACTACGGGAATGATCGGCTTCGGCGTTGCAAGTGACCACCTATTGCGACAGGCTCGGCCGTCGAGGAGGATACGCGGAGCTGGTCGAGCGGAACGGAGTGTAGCGCCTACGAGAGACGTAAGTCTCATCCCTCCGGAGGGTGGGCAACCCCTCTCGTCACTACGGAAATGACGCTCAAAATCAGCCCTACAGAATCTCTTAAGAATATCCGGGCATCCCACCCCCGATCCGACAAGTCCTCGCCTAGTGCGGTCAACTTCTTAGTGTCGGAACTTGTCATCGAAACGAGCTGTCTATGTCGGAACTTGTCATTCCTGTCGGCTCGATGACATGGCCCGACTTAGTCATCACTACGGTATTCCGACGCGTCTCTGTCGGAAATCTTGCGCCATCCGACACAATCCCCTTGCCCCATTCCGCCGGCGGACAAATCATTGTTGCAGGACAGGAGACAACGTATGCGCAACACATTCCATCGCCGCCCGGCAGACAAGGCCCCGATCACTGGCGCCGACCGCAGCGGCATCCAAGGCGATCTCTCAGCCGTCCTCGACAAGGCGCGCATCGAGAAAGAGGATCCACGTGCCGAACGTCCGCTGGTGATGATCCGGAGCCTGCGCTACGTCGGCGAGACCGAAGGCGCGACACCTGCAGCGGCGATGTCAGCCAAGAGCCACGCTCTCTACGAATACCTCATGGCTTCCGCCCGAACCCAGATTGCGGAGACCGAGGATCATGTCGTGCCGTTCGCTGCCGCGATGGCGTACCTGGACACGCCGAGGGCTGACAGGATTCGGGAGTATCTCGACGCCATCACCGGCACATATGTTTCCTATGACTTCACCGAGGAAGACGGCACCCGGCGCGCTGCCGGCCGCATCCAGCTCCTGCAGTGCGAGGAAGTAGTCAAGCCGACTGGCGAGCGCGAGATCGGCTACCGCATGCATCCCTCCGTCCGAAAGGTGATCCTCGCCGCAACGCAGTATGCCCACCTTGAAGTAGCGGCGTTCGCGCGGTTCAAAAGCAAGTACAGCGCGAGGCTTTATCCGAAGCTGGCTTACGTAGCTGGCCTCGATGAGCAGCATCCGCTTGTCTACAGGCCGGAAGACCTTGCGGCCGAACTCGGATGGGTCGGCAAGAAGGGGAAATTCCACTGGGGGCATTTCGAAAGCGACGTGCTTAAGCCTGCGATGGACGACATGTTCGGCGCCGCAGACGGATCAACATCCGCCAAGGTCCGCCGCTTTTCTGCGGACTACGAACTCCGCCGTGCGGCGACCCGCGGCCGCCCTGTGGAAGCCATCGTTTTCCGAGTCGGGAAGGCGAAGAAGCACCTCGCCGAAAATCAGAAGCCGCCAATCGACGCAACGGAGCGCGATCGCATCCGGGAGATGTTCGACACTGCCAAGCTCGACCCTGCGACCGAGGTTCCCAACGAAGAGATCATGGCTCAGGCGGCGGGCAAGCTGAACATCGGAATCCTGCTGATCGCGGAGCGTTGGATCACCACGATGTCACTGGCAAAAGAAGATCCGGAAATTCTGGTCGGATCTCTCGGTCTCCTGAGTGGCCGCCAGATCCTCACGACGCTAGCCGAGGAAGGCGTCCGCGCCGCGTTCACGCGATGGCTCACCGACTGGAAAGAGCCAGACGGCATCAATTACCGCCCAGGATACGAGCCCGAAGTGACTCCGGTCACCGAAGCCGCCGAGACCGAAGCCGAAGCCGACGATTCCGAAGACGGTGCGGATCTCGACACCTCGACGCCGCTGCTGCTTACGCTCGCAACGGGCTACCGCATTTCAGATGCTCAGGCAGTCATCCGGGAGCACAGGTGGTCTGGGGACAAGCCGATGACGATTCGCCTCTGCGCGCTGGCCGCAGACGGAACTCAGCGAGAACATGACGTGGAAGTCGCGCCGACGCCTCTCGATCTCGGCAGACTGCTGAGAGACAAAGCCTACATGATCGCTAATCTGGAGCACGCAGCATGACCAAGAAACTTCCGAAGGACGTCCTGATCGCAAACTTGCTGGCTCAAGCAGCGGCTGACATTGCGACTGACGACGATCACCGCGCTCGCTTCAATCATCTCATCGAGCGCATCAAGGGCGCGCTGGCGACAGCGCAGGGGCCTGAAGTGGTCCACGACCGCAGCCTTGACTCGGACTTCGCTGAGGCGTGCCTCCTTGCGAAGGATAAGCTCCGGATGTCGCCGAAGGAGTTCGAGAGCGTCGTGGCGGTTCTCAACTCCCCATTCTCTCGTGTTGTCAACACATGCCCGGGCGGCAAGGACCCCCGAGATCTTCCTGCCTTTCTGAAGATGTCTGATGAAGAGATGCGCTTCGCGTTCGATCTTAGAACGCCGTACGACGCGGCCTTGTTTGTAGTCTGTCACGGCAAGACTTGGGGCTATTCGGAAAGCCAGATTCTGAAGGCTGAAGCCGAGTTCAGGACGCTCGACCGCGCCCGCCGAAAGAAAATCGCCGAAGCCGACGAGGTTAGGGCGGCTGCCGAGAGCGCTCGGATCGCCGCGCGAGTGTCAGCATGTTACACCGCGACACTACACTCGGCTGACGGAAACTCTCGGACATATCCGTGAGATCGATCGCTCTCCATTAACCCTGCCGGTGCCTATTCGCATCGGCAGGGCTCACAACTCTTCCGGGTCCTGCTATCCAAGGATCCGAACAAGGACACCACGATGACCGCAGGACTCCGAATAGCCATAGCCGCCTGACTTCCGCCCCGCGCGGAGCCGCTCGTCTATGCCTATTATCGGAGTCTCTTCATGTCCTTCACGCATAAATTCTATTCGGCCGACCTCCATCTCGGCCATCACGGCATCCTCCGCCATTGCCCGGCCACACGGCCCTTTGACACTGTCGAGGCCATGGATGCCGCTATCGTCTCCCGCATCAATGATCGCGTGGGCCATTCCGACATCCTCTACGTGGTCGGCGACTTCGCCATCAGCAGCGATGCCGAGTACGTCAGGCATCTGTTCAATCAGATCAACGGCCGCAAGATCCTCATCTTGGGCAACCATGATCTGGACAACAAAGGCCGCCCGTCGAAGACGATCCGCGATCTCCCTTGGGACCAGCCACCGGTACACGCGCTCGAGACCACGGATGAAGGCTGCCACGTCTACCTCCATCACTACGGCTGCCGCGTCTGGCCTCGTCACGGTCGCGGTGCTTACCACCTGTTCGGACACTCGCATGGCGACCTGCCGCCGCACGGACGCAGCCGCGACGTCGGAATCGACTGTGCCGACGCAAACTTCGCTCCGATGACGTTCCGCGAAATCCAGGAGACGCTCGATGTCTGATACCTTCCACCGCCTGCTGCGCCAGCAGTTCGGCAACCGCGTTCCCTTTGCCGCAGAATACATCGAAGTTCCTGCGGTCATCGAGCCGATCATCATCGAGTTCTTGGAGCAGCTTGCTGACTTCGACGCCGATCTCCGTGTCCAGCGGATCTGGCTTGATGACGGGAGGCTGCGCATCGCGGTCTCTGGCAGCCGTCCGGGTCTCGACGACATCCTCTCCGACGCCGAGTCTGCAGCACAGGAGCGCCTCAATGACATCTGACCGCTTTCCCCTTGGCTGGTTCGACCTCGTCCATGACCTCCGCGACGCTCTCGGCCGCTACCATCCGACCGTCACCGTGACCGCCATGACGGCCGACCGCGGCTGGCTCCATGTCGACGTCGACGACAGCACCCTTGGCTCCGCTGAGCGTGTTCGCCTCAGCCGCCTTGTCCAAGGATTTGTCACCCAGTCGCTCACCACATGCATGAGCTGCGGGTCTGCACATGGCCGTGATCGCGGAGAGCAGCGTGTCGTGACCTGCGATGAGTGTGAGGAGCCTGCCGATGCATAGCCCTGACTTTCCACGCATCAAGCTAGACGACCTGCAGAGCGACTTCCCCGGAGTCTTCGATACCGCCAAGTACGTCGACGTCGGGATCGGCTGGCTCGGTCTTGTCCAAGATTTCGTCCGTGAGGCGCTGCCACATGATCCGAGCCTCGCCGTCTTCGAGATCAAGGAAAAATGGGGTGGCCTCAGGATCTGGTGCGACACCGATGTCTTGGCCGCGCGGCTCTCGAAGGGCAAAGCCGAAGCGAAATCCGGCATGACCTGTGAAGTCTGCGGCGCTGAGGGTTGGCTACGCCGCCCGCCGCCTGGGCGAATGGCATGGTGGCGGACGCTCTGCCAGGAGCATGCGTCTCCGGATCAAGCCGAATGGGGCCAGCAGACCCGATGGTCGGCCGGGATGATGCAGTATCAGGGGCAGTGGTATCAGTATGACCGCGAGACTGACGCGATGCTGCCGATCGACACTCCGGAGCGATTCCGATGACGTTTGACGAACTCAAGGCAAAATATCCGCGGCTGCTCGGCGGCGCGAGGTTCGAATGCCACGTCGGATGGGCATCTATTCTCGACCGATACTTCGAGGTCGTCGATCGCGAGCTTCCTCCCGATGCCGTTTATGAGCTGAGGCAGCTCAAAGAGAAGCTAGGCTCACTCCGCATCTACGACTACGGCCCCGCTACCGACAACGCCGCGATCCAGGAGGCTCACCGCCTCGCCGAAGCACGCAGCTATCATACCTGCGAGTACTGCGGTCGCCCAGCCATCTGGAGCAGCCGTCGCGGGTATCTGACGACCGTCTGCGAGGACCACGCCGTCGCCGATGGATATCGTGCGGAGCCGGTTAAAAGCGACCCGTACGCGTATTGGGATGGTGCCGGTGACTGGTATCGATACGACCCGGATGCCGACGCCTTCGTTCCCTCGGAGCCGCCGACATGGTCACGATGACAGCACCCCGCCGTCGGTTCGGATTGCCGCCGGTGACAATCCACGTTGAGAGCATGGATCGAGAAGATCTGGTGATCGCGGCCCTGACGCGCTGCCGAGACATCGAGAGCATTCTCGATCTCCATGGCTTCGACGACGACGCGACCGTCCGCCGCATCGGATGGCACATGGCAAGCAAGACGGGCACCGATTTCAGGATTGGCCGACGTCTGCTTCAGCTCCTGTCACCGGGCGGCTATCTCATGCCTCCGACGGAATTCCGGCTTTCCCGGGTGACGGAGCCGACGGAGGAAGAGATCCACGCGGCGCCGTTCATCACGCCGTGGAGCGTGCAGCTCTGGCAGAGCGGCCAGACGCCTGCAGAGTGGCGTGTAAACGGCTCTGTGTATCACGCCGACTGGGAGCCGCGCATCTGGAGCAGGCTGCTGTATCTGCACAGGCCGAAATCGATGGCGCTTACTGACGAGGGATGGGTCAAGCTTGGACGGAGGATTTGATGACGAAAGATCGGAAAGCTGAACTCGCTGAACTGTGCCGTCTCGAGATCCGGAAGACGTCGGCGATCTCTAAGTCGAAGATGTCCGAATACGGGTATCATCTCGTCGAGTCCATCGTCGACGCCGAGATCGAGGCCATGCGCGGGCGGCTCACGGACAAGTCTGTGCGGTCGGATGATATTACAATGCTCCGAGAACTGGTGATCGCCGACTTGTGGCCGCGGCTTCGTGAGCAGCACAGGCAGCATCGGGATCATGTCTTCGATGCCGTGAAAAAGATGAATCGGGAGACGATCACGGCGGACGCGACTTTCGCATTCGACATCGGATGGCGGCAGCTTCTGCAGGCGGCAGCCGAGCGGACTCAGACGTATCCGGCGTCGTGGCAGGCGCAGATCACGGGCGGCAAGGAAAAGTTCGGCTGCTGTGTGATCTACATCAATCTCGAGACCAGCCAGCGTGGCGCGCGGAGTGAGATCGAGCGGCTCCGGGAAGAAGTCAGGCTGAGGAGCCTGGCGACCTGCGACATCTGCGGAAATAGCGGGCGGCTGCGGATGTCGTCGATCGCGAAGACGGTCTGCGACCGACACGCTGCCGTCCTCGGCGAGATGCGTGACGACGACGGCGTGTGGGCGGATCCGTGGCGTTGGCACGAGGAGCGACCGATCGGGGAGTACATCGACGACGTGGCGGAGAAAGCGCGTGCGATCATGTCCGCTGCCACCGCCACGTCCGAGCGCGACAAAGATTGAAGTCGGTTATTTTCGACAAAGGAGTGGACAATGTCTGAAATTTCCGTCGCCAGCGGTTGGCAGCACATCCTCGACGAGGCCGTTGCCAAAGCATCGCGGCTGCCGGAAGAGTGGTGCTTCGAGATCGTCCAGGCTGAGACCGTCGATGGCGCGCTGCGGCTGTCGGCGACGTATGTCAGCGGCGACGTCCCGCTCGATGATCATCTGCCGCCCGAGCGCAAGCTGCCGCATCCGTGGCGCGCGATGACGCGGATCCGGGAGACGGCTCGGGAGAAGTCCCTGCGGACGTGTGAGTGCTGCGGTCGCGAGGGACGGCTGGTCAGTGCCGGTCAGGATGCGCGGGTGCGGTGCGTGCGGCACGAATATGTAGTGGATGTTGCGGAATGGGAGGAAAAGCGGGCGTCGATGCGGACGGCGTTCGAGACCGAGGAAGAAGCGGTAGAGCACTTCCAGGCGGACTACGGTGCCGGTGTCGACATGATGCAAGAGCTGCAGACGGCTGCAGAACAGGATTCGAGCGAGTCCGATCCGACGTCGAAGCACTGAAAACTGGCACCCAGTGCCCGACGAATCGAAATCGTCGCGCACTGGGGTAGGGCGAGATCACCGAGTGGTGACTCAAGCGGCTTTCTTCATCTCCTGCTGGCTCTCGCAGTACATGCGGTAGCCTTCCATTACGAAATCCTCCCACCACTTCAAGATCGACATCTTCGTGTCTAGGTAGACGTTCCGATCATAGACCTTCTCGGAAACGGACTCGCGACCCTCGTTGCTGTGAGTGATCATCTCGATCTCCTTGGGGAGCATCGGGCGGCCAGCTAGCTCGAACATAGACATCTTCGGACGCACGATGGTGGTGAAGGTCTTGCGGAGATCGTGGGTAGAAACATTCCAAGGCATCCGTTCGAAGATGCCGCCAGGCTGTCGCATTTCCTCGATCTTGTCACTGACCGTGCGCTCGTTGATGTGCCCGTTCATATCGTCACCGGTACGCCGTGGGCGCTGCTTCGGAAACAGGTAGTCGCAGTCTTCCCGGGTGAGCCGCATGGCCTGCTCGACGATCAACGTCGCCATCGGAGGCAGAGGCAGCTTGCGCCAGTGATGTGACTTGTCTTCCATGGACCAGACGCAGTCGTAAGCACCGCCCATCTGCATGGCGGACTTCTTGGCCGACGTCGGCGTGAAACGGCGTTGGCCCGTCAGGAGCTGAAGCTGCAGGATGAGGCGGACGGTTTCGTTCCGGCAGGACAGTAACGCATGCCACAGAGCACCGATCTCGAGCTGCGTCAGCGCGCGCTTGTCCTCGCTGCCCTCAACAACCTTTGCACGCTCAAGCGCCTTGGAGAGATCGCGAGCCGGATTGTGAGAGACGCCGAGATCCGGGTTGTTGATCACATACGTGAAGCACGCCTTGATGGCGGCTACCGTTAAGTTCGCTTGCCGGATGCCTTGACCTTTTGCATCGCCGTTGCGCCCACGCTGGATGATGTTGTTTCGCACCCGGGCGAGATCTGCCGTCGTGATTGAGGCGACGGGCTTTCCATGGACCGGCGCGAAATCGGCATGCAGCCCGGCGTTCACGCCTAACGCGGACCGGTAGCCGCGGACGGTGTCCTTGTTCTTGTTGATCGCCGCCCATTCGAGATAGTAGTCGCGGGCGACTTCCCAGGTAACGCCATCTCCGTGCTCGACGGCATGGAGATGTCCTGCCTCAATCACCGAATGTCCGGCGGCGAATGCCTGAATCATCACTGACAGGTCGCGGCCCTTTGCGGCCTCCTTGCGAAGCTCGGCGACGAACTCCCGGAGCATAGGGATGTCGTCCTTGCCGAAGGCGCTCAGCGGTGCGATCTGCAGGTTAGACAGGCGGGTTGAGAAATACCAGCTTGCGCCGGTCTTGCTGACCTTAATGGCGAGGCCCTTGGTGTCGCTGTCGCGGTAGACAACCGGGGATTCAATCTTCTTCTTTTCCAGGTTCTTGACCTTGGTAATCGTGTGGCCGCTGAAACTCTCTGAGGGCATTCGGGTCTCTTTCTCTCTGTCTGAGAAAAATGGTGACCCGGGAAGAATCACTTGGCAAGGCCTAGACCCGAAAACACTCCGTGGTCAGCCACTGAAACACGCGTGATTTAGAAACACGCCGCTAAGTCACATCCAAAAATATTGACACCAAATGGATGGACTTACGGTGGTCAACAAATTTGGCCTTGTTTCTAAGGCCTTGATGCGTCAACTTTGTTGACAAGCGCTGACGGGGCGGGCAGTGAGAATTACGAGACCCTCTGACTCTTAATCAGCGGGTCCACGGTTCGAGCCCGTGATCACCCACCAAAAACCTCTTGAAATCATTGTGCAATTTCCGAGTTGTCCGGAGTTTCCGGATGACTGGTTTCCAAGAAATTGGAAAC
>Ga0315915_1000212_pt1 | contig 51724 bp, 34 predicted proteins | sample MpolbnodulesMG_FD_207738 | JGI IMG/M metagenome (GOLD analysis project Ga0315915, IMG submission 207738) | Medicago polymorpha root nodule microbial communities from Los Angeles, California, United States - branched nodules | ecosystem: Host-associated > Plants > Roots > Nodule | place: USA... | reverse complement strand
TATCCCGACTTTCCTTTGTAATTTCTATCCTGAGTATAAGCTGGGTTAGAAATTATCCTGATGGGATTAGAAGATCATTCCTTATTTATTATCTTGATATTCTGTCATTTTTAAAATATTGTCATTTTTAAAATAATGATAGCATGTATTTTCTATTATAATTAATAACATGCCATTTTTACAATATTTAACTAATGATGAGAACAATTTTTTCATTTAATTATAATGATATCATGTTTGTTATCATGTGCGCATCAAACAAATAATAGGATTAATGTTTATCATGTCCTTATCATATCCTATCTCTATCCAGCTTTATATCATATCATGCTTCTATCATATCATGACCATCAAATGGACCCTAAATGATCTATTTTATCCCCTAGAGCTTAGCTCAGCTGCTAGGGATATTGCATATTATATGCAGGGGCCGGGGTTCGAACCCTGGACACCCCCACTTCTCCACATTTATTTGTATGAGTTCTAGTCACTAGACTACTTGACCAAAAAAAAAAATTAAATGATATATTTTGATACAGTGTCAGTGTCAAGCACGTTAACAATTTTTAGTTGTTCGAATAACATTATTATATGAATCAACATGTTCATGTTCGCAAAAGATTTCTCAATTATTCAAAAACCATTGTTCCCGTCAAAGAAAAAAATTACAAAGGATTAATTGACAAAATTAATAAGAGCATAGATTGAAGAATCCTAGGAAGAAAAAACAAGAAACATAATAGGGTATAATGTATAAAGCTTCCGCAGATGCTAGCTTGGTTTTGGCCATAGTATTTATCATTGTTGATTTTGCTTTAAATTCCATTCAGATCTAGCTCGAACAACATCTTTTTGATCATCTTGTAGACGAAGCAGATGTGTGAATTGCTGATCAGGTTTTCTATTGATTGAATTATTATCGGATTCACCAATCACTCTTTCAGTTGGACATGTCAAAGATTCCAACGTATTTGACTGTGTACATTCACGCCTAAATTCTAATGTCAAGCTTGTCATGTTATAATCTTCTAGTACTTTAATTGGCACACTCTGTAACAAAAAAACAATTAGCATTAGTACTTTTTACTATATAAATTAATCTTCACTAATTATTCTATGTCATATTGCACAAGTTTTATCAGTTATATAGAGCACTATTAAATTAGCATTGTTGTGTCATACGCACCTCTAAAATCCATCCAATGTATTTCACATTGTTCACATGCTGGTTAACATCCATGTCATTCCACCTTGGCTGTATTACATAGAGAAAAGAGATGTCAGTACAATCATCAAAACTACAACCTAAGATGTTTGAACATGCAGAGAATATACAGAATCTCTAGTTTTATTTTTATCTCTTTAGTTTTTTGTTCCAGACTGGACCCAAGCTCAATCCTTAATGAAGTCTACTGCAGAGGCGCATGCTAGGACACCACACTGCTAGCATGCCTGAGCGTATCCATCCAACAATCAATCGGCACATAATCAACATAAGACGTTGATCCGCGAACCACACAGAGAATCTCTCAACGGCTTTAACGGATTTTTGCCAAATTCTCTTGAAACTCTACCTATAAAAGGACACTGCCACTAGGAGGAACGTGTACACTTCCATTATGTTAAACATCTCATCCACCTCACTCAAAAACTGACTTGAGCGTTAGAGACTTAGAGTGTTTGCATGTACAACACCCTTGCTGAATAGCTCGGCCATCATCCTCGGTTGTGTTCATCAACTCCGACCATCGATTACATTCAAATATGTTATTTTCTTAAATTACTACTGTTGTCGACGAATCAGTGTCAGTGTCGAGTTCAGTCTCCATGCCTGTGCCCGTGCTTCATAGATAATGAAAAATGAGTTTGAAAAATAAACTTCAACTAGGTATGAAATAAACTTACAGCCAAACCAGATTGTATTCTCTCAGCAGTGTCATCAGTAAGCTTGTCTATCTTTTCACAATCTCTTTCTTCACTAGCTACAGCAATCTTATGAAGGTAAAAAGGAGTAAGCTCTTTTCTAACTTCTTCAGGTATCTTTGATAGTCTTCTCGTTTCTCTATTCATTATCACCCATGTACTGCATCAAACACAAAGTTTTCTATTAACATATTATTTGGTATTATAAATCATAACATATTTTGTATGCATAAAAAAGTATATGAAATAATGCACCTTGTTGCCTTAGTTATGATCTCCTTGGTACAACGATCTCTGATTATCCAATCTCTTCGCATTCCATTCTTTCCTGCTGCATCCACCCAAGTATCAATTTCAATTTCTTCTCCCCTGTCAAATTTATCATTTTGTGTTTACAACTCGCAAACAATTATGTATAATTATGCAAAGTAGGGTCTAGAAGCATCTCATGAATGTATTTACCATTTGTTATATCTCTGTACTTGAACTTGAATACGAGTAACAACCCAAATGAGTTTCCTTAGGCTCATCTCGCGGGTTGCTCCAAATCCATCTCCTCCTATCCCAGAGCTTGTAACATGATTTAAAGCAGTTTCCTAAAAAATATTTTCCATTTCTTTAGTTCATGCATGCTTTATGTTAGTTAAAACAACAAATCCGGCTCAAAAAAATGAAATAAAATTCAAACTCAAACGTGCGCAAGAACACAACGATTGATCAGGTGGGTGAACTTAATAGTACTTATGACAAAAATCAAATGTGAATCAAGTTTCATGTTATACTTGTGGCAAAGAAAGCAATGTTTGAATATTGTTGTAGACATTCATGTTAGTACTAAAACTGTGAAGCTAACCTGAAGAAAATTCATGAGTGTCTCCATGGTAGCAGTTCTATCTGGACCAATTTCATAGGACCTAATAACAAAAATCTGCCTAAACACAAACCTTCCTTCAACAAATCTCCCATTTGTAACAAGAGCAACATCTGTTGTATTTTCATTTGCCAATTTTCTAGGAGCCTCTGCCACTTGTAAACCATTCACCTTAGTTCCATTAATTGTGTCCACTTTATGAAAAGTACTACCATGATTACAATTTGCAATCACCAATGAAAATCTTCGTTTATTGTTTTTCAATGTGTCATTGTTTTGATGAGAAGAATTAAAATTCACCTCCAAAACCTTCCTTGTGTTGATCATATTTTCCTTCTTTGCATTGCTCACATTCCAATTCCCTTGTAAGCCAATGTTGCTGATTGTTGCCATTGAATTATAAAACAATGCAAATCACAAGGAAACTTTATAAGCCTAGTTAGAATTCAAAAAATAGGAAAAGTGGAAAAAGTAATGTTACATATAAATCTAGCTCATGTTTCTTGTGGAAGAGGGATTGATTATTTTTTTCCTTGAATAAAGTGTTATGTATAATTTGCAGTTGTAACAACTATTGAATTATTTAGGTAAGAGTAGATTAATTAAGATAGGAAAAAAAGAGGAGAATTTGTGTTCATAACATAGTAAAAGTAACGAGATATAGATCCTTAACTTGCACGCGAAAATAGAACAATGTGAGACGTGTTGATTGTGTGTGATTCTAGATATGTTTTTAGTTTAGAAATTCTTGCCAAAAATAATGGTGTCTACATGTCCTTGAGAATAGTATTAGTAGTTCAGAAATGGGAGACATAATCAAAGGTCCGTTTTACACGTCAAACTATTTCTCGTGAAAGAAATAATTAATTTAATAATAGAATTACATTTTCAAACGATTAGGAGATTGTATATACCTCGAGGAGAAAACTAAATAGGAAGAGAAAAGACAGATAGGTGATGTTATGGGAATGAGAAGGAAAAAAATAAATGTCATCAAAGAGTGCTTCGGGCATTCTCTAAGCCTACTAAATTAAATAATTATTATTTAAAAATGTTAAAGTTTTCAATTTCTAATGTATCAATTACACAATCTTTTATAAAAAAATTACCATTTAAGATCCTTTAACTAGTGTAGAGGCACTAGTTAACATTTAAAAAAAACATAATTTTGTTGTCATGTTATAGGTACGATCAGTGACTAATCTTTACCGTAGCATATGTTGATATAAAGATGAGTTCTCATCTTGTAACTGATTTTTTTTTATACGTAATAAAAAATTTGAGCACTTGTTTGTAATTAAACATTTAACCACTTGCTTAAGAAGTTAAAGTTCATTATCAATTTGGACCAATTTATTGTTCGTAAACATAATTTATTTTTTAGGGTTAAAATGTTTTTGATCCCTATAAAATTGGAAACTTTTAAATTTAGTCCTTATTTAATTTTAATAGTTCTTTTAGTCCCTACAAAAAAATCACTTATAATTTTAGTCCCTGCTAAAATAAAGTTTGTTTAATTATCCTTAAACTCTTACATTTTTTAACGGTTTTTTTTAGACAAGTTTAGAACATTATGAAAGGTTCATTTACTAAAATTTAGAATTTTTTAACATGAAACGAATTAAATATGAATTTTTTAAAACAAAATAAGTTAAAGATAAAAGTAACAAAATATGAACGTAGAAATCAAATTTTGCAATATTTTTTTGCAGAGGAACTTTTAGTAATGTTCTTAACTCGTCTGGAAAAAAATTGTTCAAAAACTTAAGAGTTTAAACATAAATTAAACAAATTTGAATTGAGTAGGGACTAATACTAGGTGTAGAATTATTTTTTTAGGGACTAAAAGAACCATTAAAATTAAGTAAGAACTAAACTTAAAAGGTCTTAATTTTATAGGGACCAAAAATATATTTAACCCTATTTTTTATGATGAAAAAAAAATTGTAACTTGAATGTAAAAATGAAAATATAGAATGGCAACATTGTTAATTTAATGAGTAGCAAGTAAAAGGAAAACTATGGCTTTGTGTTTTTAAATGGCAAAGTGATTAATGTCAATTAACTAGCGGGAAAGTAAACAAGTTGTTGTACCTCATATCATATTGGTGAACTACCACGTTGGGTTGTCATATTTGGACATATTTTGTTTCAGAAGTTTATTTAGTTTTTGATTTTTGATTTTTTTTTTTGGCGGGATTCGACCCCAGATCTTGCATATTTTATGTATTGTCCATACCAACTGAGTTAAGTTCAAGCGGACAGTTTTGAATTTTTGATTGATAGAACAACTGGCGAGGTTGAAACAATTTTTTTTGTTTTTTGTGCCAACTTTTTTTCTTATCTCTACAGATTTGCATAGAAAACATTGAAAATATTATTGTTTTTGTTTTACCGTTTATACCGTACAAATCTTCATATACAAGTTAAAATAGGTCAGTGATACATAGACCACCTTATGTGACATGTACTACTTCTACATCCACATATAAATGTGACATGTGTCCACGTGGTCCTCACACGCACACACAAAAAAACTTACTTTTTGTGTCTCTCAGAGAGTCTCACATAGGGTAATATAATGTGTGTATGGAAAAAAGGATGTACATGAAACATTATCCATTAAAATAACATGAGAATTTTTAAAACAAGGGTAAATTACATAGCAAGTCCTTTAAGTTTGAGGTTTGTAATAAATTGGTTTTTAAGTTATTTTGGTCACACATAAGTCTTTTAAGTTTAAGGTTTGTAACAGATTGATTTTTAAAATTATTTTAGTCACAAACTTAAAGGACTTATTTGTGACCAAAATAATTTAAAAGATCAATTTATTACAAACATCAATCTTAAAGGATTTATGTGTGACCAAAAAAACTTAGGATCTATCTATTACCAACCTCAAACTAAAAGGACATTTGATATAATTTAACCTTAAAACAAAGAGATAAAAAAAAGTCTGCTGGACTTAAGCCCAGTAAAAGTCCAGTCGGGACCACTGTGGGTCAAGGGATACAGCTGCTCAAAGCCAAATTGGAAGAAAAGTGCTGTTCTCTCACTTCCATTTTTCTCTACATTCGACAAAAACACCAAAATACCTCTATGACGGCAAATGATGTTTTGTAGCGAGCAACAGTTAACTATCACCGGAGATATTTTGGTATTTTCGTGGTGGATGCAGAGCAAAAAGTGAAAAGAGTTGCTTTCAATTGGAAAAAGAGACGGCCCAATCCTTCGAAGACTATAATTTGATAACTCAATCAGCAGCAAGGGAGCTGGGATTGTAAACACAGGCAACGCCTTTTTTCTTTTGTTTTTTATAAGTTCACTTGAAAGTTATATTTTTGGAGACATGACATATACTAAATGTTAACACTTCTCTCAGCTAAATGCGATATTTAATTCGCCACATTGTTAGAGTTTATAATATTTAGCAAGACTCAACTCCCTTTGTAAAAATAATGTATAATGCATTATGCATGCCAGAAGGATGCCAAACGAACAAGGAAAACAACATATAGTGTTCTGGCCAGGCCTAGCAACACAAATCACCAGAAACATCTCCCATTGGGCAGTAAAGTAATATTCTAGTGGTGTCCATGCAACTACAAGCCAACTGTAACCAATATCCATAGATAGCTCATGGGGATATTAAATTGATCAACCAGACAAAAAAACATACTGACACGGTTAGATTTTGCCAGAAACCACTTTAAGACAAGACTACCTTAAAATCTGACCGAGTACTGTCACAAAGTCGATATTATCAAGTACTAATATTAACTGCAATAAACAATCATAACAAAGCATATATTTTACAAAAATGATAAATTTGTTAAAATAAAATAAAAACTAGTACTGATGTATGTACCTATGTACTTTCATGATCATCAGATAGGGGTTGATGAAGCAGATTAATCGCCACATGTCGGCAACATGCTTGTGTTGTTAAATTTTGTGTACACGTGGCTTGTGCTTTAGGCAAGGAAGCAAATAACCTTTGATAAAAATTGACCTAATCATTAAACAAAGTAAGTAAGATGACATATTATTATCTGGACGGTGCTAAACTAAATATGACACGTCCAAGGCAGAATCCAATACCAACTCTTCTCTTTCCACGTGTCCCTCGATTCATTTCATCACAATTTCACAAATATTATTATATGAGTCGTGAGAGAGGGACCATTCTATCAATCAGTTTGAACCTTTTAGAAAGAATTCCACTTGCATACGCCAAATACCTAGGTAGTTTTTTGAGGCCAACCGCCCCAACCTGAACAAAACAAACTTCACTCCTTTAACCGTTTTCTCTGTTATCTTCATCTAAAATCAAATCGTCTCTGCTTCTTGCTATAATCAAATCAAATTATTTGGGATACATAGTCTGATAGTCACACACACTATGACTAAGTTGTGGACTTTGATCACCCAGCTTCATTCCCTTGCTGGGTATGCACTCTGCAACCAACCTCTTTTACATTCAACATACTAATTCATTCTACTGTATATATTATTAGAATGGATAAATAAAAATTTGCCATTATTAATTGTTTGTATATATGTTTAATTTTTTTGCAGGCCGGTTTTAACATTATTGTACCCTTTGTAAGTGTCTTCGTAAACTCCTAACTCCTAATTTAACTAATATTTTTCCCAGTTCTAACTATAATTTATAGAAGTAATTAATTTCTGTTTATTATGATGATTAAAATTATAGATATGCATCGGTGGTAGCAATAGAGAGTCCATCAAAGCTGGATGATGAACAATGGCTAGCTTATTGGATAATCTATTCCTTCCTCACCCTTGGAGAGATGCTTATTCAACCTGCTCTAGAGTGGTAAGAGTTTTAACTCAAATTTTAGTGTAATTTACTCATTTTTAATTATCTTTAGAATTAATGTTACAAAGTAATTTTTAATTTTATATAGTATAGGAATATGTAATAAAAAAATGAATTGGGAACTTGTAGGATACCAATTTGGTACGATGTGAAGCTATTGGTGGCAGCATGGTTGGTGTTACCTCAGTTCAAAGGAGCTGCTTACTTGTATGAGAGGTTTGTGAGAGAACATATACGTAAATATGTGACAGAGAGGGAACACCAGCGGGTCCATCACCATCCTCCAGAGAACCACCAGCAAAAACCACAAAACAAAAAGTCACCCACTGGAGCCAAGACCAAGAAGAAATTCGTCGATTTTATTATTCCAAAGAAAGTGAGTTCATCAAATTGATTCAACTTTCTTTTTCTTCATTTTATCAAATTTCACTCAATTGTGATTGTGTGGCAAACAGGGGGATCAGGAGGCGTATTGAATTGAGAAGGACAGTGCTGAGAAGTGGATATTTAACCATCAAAGGCACCACTATTTATATGAAGGAAAAAAGAACACTATATTTCCACACTGTATATGTATAAATATACACCACTTGTAACAAGAGTGATCAGAACCTATTAATATATGGTATTATACAAATTACAATATATTTGTTGTTTAGTAGTGTGCTCTTCTCTCTCTCTCTCTCTCTCGTTGTATTGTATCACTTCATCTTGTGTATGTTTCATACTTCACCCTATATTTAATCTCTGATTTTTGCGTTTTTTCTATTGCCCACAATTTATTCTATGGATCACGCATGAAGATTGGAATACCGAATTTTGTTTTACCTTTTGCTTTTTGCCGATCATGACAAGAGAGAATGAGAATATTTCTTTTTTGACTATCCACTCCTCAATATCTTTTATTAAATTACATTCTATAGCAATTCCAACAACGAGAAATGCTATATAGCGCGACAATCCATTCGACAAATCTCACACGAGCGTTACATTTGAGTAAATAGGCATTTTCATGCTTGAATTTATATAGGCCGTTCAATTTCGTCCTCAAAATGTTTGAAATAGCTAAAATGACCTAGCTTTACAAACCTTGATTAATTTCATCCTCCCTCACCGTTAACGTAATGACGTCTGATGTTAAATGCTGACATGAATTATTAACTTGTCACATATAGATGAACGAAATTAATAAAGGATCTAAAGAAGCTCTGGTCCTAGTGGTTGAAGGGCGGTTAGTGATTTTGTAACACAATAAGGAGATAAAAAAACTCCTCACCATTTGAAATTGTGGCTAACAACCTGAGAAGAAGACACATTGACCTTTTGGATCGGGCATGCATTAATGTGTAATTCATAGAAGTAAATACATATAGAACATAATAATACAAGATAAAATTGTATTAAATAATCCACATTAATGAATATTTCACATGCAATGTGTATGCAAATTTAAACTTCAAAAAAACAATGTGTGTGCAAATTTAAAAAGGGCCTAGTCTTATAGATGTTACATGATATCTTGAGAGGCATCTTCTACCTCTTACTAATGAGCGCTTGTTTTTTTTGTGAGTATATTCTAACATGACGGGATAACTAGTATATATACTCATCAGTAGAGGTAGAGACCTCCCAACGAACATACCATAAGAAACGGTTCAATGCATCATCTTCACGGCCTCCTTCCAACTACAGCCCAATAATCAATATCCTTTTATTTAGAATATAGTGCAATATTTTAATTACAATTTAATAGTTGATATGATAGTTTATTATTTAATTGTTGAGTAAGGTTAATCCATAGAATCTAACATTATGTTCTTGTAATTTGTAGTACTTGCACTCCTTGCACACATGAACCAAACTTTTTGGTGATTAGAATTAAATTAAGAAAAGGGTAAAAGATGATCTGATTTAACAGTTGAATGTCAATCGGTAGCTTCAACTAACAAGTCTCAAATATCTAAGATAGTATTCTTTTAAAATTTGCCATTTGAGAGAGAATATTAATTATCTTGTCATCAATATATTTATTGTTGGTTATTGAAAAAAATATCAAAAACAAAACAAAATTTGTAAAGAAATAACTGATTTAATTTACTATTTGACATATTTGACAATTTTGTAAAAGTGACAAAAACTCGGATATTCTATTGAAGAAATTTTGTTTAAGCAACAAAAACTCAAAAAGACAGATAAATATATTTCAACTAAAGTCGTTGTCTCATCAATTGTTGACTCAATTGGTAAGGAGTTGGACTCATATCCAGACTCGACGAGTCTTAAAGTCGTCCTTGACTTGATGAATCTACAAAGTCCAACTCACCTAAACTTTTTATTCACCGAAAAAGGTGAAGTCTTTATGTAATACTCTAATAAGAAAAACACACACATTCAATGAAAATACATTTTTGTTTCACAAAAAATGAGATTTTGTGAAAAAAATCCATTCATTTCATTTGTCCGAATAAAAACTTTCTAAGCGCTTTAACATTTAACAAGTGTACAATGGTATTGTGTAAATTTTACAGTACTTATCAAAATGATAGTAGAATCATACGCCACAGAACCAAAACTATACAGATACACCAAACTTGTCTCTAAGATTTTAGAGAAGGATAATGCTTCCATCTAGTGACACCAGATTTAAATGTCTTTCGCAACACATCAATCCGTTCAGTTAAGATAGAATCTTTCAGCTCTTCCATTTCAGCATGTTCCTTTTCCATCAAAAGCTCCAGTTCATCAAAATGTTTAACCTTCTGTTGCATCTTCTCAACCTGATTAACAAATCAGCAAAAAAAAAATTGGTTAATCCCTAAGATGTATACCTGAACCAGAGAAATTCTAACAATGTCAAAAATTACAGATATAGAAAATCATGAGCTAGAAACCTGAGCTTCAATTATAGTTGCTACTAAATGTTCAATCTCCCTATCTTCTTGGTCCGCCAACAACTTTGCTCGTGCAGCAGTAGCCCCAAGAGCGGTTCCAATGGCAGCTCTTATACGCAGTGTCAATGGTATGTCATCTTTTACTTCTGCAGAATAAGATAAGATTAGAGGTCAAATGCAGCAATAGTTTACAAGAATCATAACCAATGTGTTGTGATGATGCCCAAACATAGTTATTACAAGCTTTTCAATCACAATTAGAATCAGAAAGCTCAATTTGAATGCACAAATCAATGCAATTTGTATCGCAAATATGAATTGATCTTCATTGATTTGTTTTTTCCTTTCTTTCTTACTTTTCTTTTACCAATTTTCATCAAAGATATTGAAAAGCCAGAAATTTAAATACATCAATGAAATAAAACTGAAGAGGGCTTTAAGCGCACAATTTAATTATTCCATTCCCCTATTTATTTTCTTGCTCTGTTACAGGCTAATAAACACATTGTGGGAGACAAGATGGGGGAAGTTAGTTACAACAAGGAAGAATATGGAACCAGTATGTGTAGAGTGGTATAGGTCGAACTTGGGAGAGAACGTGTTTTACAATCACTTTCTTAGCATTTCGTATGGCCAAAGGTGTGGACCTTGGCTAGGAGCAAGATTGCTCTCATCTTTCTGTAATCTTTTTCTATTTTAACAGCTAATCTGAATCACCCTTTTTCATCTGATGCCTATCATATTACTTGCAAAAAATCAATCCTTCATGTTATAATTTGTCAACCTTCCTTGTCATGAATTTATTCATGAAATATACAGATAGGTGTCTAGATAAAAAATCATTGGTAAAGGGAAACAGAAAGGTATTAAAAACAGAAAAAGGACAGATTATTAGCACATTTAGCCTTTGAATTCTTTGTTCCTATTTTCATTCTCCACCATCCACCCTTTTTGTGTCTCCAAGGTTTTATTATTTTAACTTGGTCCCCTCTCCATTGCCACTTCCCAGTAATTTTCCACTTCATCCTTAAGGTTCATTTGAAGGAACCCTTACCTCAAAACAGGTTACTGATAATGCCATGCACATCCAACAGCTTCTTTGTTTGCATTTGAATAATACCGCTATAAGGTACTAACCCAAATTCTCTACTAACAATCTAACATGGCAAATGAACTCGTCATTCAGAAACTATTGCTCTCCATAAGATTGTTTCCTGGACAGTGTCCACTTACTTAAACCTCATTTTAGTGACCGATGAATCTTCTAAGTATTGAGAAAAGTAATATTTAGAATTTGGATCCAAATATGGTTTTGGATAGAACATTATGGCGTAATTTAATCCATTTAGCTGACCCCACTTAGTGGAATAAGGCTTGGTTGTTGTTGATGTTGTTGTAATATTAAGAATTTATGAAGAAAAACATGGGCAGGCTTAAAATACAACAACTAAAACCTTTCCCCGCCAAGTGAAGTAGGGGACGTTATTCAGACAATGCCATGATGTCCTACCATAAACCATGTTTATTGATAGATCATTTAATTCAAAGCTTGTTTGATTTGGCCAATAATTTTCCTTAGTCTCGCTTCACCTCTAATACTTGAACTATCCTCATCTAGTCTACCATCCACTTACCAATACTTCTACAAAGATTCTCCACCTATACCAAAACCACATGAGGCAGGACTCTGCTATGTTTTTTTACAATGGGAGTTTTCCCTACTTTTTCTCCTGAGATTTCATTCACACAAGACCGGATAGCATGCATCATTATTATTTTTTAAATATTTAATAACTCACATTTGAGGGAGCCAAAACTTTTTGTTCATGAGTCTATAAGAATATTGTTAAGTTTTGCGGGACTTAACTATCAGAATAGCATCTTCGTACACATATAAATAAAAATACCTGATTGAGTGGACCCCTCCACCATCTCTAGACCTTCAGCCTCAAGAGCCCTGACAAAGATAATAACAAGTATAAGTATTTTATAAATTAAAGGCTCAATTTAAGAGGAAGTTAGCATCTAGCAAAATTTGAAAGATAAAAGAAGTAAAGAACAACTGGCAGATATAGATCACCTTGCTGAAGCCTTATCCTCTTCAACATCAAATATCTCCCTTGGGAGCGAATTCTCATCACAAAGTGCTGTAATAGCAGCACTAGCTGCAGCAGCTGTGATATGAGGGTCAACCACAGTTGAGAGCAGTCCCACCTGATTCAAAACGTCATGAACTCATGATCACACTAAGCAAGGTGGAAAAAAACGATCTTCCGCAAACACCCCTTATTCTCAAATATTAAAAAGGTAAAAGAGAATACAATCAACCAAGTGCGGATATTAATACATGAGGTCAGAATGATATCAATATTTACATGTTCCATTCCCTGGTCAGTATATGCTAGAGATGCGATAAAAAAACAAAGCACACACATAGCCACTAGTCTTTCACAAATTCTACGTATTAGTACATGAATCAAACGACGTCATAGTGTTCTATCAAAAACCATGTCTTTATCCAACTCATTTACACTAAATCCTTCTTGATAGATTCAAATATATGTATGTAAGATAAAATCCACATGAAAAAGGAGAATACAACCAAATATGAAAAATTGTGAACATAACATAAAGGTGTAAAACTCAATAATATCTCTTACCTGCTTCATTAGTGAACTGCTGGAATCTGAAAGTGTGGCAACCCGCCGCCTTTTTGAAGGATTTTCATTCACAGCATCTCCATTCTGCTCAATTTCATTTTTAGGCTCAAAAGATTGATCCTGTGCCATTGAAGTTTCTTGGTGATCGGATGAAGATGCCTGAACTTGGTTTCCGTTGTTCACAATGCCAGTAACACTATTACTGTTATCATTTCGGCAAGCAGAGCCTAACATGAGTTCCCCAAAGGGAAGCTCAATGAGTTTTGAAATACATTCAAGTTTAGTCTTGGTTCGAACACTTTGAGCAACAAGTTCCCAGTCATCCCCATGCTTCAAAACGGATTCTAAAAGAAGAAGAGTTTCTCCCTCAGTCCAGACAGCACTGTGGTTGGCACTAATTTCACTTGACTCGTTTAATTTAAAATCCTCCATGGACCTTTTCTCCCCATAATTCCCGTTTTTGAAACATTTCATGCAAACAATGAAATTATCCTGCCATGATAGAATAACAACACTTTTAATTTCAGAAAGATATGTAAACTTGCAAATAGAAAAACTAATGACATGAAATATAATAAATTTGCATTGCATGAAGAAGCGGGGAAAAAAAGGAAAAAATGAGGAAAGCAGAGGTATGAGAAAAAACACTAGTTGGACAGCTGAACTGAACATACCAATGGCATTTACTGATTGCAAGGAAAATGAAGAGGGTGAAAATGGTTTTGAAATTGACATCCCAGAGAAAAAAAACTTAACATTGTATTTTCTGTTTCTTCGTAATTTTGTTTCACCAAGCAAATGCAAATTTATTTTCATTCTTAACACCTCATTTTTCACCTATTCAACCTACACCATGTTTGGTCGGGAAGATGGAATTTAAAAAATAAAAAAAAACTAATCTGTGAGTTTTTCAACTAGAAGAATATCGCTCAATCCTTGAAATCACACCCTAATTCACTTTAATGAACAATAACAGTGTTTGGTTCAAATGAAAGGGTGGAAGGGAAAGGGATGAGAGGAGGGGCGATAACCCTCTCCCTGTTTGGGTTCGAAAGTAGAGATGATTTTAATGGGGGAAAAACTAATCTACTTTTTTACTCTCTTATAACTTTAACCTACTCTCTTATAACTTTAACCTTTCTTGTTACAGCTTATGTAAGAAAATTTAAGAAAATGTATCTAAAATAATTAAGATACATCTTCTATCACCTGCAAATCACCCCCAATAAGGGAGAGGAGCCAAATTTGAGTAAAATAAATGTCGCTCGCCTCCATTTCACTCCCATTCCGGTTAAATCATTTAACCAAACAACATAGATTCAAAACAATCCCCTCCTCCCTCCATTTTTCCAACCCAAACACTATGCTAAGCTCGCATGATTTGAAAGGTTTTGTTTAAAGCCATCACCACAAGTTGAACCCAGAGCCTCATTCCATTACCATAAACCCTGCCAGAGCTAAGTCCAAATGAACAATTTTTTTATCGATGGCATAATCATCGAAACAATGTGACGTCATTTGATCTATATAACCCCACCCAATTAAAAAATTACTTTGATTACTGTTGTTGCTGATAAATGATAACAAAATCAGTTTATTAAACAATAATTATGAACAATAAAACTAAAAGAGAAATACCATAACATATATTAACATATAAAATCATATAAAAAATCAACCTTGGTACTTCGGTAATGTCCAGAAGCACATTTATCGCCACAATTCCCACAATTGACCTCTTTACGTCGAATCAAATCACTGTAAACATCTGAATACGACGCCAATGGTGCAATTTTAACACCAACCCCACTACCATCACCACCGCCATCAGCAATCTTCGTATCCCGAGGCAACGAAATCGGCTTCAATGAATTCGGTGTAGCAACAACACGAATCCCATTAGGAGCACCTTCCTCAACCTTCAACTTACACCTCTCCTCTTCATGTTCCTTCTCGGCTTCCCCACCGTCACCAGCAGAAGGCGCACCGTAGTTAATCAAACCCCAACGCTCCAAGAAAAGGAAAACCTTGTTCAAGAAAGTGACGTCACCGACGAGTGATTTTCGTACCTCGGTGAATGTTAACCTTCTAGAAGGTTCTTCGCGATATTTGTTGATGATGAAGTCTCTATATTCTTTGTAGATTTTCGGTGTTCGTGTTATTGAAGTTCCGTCGAAATACTCTTTGAATGCGGTTTTCTCTGTTTCGTGAATTTCGTCCCACGCGAACCATTCTGCAAAAACGACACCGTTTAAATTGTAATGTGTTAGTTAACGGAGTTAGGGTTTTGGGATAGAATGAGTGCTTACTTGAAGAGCTTGGGATGGTGTAGAGTTCGAGTTCTGAATCTGAATTTGGGTCTTTTGAGGCTTCCATGCTAAAATGCGCCGGAGGGGAATGATGTTGATCTACAGACAGGGATATAGAGAAAAACGAAGCATAAAACCAGAGTGGATTGATGGAAGTAGAAGTTTATGAACAAGAGTCAGTGAACTAACCTTAATCGTAGTTGTTGTTGGTCCAAGTCAGTGAGAATCGTTTTTCTTTCTTGTTAACTTTATTTAATCCAAAAACCCTTTTCTCATGCGGACAGTATAATAAATTGAACCCTTATTCTATTTTATTTTTTTCTTTTCGAAAGGATTCTAACGGATTTTAAAACACTTTTTAATTATAAACAAATCTTGTAATATTCAATCAACACTCTTTACAATTTAAAAAAAGTCTTGTGGTATTCAATCAAGATTCTTTGTCATTTTAAAACAAGTTTTGAGGTGTTCAATTAGGACTTTCCATCACTTAAAAAAGTCGCATGGTATTCAAAATCATTCAAATTTCAAATGATTGTTTTATAAATTAGATTTTGATGGATTTTGTGAGATTTTCTAATGAAATTTTAACAAGAAAAAGTCTTTCATGAAGACATAGGATTTCTTGGGATTGTTTTTCTTTAAAAGTTTTTCGTCTCTTTCTTGTCCTTTTTCCTTCTCTCTCTCATCTCTTATCTCCCTCCTCTCTCTCCCTTCTCTCTTCGTCTCTCTCTCTCTCTTCTCCTTTCTCTCTCTCCTTTCTTTTCTCCTTTCTCTCCCTCCTCTCTTCCTCCCTCTCTCTCTATCTCTCATAAAAATAAAATAAAAAATTAGAGTATGTATTGAAAATATTGTGATAGAGAGTGTGTTGTAATCATTTCTTTTCAATGAGTCCTTAAAATTCATAAAATCTTTTGAAATCTTACAAATCAACAAAATCCTTTAAAATTTTATGATGTAAATCCATTGAAATCAAAATTGAAATTTCTGATAGTCTTTTAAAATCATGAAAGTCATTAAAGTCCTACAAAATCTTTTAAAATCTTTGAGACTTTTTTAAGCAAAAATTGTCCTTTAAAATCCTAATCCAATACACTCCCCCTTAATACCGATATTAACAAAATAATCCTTGATTATAATTGCCCGTATTAGTACCGCGTCCAACATGAAAGTGGTGGTTCGTAGTAAAACACATATTCTTTCGTTGATAACAAATTTGATCTTCATAGATTTCTCGAAAGGGGTAACTTAGTGTAGGCGACTGATGTAATTTCAAAAGTAAGTAAGTATTTATGTTATCGTCTCCACAGGGATTGGTGTGATATTCTAAGCCGTTCAACAATCGATATCGTTATGAGCTAGGATTGTCAGGTATTTTGTTGTTCCATAAACTATCAAACTTAGAATTTATAAATGGGATGAGAGTTAACAGGGAAATAAGTATGCTGGGATTAAACTTCATTAACCTACTCGTACGTATTCTCGGATTTGGGTTGCGGATTCTAATTATCAATCGATATTATCACGTATTGCTCAACAACATCATTCGTATCCAAATGATATCGTGATTTCTATTGGATCGTTTAATTGTCGATGTCTCGCATTATTAAACGGTCCAATAGTCGATTGTATCGTTGTATCATCGATGTCTCGCACTATACAATGATACAAATGCTTTAAATTCCAACATCCAAAGTGATTACCAACCTAAGTTCCATGTCTAGAACAAAAGTATTGATAGAAGATTATTCTAACCTAGATTCAAAAGGTATTTTTCAATCACCATTCGAATCCATAAGATCAAACATGGAAAGCAAGAATAACATCAATATCATAAGATAAGTTAGAATCACACAACATCTCAATCAAAGGGAATACATGTTAATAGAGTTAACTACATTTAATCCTAACAAAAAGAATTTAGTTACTCATTGTCATGGTAACCTTACAAGGAGAAAAGAAGAGATGGAATGGAACCAAGCCATGATGTCTCAATGATCTTGTGTCTTCCTTCAATCCTTGTGCTCTTTGCTCTTTAGGTTCTCTCTATGTTTTCCCCTGTTTTCTATCCTCCTAAAGTGACATCAGATGGTGGTCTCAGATCCCTTCTGATCTGATTGAAAAGGCCTTTTATACTTTTTTCTCTGACTCAACTTGCCTCGCGAGTAGGTGTGCTCGCCATGGTGAGCTGAGCTTTCTTCCCCAGTGGGTTTCTGTCACGTCAGCTCTGAAGGGGTTAGACCGCCTTACACGCCTCCCGAGTAATTTCACTCGCCATGGCGAGTAAACATGTACTTCTGCCTATTTCTTGCTGATGCTACTCGCAATGGCGAGTTGGAGGCGAGTAACTTCAACTTTCTGCCTCAGCTCGCCTTTGAGCTCGCCGTGGCGAGTTGTCCTTTGCATTTCTTCATGTTTTCTTGCTTCTAAAGTGTCCAGGCGTGCATTTTCCCACAAAGAGTTGGCATTAGATGTGAAAAGCATAATTGAATGATTCTTCAGTATTTGTGAGCTTTTCGCATGATAACTTGCATACCAAGTAATCAAAGTGCCTAAAATATATAGTCTATTTAACTCCTTTTGACACTTATCAACAACCTTGGTAGGTCTCCTACCATTTATCATCTTTTATAGACGTTAAATTGATATAATGCATCATATTATATTTATAAACCAACTATAATTGATAATTTTTCATTCGTCTAGTTACATTTGTCTCCCTCTTGTGATCTTTCATCAATGACAGACAAAACTAAAATATCTGGCGTCTCTCTCTACTTTATTTTATATACAACCACCACATCAGACTTTCCTCTGGACTTTATTTTATTTCTGCAATGGTAAAAGTGAGTGAATTTCAAGCACAAACAGGTCAGGGAAGAAGATTACAATAGACTTTTGCATTACATAAAAACACCACTAGTAGCATGGGAACACACCAGACCCAAAAGTATAATCTTAAAAGATCAAAAACATGTTACTCCTTTATTAAAAACAACACCTAGACCTGCATAAAATGAAGAATTGCGACTGGAAAACTCCACTAAGCTTATTACCCCAACCAATTTCACTTTTTTAATTCACTCTTAATGCATTTAAAATTATAAATTTAAGGAAAAAATGATAATAACCCACCATAAAGATACCCCCCTTTACAAAAATAGTTCATGTTGCTACTCGGTTATTGCTGGCATAAAAAATGAAAACTCGACAAAATACTTTCTTTATTGGTTTTAAAAAACTCAGTAATTTTCCATTTTTTATTGATTGGGTTATTGCCAACATCAATTTGGGAACAATGAAAGTGATGTATAACGATGCCTTTATAGAAAGGAACAAAAATTGGAGCCAAGAGAAAGCTTTGTTGAGGCCACAGGTAGCAATTTTAAGGTCGGAGAAGCTGTCAAGGTGATTGACTCGGCGCACAAAGATGAACTTGTGCATGTTGAGCATGAGTGGAAATCCAAACATGTGGTTGTGTGTAAGTTTGGAAACGGGTACAAAGTGAGAAAGGAAAATAATATAATGGCGGTTGATCTACGATAGTGGTCGATCAACGACCAGTTGCACTAAATGCGACGAAAGTTAGAACAAAAAAGGGGACATGGAAATGATATGGTGCATGCAGGGGTATCATGTGCTTACAAGAAAGTGGTCATGCACGGTGCGAGATATATCCGCCTCGCGCACGACAACTCGTGTTTTGTTTGGATTGTAAAATAAAGTATAAGAAATAAAGTAAGAGGAAGGAATGAAAATGAGTATAATTTGATAAACATGTGCGTTACGACGCGTAAATTTAAGACGACCCGGTGTTGTTCAGATTGATACTATGTTCATTGTGATAAATAAAATGTTGTTGGAAAAAAATCACAAAAAAAAAAATGCACAACTAGATATCACATTTACAAACAATTAGAATAACATTTAACACATGTTCACGCAACAAAAAGGCAAATCTAGAACAATATCAAAAAATTCATAGGTCTAAAGCTTTCTTCTCATTTGTTAGGGGACTTGTACAATTTTAGTGGGCCTCACGAGTATATTGTTTTTTCTTTCCCCTTTTCTATTACAATATGACAATGGAAAGTTTTTTTTTTTTGAATAAGACAGTGGAAAGTTTATTGAAATCAATGATTCTCATTCCTTTAAATTCGTTCATCTTACTTTCACTCCAACGGACCAGACAATTTATTAGTACATAAACTAGGGGTGGACATCGGTCGGCCTCGGACGATTTTCGGGTGAAAATTCCCAATCTGAGGTGACCGACGGGTGAGAAAATCATACCCATCTCCATCCACTTTCTGCACTCGGTTTGATTGGTTTCGGTTTGTTGGTTGCTCGGGTGGGTTGTAACGGTTTAGATGCGAGCTTCAAACGCAAAAGAACAAAAGCTTTAAAAAAATCCAGCTACAAAAAATTCAACTTTTTTCGTATATCTCATACATAACAAAGAACAACTTTACATAACTTCACAATTACAGCCTTAATAAACCAATACAAATCTTAGATACAGAATAAAAAATCAATGGGGATAAAATTATGAAAACAAATCAGTGCTTCAAGATTTGGAGCTTCAAAAGAAGATCGGAGATGTAACTATGAATGAATAACAAATCAACAATGCTAGAAGCTTGAATAACAAATCAATTGCATGTATCTTTCACACACTATCAAGATCCAGTTCACCAACAGACAATGGTTCTAGAAGTTTAAAATTTATGAAGAACTTTTAAGTGTTGGCTATGCAACTATGAAGATGAAGGAAGTCTGATCAAAGTATAAGAGAAAAGGGGAAGATTAAGAAGAGAGGATGGGAGAAGAAGGGAGGAAGATAGTTGATTTTGGTAGAGAGAAGTGGAAGCGATGATGTTTCTAGAGAGAGAATGGGATGTAAAGAAATGAGAAAAACAAGGGTTTTATGTTACCTATTTTTTTTTTTTACTTTATTTATGTTACCAAACCTGCCAGTCAAACACTAGGAAAATAATAAATAAAGCTATTTTATCGGTTGCTTATGGGTTTCGATGGGTGGATTTAACCCATCCGAGATCGACCAATATAACCTGTCCATAACCGTTTTCTTCAACCCGAATGTCCCGTACAACCCGAAGGGACCCACCCGCTTGTCTACGGGCCTGTTGGGTCGGCCGGTTTGGGCGGGCTACACAAATCTTGTCCAACCCTAACATAAACTCAAGAATTCTCGCTGACTTGTCATGTCCGTCTTGGATGAACTCTTGCCATTCCAATGCTCGAACCCTTCGCGGTCTTTGATAGCTAAAGGTGTGTTTGGTTGTGAGAAGAAAATAAAAACAGAGAGAGAGTAAGGGAAGAGAAAAAGAGGTGAGAAATATAGTAGATCTGAAGTATTGTTTGGTACAAGTGAGAGAGAAGAGAGAAGTGTTGATTATTTTTGCTGTAGAAATGTGATTTTAGACCAACAAACGATATAATACAACCCCTCCCTTTTGAGAAAAAGAGGAAGATAACTTTGAGAGAATGTGAAGTTTGTATCTCTTATAAAATTAGGACCGACTACTCACCACACTTTTTGCACGCAGCGTGTTGGTAATTTAATTTACAATTGAACTACACCTCCACATCTCTCTCTCTCTCTCTTCATTTATTACTATGTGCCTCAAAAAATTAGGACTTCTTATGTTTTTATAGTTCCAATCAACTCATCTCGTTTCAAACACGACTCCTCACAAAACCTTTGTAAAATTTGAGCATCTAAAAAAATGTTACAAAAGTAGTTTCCCGTTCCAATAAAAGTACCTTCGATGGTTACAAAAACATGAGAACCAACAATTAGAAGCTACATCCTTAAAAAAAAAAAACCAGAAACTACACTGCAATTAATATTGAACATTGAGAACCTTGTAATTTTTCATTCACATGAAATATAATAAACATACCATCGAAAGATATCTTCCGATAGCACCGGATCAATAATTTCCAATCGTTAAAAGAAATTATATTTTTCAGAATTTAGGGGGACCTCTGATAAATTAGGAGATGCTACATAGCAATTTCCATCCTTATTGAAGAGTCTCAAGGCCCACATCACATAAGCAGGCCCGTAAAGAAAAAGCTTTGAAAGTTGAAATTCCAATTTTAGATCGTACGTACGCACACAGATTTCAATCATTAATTAAGTAACGAAATTTCAGAACGAGATCTAAGATCTCTCTCTCCGTTCTCGTCTCAAGTATTTTAGATTTTATTTTTTATTTTTGGTTTTTAGTTTTGCCGGGAGAAAGAAAAAAAAGAAGAAAGAGAGACAAATTTTGAAACATTTTCACAATTTCATCTTAAGCGCGCTTCAACTAAATTTTCATTTTCGCGATTCCCCCCTTTTTTATTTCTCTCTCTATATCCCAATTCCAAATCTCAACTTTCCTATTCTTCTTCTAATTCTAGGGTTTCTCTTCCGCTAGGGTTTTCAATCTTTTCTCTCTTTTTCTCCCTTTTCTTCATCCATGGCTACCGAAACCCTAGATGATACCAAACCAAAACAAGTCGAAAACGAAGCCAAAGATGAATCCAAACCAAAAGAAGAAGTTGAAGTAACTGAACAAGACGCGGAAATTGCTGAATCTGACGAGAAGAAAGAGATCGATGAACATGAAGATTCCGAGAAAGATGATGAAGATGAAGGTGGAGACGAAGACGATGCTGATGCTGATGCTGATGATGAGGAGGAGGAAGATGCTGGCGAGGAGAAGGAGAAGAAGGGTGTGAAGAAAGAAGCGTCGTCGGAGAAGAAGAGTCCGGTTACGCCGACCAGTGATAGGCCAACTAGGGAAAGGAAAACGGTGGAGCGATACTCTGAACCTTCACCTTCGAAGTTTGGAAGGTCTTCTTCCAGTAAAGGACTAATAATTGAAAAGGTATGCATTTTTTTTTTCTCAATTTTGGTTTTTGAGGTATGAATTGTGTTTTTGATTAATTTGATTTTGGTTATTTTTCAGGGACGTGGTACTCAGCTTAAGGATATTCCTAATGGTATGTCTAATTCCCTTACATAGTTACTTTGAGTAAATTTTGTTGAAAATATCATGTGAATTTAGGGATCGTGTGTGTCTGTTTGTGTCTGTTCATTGGAATCGAATTGCAGTTGATCTAGATCTCTCTCTCTCTCTCTCTGCATTTTCTATATGGATGATTTTAATTGTAATCCCCAATATGCGTCACACACCGAACTCGCCATACCGGTGACACATATTTGTGTTTGATACTGACACCAACATATATGATTATGTTCACTTATTTCATTTTTTCTCAATTTTTTATTGGTGTTGACATGTTTGTGTCTGCGTCGGTGCTTTAATTAAAGGATTTTAACAATTTTGCATTTTCGAGTGCTGCTGCGTGTTACTTCTAGATGACTGTTTTTGTCTCTCTTTTTTGTATTTTCTTTTACAATATGTTTTTTTTACTAGTTTATTTCATTCCCAAGATTTCCCTAGATTTGATGACAATTCAGTTATTTCTTGTTTCAGTTATTTTAATTTCACATGCATACATCTGTAGGGTTTTTAGACAGCTGTCTTTTTCATTATGGTGTTTCCTATACTCAGATTTTCAGTTCATGTTGATCAGACATGAAAACAACAATAACATACTCACATGACCAGTATTTGGAAGTATCATGGAATGCAGCTGTTAAGAACAATGGATCTCAAATTGTGTGCATTTTTATGAGTTACACACAAGTGGTTCACCCAATAAGTGTGACTTATAATTCTAGGGGATTCTCATATCTAATTGACTCTACCTGTGGACTTATGGTCATAAAATTTTATTTCAAGATTGTTAGTTTTCTAGACCTATTTGCTTTCTCCAACATATAAGCAACCTTTTGTTGAAATGAATTACTTATAGCCCACATGTTTATTTTTGTTTTTCCGTACATGCAGAATACTTGTCAAGCTATTGTAAAATTAACTTGTTTGTCCTTCATACCATTTTGGTTATTGAAACACTGATTTTCATTAATCTTTTGGCGTGTGATGTCTATGGTACTAGTGGCCATCGAATTTTATCCTTACAGATATAAAAATTGCTAATCTTTTGGCGTGTTATGTGTATGGTATTAGTAGCAATAGATTTATTTTTTACTTTAGTATTGTCTAATATAGTTATTAATGTATAAACTGTTTCAGTGGCTTTCAAGTTGTCAAAGAGAAAACCTGATGACAACCTGCATATGCTCCATAGTATACTGTTTGGGAAGAAAACAAAGGTGATGTTGCTGACATATTGTTTGTTTTTGGCGACTTCCATTTCTGGCCATGGCAAAGATTTATTTCATTTATTTAAAGGTACAGTAATCCTCTAACACCTTTGCTATTCCTGAATGGTGGTCAGGTTAACAATCTAAAGAGGAATATAGGCCAGTTTTCTGGTTATGTGTGGGCTGAAAATGAGGTACTTTTCTGTTATACTGTTCTTGTATTATATTCATAACAATAGATATGAATCTTTGCGAGGGGTTTTGTGTTCATGTTATCTTTCATTAAAAACATGATTAATTGATCCGTATGGCTGATATTAACCTGCAACTAAATCTACATCATCACAATGATTGGCAGGAAAAACAGAGAACAAGGGTAAAGGAGAGGATTGACAAATGTGTGAAAGAAAAATTGATTGTCTTCTGCGATGTTCTTAATATTCCAATAAACAAGAGTAGTGTGAAGAAGGTACACATTCATATATCATTTTTGAATCCAAAGGAATTCAAGTACCACTTCTAAAATGGAAAATAAATTTTCTAACAAAACATGTTTTCAGGAGGAACTGTCTGCAAAGCTATTGGAATTTCTGGAGTCCCCACATGCTACTACTGATGTTCTGCTTGCTGAAAAAGAACAGGTTTGTTATTTATTATAAATGTGTTAATATCATTTGACACTTTTATTTGCAGTAAACAATGTATGATTTATTGTGAAAAGAAAGCAAATATTCTACATCATTGAGTATCATTCCTTTGTCACAACTGATTGATGAAGTGCACACCAGTCAAATCATCTTTTTTATTGGAATTTTGAACTTGCTTTGTTCAACCAAGTATTCTAAAATTGATATTAACAAATTAAACAATTGATTCTGTTTCATGTATTTAGAACTTTGTATTTATTTGTTACATATATAAATACTATTTTTCATGCTATTAGTTTTTTTGAAGTTTGCCTTTATGTTAACAGAAAGGTAAGAAGCGAGCTAGAAAAGCAACCCCTAGCAAATCTTCTGGAGAAACACCTGCAAAGGTATTTTGTCTTTATTTTATTTATTTTGGCTTGCTGTAGAACCACAATGCACTATTGTTATGTAATCTTTAATGTCAGAACCTGATTGAAAGGTTGCATGTGGTCATCTCGTCTTAATGATTTGATATTTTTCTAATTGCCAATTCTGAATATTCGTTCTAGAGTTTGACTTTTTTCGGCAATTGTGCTTGATCACGACTTCGGTAAGTGTATAATATGACACCTTTCAATGTTGTGATGGTGATTTGGATAGTTGTATTGTGGATTTCATCCCAAATCAATAATTTAGCAATATCTTACCTGGTTTGTAAGGTCAAGTTCAGCGTTGATAGTTTCTTTCTTCAATCAAAGACTAATGATAACATTCAGCCTCAAATACATCACATATATTCTACAATTACTCCCAACCATTCTGCCATGGATGACACTTTCTGTAAACCCATTCAAGATAGTTCCATAAAAAGGCAACAATGAGAAAACTTAATTAATGTTTGGTTAAATTTAATAATTTAATCTGTTATTTGTAACATGCTGTTTGATTTTCCTAACAAGAGGAATGCTAGCAACACTCTCTTTTGAACACTCTCTAACACTCACTCTTTTATTGGATGAAATTCATGCATGTCCCACCACTTTGTATGGGTTCTATTTCCAAAGTGTATACTCACAATGATTTAAACCAATAAAAGAGTGAGTGTTAGAGAGAGTGTTCAAAAGTGAGTGTTGCTAGCATTCCTCTTCCTAACAAATGTATTTTTTTGTTAAGTTAGTTAACTTTGCGTTTGACTCTGATACCAATTTGTATGGAGATATCTTCATTTTCTTTTAAAGCTTGTGTTTTGTAAAAGTTAACAAAAACTATTACCTGATTGACTTTAATTAGAACCCTGTTCATTTTAGCGAATAAATAATTTACAGTTCTTTCTGCAGCTTCTTACATTTCTTTCTTCAACTTTATCCTTCTTTTATTTCCTTTGGAGGATTTCGGTTATGAATTTGTGTATTTTTCTAGTGTGTGATAAGTGATATGCTTAAAATGTTTTTTTTTAATCACTTTTATGTTTTATCTTCGTCCAGAAGAAAAAGCAAACTTCAGAATCTGGAAAAAAGCGAAAGCCTTCCGATGTTGAAGAGGATGACCAAGCTGAACTTTCTGATGCAAAAGATGAGTCCCAAGAAGAGGAAGATGTTGCAGTGGCAAATAATGGAAGTGATAACGAGGTGGTTAAATCAGAGGGAGAGGAAGATACACCAAAGGCTCACAAGAGTACTTCCAAAAAATCTGTGAAGGAGGGTTCAGTTGCCAAAGCTGAAGCTAAATCCACATCTGTTAAGAAGACCTCTGCAAAAGCTGCCAAAAGCAGTGAAAAAACTCCAAAAAAATCAATACCAAAAAAGTCCATTACCGAGCAGGATTCTGCTTCTCTTTCCAAGTCAGATCAACCTGCAACCAAGATACAGAAAACTGGAAAGGAAAAGCAAGATACTAAAGGAAAGGCTGCAAGCAAAACTGCAAAGGCTCCAGTTAAGGATCAAGGTGCACTGATTACATTCTCCCTCTTTATGTTTGATGATGATGTGCTCTATAGACTTCAATGCTTAATCAAGGGGTACTTGTTAGTCTACTGGTTGGTCCACAGTTTTTAAACCTTTAGTTGCCATGCTGAACTGTCCCTGTTTGTTCGCCCCTAATTTTTTGTTATTCTGAACAAGTCATAAAAAACTAGATTAATTATTTGGATTATATTTTTCCTTTAAATATGGTTTTGTCGTTTTTAAATCTTATCCTGCTTGCTTAGTTCTTTCTGATGCCAATTGTAGGTAAAGGTAAAAGTAGTAAGAAGACCAAGGTAGAGCCGAGTAGGCAGGACATGCACGCAGTTGTAGTTGAGATTCTTAAGGAAGTAGATTTCAATAAGGTGAGTAATATTTCTGTGCAATTCATTATCAGTTTGCAGGTTCGAAAATTTCTAATTTTACTTGTTATATTTTGAATGTCTTGATGCAGGCAACTTTGTGTGATATCCTCCGCCAACTTGGTACAATCTTTTTCCTGATAAAATTTCTTCCTTCAGGGGGAATAATTTCTTGAACTAAGTTATTTTGCAATTAAATGTTGACAGGTAAACATTTTGGCCTTGATTTAATGCATAGAAAAGCAGAGGTGAAGGATATCATCACAGATGTAATTAATAATATGTCTGATGAGGAAGATGAAGGTGAGGAAGAAGCTGATAGTGATGGCGATGGGGATGTCGATGCGGGTAAAGATGGCGATGGCGATGCCAGTGATGAAGATGAAGAGTAATTTTAGATTGAAAAATAGTTACTGCAGAAAATAGAATCTTGTGGGTCATCCCACAGCTAAATTTTATTTTCATTCTCCTGTTAGCTGTCTATACAGGTTAAAGCTTTGGTAGGTATATTTGGTTTGAGCTGTGACCTTTTCTATGATAGATGCTCTAAATTAGGATCGTGCTCTGTACCATATTTAGATGTAACCCGCTCCCCTTTATTACAGATTTGTCATTTTATTTTTCATGTTGAATAGTTTGTTTTGCACCTGCATGTAAACATTATTATTGCCTTCTAATTTAGAGCAATGTTAAATTTATTTATTGGGAATTAATTGTTTTTTTTTTAATATTTGAGATGCTTGTTCTTTTGCCTTCTGATTGCTGTTTGTATTTTTATTGTTCTCATTTTTGTTTGTTGATTGGGAATTGATTGTTTTTTTAAACAAGACTTAATCAACATAAATAGCATAAACAGTGCCATTGGTACGTCCGTTCAACGTTTGAAAAATACAGAATGATCTACCTCTATCTCAGCATAGGTTTTTTTTCTTCTTATCCATGTGCCCAAACATATACCGATATTGTGTATTTCAACCACCAATTGCTCCTCTATATCTTAACTGTTTTCCAGTACCATCTTTATGAGACTATATGCTTAACTTTCACGCTGCACAAAAACAGTTTCTGTTTACCATGTTCCAAGACTTCCCTATCTTACCCATGTGAACGTGCCCAGGCCTCCCTTCCACTTTCATATCAGTTCTGTCACTGAGTCACCTGATGAAGGAATCACAACAATTTTAGCATCAGATCTACATGCAACAATACCTAGTGCGCAAAATCATTTGATCTCCGTAATTCCCTACAAAAACTTTACCCTCCCATTTGATCTCCGTAATTCCTACATACAACTACACCTAATGTAACACCTCTCTTTCACACAATTACACACGTGCACTGCCCTCTTCAACAATATTTGGCAACATGTTCTGCTTTAGATTTTTTTCATAAAAACCAATCCAATGCCGAACATGCTGTCAAATGTTGTTGAAGAAATTAGCCAATTATGAAGCCCCACAACCGCACACACAAAGTCGAGATTCTTGATTAAGGACACCTCACCTAAATAAATTGTCTTTGGTAGGAAACCGATTTTTGAGAAGACGCCAAACAAACTCATATACCTTCAATTGAATGTCCTTGTGCCAAAGAAGATATGAAAACAAGAATGTCCTTGTCATGTAAAAAAAACATTTATTAAAAAATATATATTTCCACCCACCACACTTGCCAACAATAGTTAGTTTTTTTTAAAGCTACCAAAAAATCTAATTTAATCAGAACACTCATTTTTCTGAAATAAAATAAATTAAAGAGTTTGAACACAAAGATTAAGGGTCCTTTTGTTATGAATTATAGAAAAGTGATATTTATATTAATTAATTTAAAGATTATTATTTTTTTAAAAGAAGTTTTTTAGTGTTTGTTCACTAAAATAAAAATAGTACTATGATGAAATAGTAAATTAATCATATCTCTTCAAATATACACTTAGAAAAACAATATTAATACTACTATTAAGGTTCTTAATTGACTTCTTCTAGAAGAAAAGATTCTTAATTTATGTCATTTAATTAATAGAATTACGTATTATGGATTGATTGCATGAGGCTGTTTGATGAGGATAACATATCCTTGAGATTTGCCTGACTTTTTTTTCTTTTGTTGCCTGTAGACGTATACTTAGAGGTTTGTCTTAAAAAAGCCAAAACAAATATTATAGGTGGATGAGTATTGGCTCAATGTCTCAAAATTATTCCATAAAATAAATAGATATTTATATTAGTGACTTGCTGCAAATCACAAAGTCAATGTCTTGTTAAATCAACCAAGTAAAATTCATTTATATACTTCATCCGGTGCTACTTAAAATTTCTGATCAATATGCTTCAACTAACTGGGTGGGATATGAATTTTATATTTATTTCTTGCTTACAATATCATGCGTACAATATATTAATTCAATTAAACTTGTTCCCAAGTGATGGCTCGGTTGGTTGAGTTTGGACACTCAAAGAAGTTTTTTTTTTTTGGTGGTGACACTCAAAGGAGTTTAAAAGGAGGGTTAAGTGTTGGAACCGTCAATTATAATTCTATTTTTTTTAAAGAAAGAATTGTAATATATTTTAGTTTTGAGATTCAATAAATAAATAATGTATCAAGTTATTATTATAGATTAAATACATCATTCATTCGATGAATCTTAAAACTAGTTTTTTTGCTTACAATGATAACCAGAGGGTGTATATATATAGATCCTCAACCAGTGAATAATATTCGTCATCGTCTGATTGCCTTGTCAACATAAAAAATAAAAACATTTAATTGTAGTTTTTGTTAAACTAAATCTTAATGTTCGGTGAGGCTTTGATAATTTGTCAAAATAAAAGACGTCATACTCTGATTGTAAATGTTGTTCTTGTTTTCTTTGACAAAAATGTTGTCACTTTATAACCGGCAACTACAAAAAACGATAATTATTGGCCGGTAAATGTTAGGTTTCCCACACTTTTGAAGAAAAAACTGCCACCTTTTCTGGCAGGTTGTTTTATTACTCATTCTATTTGTAACTTTTTAAAAAAGAGAATAATCGCCATGAACTTACAATGTTATACTAACACCACAAGATTTGAATACCCAAATAATTCATGAAGAATACCCAATAAAATAAAAAACATCACATGATTTCAAACACCTTATTTCAACATCATAGACCGTTGGGCATAGACATCAGTTCGGAAGAGAGAAAACGAACAACTATGTTGGGTCATGACTCATGAGGAAAGTCGGAGGGGTCACCACATTAAACCAAGAATAATCACATAAAAAATAATTTGACATCGCATTTTAAAACAACATTTTTAGGTGTTGGATTTTATGGATCCTCTCACTTAAAATATAGTAAGAAATTAACAATGAATTGATACAAATGGTCGAGCCTCTTAAGCAAGTGGTCAAGGGTTCGATCAATTTTATGTATGGAGAAAATTCGGTTGAGAGGGAAGAATCAACCTTCTATGTCCTATATGTTCTCTGACAAAAATTAATCATGGCTAAACGATGGTGAAAACTTCGTTTTTATAATATGATAAACAAAAAAAAGTAGTAACTAAAAAACAAATTAGAAGAAAATCAATGATCTTTTATAGTTTTGCCCGCTGTTTCAAGTATGAGTGTATATGAGTTGGGTTGAATCAATTTCGATCAAGCTAGTTATCAAATCTAAAAATATCATTAGGTTGAGTTGAGTAAAAAATTTGTTGTTATTCTTTTTTATGCATAAAAATTTGAATCAATCTAACCTAGCTAATGAAAAACAAGTTGGTTTCAGTTTGGTGGTCGACTCATCGAGGGATAAGACATGATTTTAAAATAATAGTTAAATTACGTTCTTTTTTAAACAAGTGTGTTCCACGATTTAAAATCATGTATGCATTATTCGTACTAATTACTAAACACTCAAATCAAACAGTTCGAGTTAGATTTGGATCATATGAATCATATGACCAAAATCTAACTCAATAGAGCCCCAAATTTCAAAGTCCACTAAAAAAAAACCCACCAAACCCACTAAATTAAAACCCCTTAATTCTCAAAATTATTTGAGGCTAAACCCAAACCCACTAAATTAAAACCCCTTAATTCTCAAAATTATTTGAGGCTAAACCCAATATAAAATCTATTTATTTGTGGGCCTAAAAAAACACCATATTAATTATTTCAAAATTTGTTTTTTTTACGATAAACAAAAAGTTTTTTTTTTCGGTAAAAAAAAATGTTTATAGAAATTTTGGGGTTTGGAGCCTTTTGATTTTTTTATTTGTGGGCTTGCATCAATGTGGGCCTTTTAATCTTGTGAATTTTCAAGCCCCCTTAATATATGGGCTGGGGCCAAAACTTCAAGGCCTCTATGATATTGACACCTCTCCATATGATGGTTTTTGTTTTTGAATTTCAATGGCAACAATATAGCCACGTTAAACCTTCAAGAGAATATATCTTTGTTGTTCACCTTCCCTCAAAAAAAAAAAACTTTGTTGTTCACCTATTTTTTAATTAAAAAGTCTAGGAAAAACGGTTGTTGGTCATTTAATTGCATGTATAATCTTTTTTTTTGGTTACAATTGCATGTATAATCTATGAAAATATAGCCGTAAAAATAAGTCGCTGTCAATTTGCTGTATTTGATTAATTATAGACGAAATGCATGGTATGACCCATTTAATCTTTTCTCTCATCTCTTCCTAGTTCCTATATATATAATTAACCTCTATGACCCTAGAACCAAATTAAAATACAAACACAAATAATTACATCCTTCATAATATTTTCTGCTACCGAACATTTCAAGCACCGCACATTCAGGTGAACGTACATAAACATAGTCATCTACCTCTTTAGGTTTCTTATTTCATATTCTTTTTTTAGCAATACCATTTTCTCAATTGCCATGCATGTCTTCTTTAACTTTGTTCATATATGAAAACTTATCATACTAACAGATTCATATATTTTTCAATGATAAATGTTAGTCGTTAATTTTTTAGGTGGAAAACAATTTTTAGTAGCAAAATTCTAGACCTCCGACTTACTACTCCTACAGCGTCCCAACGCATATCATTCTCCATAACTTTCACAAAATATATTTATATGCTTTTAAATAGTTCCATATTGTGTTTATCCAAAGGTTATAGTACGTGATCAATGGCAAGTACAAACATCTCTACAATTGATCAACTGCATGTGACTCAAGGAGAACCGGTTCGAGTTCAACCCGCGGAAGAAACAGAAAAGGGACTCTACTTTCTTTCAAACCTTGACCAGAATATTGCAGTTCCAATGCGCACAATTTATTGCTTTAAATCAGAATCTAGAGGAAATGAAGAAGCTGCACAAGTGATCAAGGATGCTTTGTCAAAGATTCTTGTCCCTTATTACCCTATGGCAGGAAAGTTGATTATAAGCACAGAAGGGAAGTTGATAGTGGATAACACTGGGGAAGGTGCAGTTTTTGTTGAAGCTGAAGCAGATTGTGATATAGATAAAGTTGGTGACTTAACAAAACCAGATCCTCATAGGCTTGGGAAACTGGTTTATGATACCCCAGGTGCTAAGAACATATTAGAGATGCCTCTTATGACAGTTCAGGTATGACATACTAGTAGTAAGTTCTCAATAAATTATGTGTGTATATGCACATATATATGTATGTATAGTTTAATAATTATATTTTAAATATTATATATAAAAAAAGTATGTTTTAAATAATCCTCCAATCATATTCCAATATAGTGTTTTTGGAGTCTTATATCAAACTATAAGAGTAAAACAAATTTGAGCTTAAAAAAAAAAACAGTTTGTGTAGAAATACTTACGTCCTAAATAATAACCTCTTTGAGTAAAATGAAGGAGTTAAAAAAGTTAGTTGTGATGTTAAATTTGTTTGAAGATTAATATTGTTTTACTTTTACATGTTCACCTATTCCAATTATTCACCGTTCCATTATAGAAGTTGAACTTTACTACCTTCGATTTTAATTTTAATTATAAGCGAAACTTTGATGATTTTTGGGGTCTATTTATAAGAAAAAAATTATAACTTCTATTTATTGATTAAATGAAATTTACCCTAATTTAAAATGTTTGTTGTTATAATAATATTAACTTATCTGCACTTGTTTTTTGAATTGAGATATTTAAAAATGGAACAAAATATTAATTTAATACAAAACTAAAATTATTTAATTAATATTATATGAAAAATCTAGTCTACACTTGCTTTAAAAAATATTTACTTGTTTTTTGAAAGGTAAAAAAATATTTACTAAAACAAAATTTATTTTAAGTTAAACAAGTTTTCAATCTCTATAAATATATTTGTAAAAAAAATCTCTATAAATATATGAAATTTGTTTTTAATCCTCATAAAAAATTGGCATATTTTAGTCCCTGCTAAATTTAAATTTGTATAATTACTTAAAATTTTGAATTTACTTTTCCTAGACATGTTTAGAACATTGTAAAAAAATTCAGCCATAAAGAATGAGCTAAAAATATAATTTCTAGGTCTAGATTTTCATTACTTTTATTTTGAACTTTTTAACTTTTAAAAATTAATATTTGATTCATTTTATGTTAAAAAAATAATTTTTGGGAAAGAATTTTTTATATGGTTTCAGATACATATACAAAATTAATTTTAAAATTTAAAATTTTAAAGATGGTAAAATAAATTTAAATTTAACAGAGATTAAACCTTCTCGTAGAATTTTGTTATAAAAACATATATAGACATATGCCAATTTTTTATAAGGATTAAAAGCAAAATTTTGTATATTTACATGAATAAAAACCTATGCAACCCTATTTATTTTAAAACATATAAGTATAATGTGTATAGGTATTATGCTCAAAGTAGTAGTTTTACCCCTTTTTGAGAAAGTGTTCTCTTTTTCAACATGATGAGGTAGAAAAAATTAATTAGCAGATCACGACCTACAATTATGCCCACGTGTTAGATGTTAAGTGTATAAAGTGTGGTATTGTCAAAAAAAGTGTATGCCATGTGTTATGTTATTCCTTTTTTCTTTCATATATGATGGTGATGTTTTACTTTGTCCTACCTAATGCTTAAAATAAAGATAAAAACTTAGTAACTAGACTAATATTTAAAATTTATCGGCAAACTTGTGAGCTTATTAAAGACAGCCTTGACTCTTATGGCAGCAAGGGTCTTTCGTGAGGTAATATTATTTGCATAGGAAAATGATTTGTGAACAATTGAACGTCATGGCTCATAAATATGTCTTATGTATGTGTTGGTCATATGTATAAATCAAAGATGCTAAGTGTATTTCCAAAAAAAGAAAATGTTGAACAAACTTTTTTTATAGGTAAGGGTCCTTAGAAATTTTAATTAGGAGTTTTAAGATTTAAACTCTCCAAACTAACATAACTAAAACTAGAAACCTTATTCTAGAATTTGTTTTTAAAACAGTCGTTAACATTTTCCTTAATTTAAAGTTTAGTATTTGTCCATGACAAATGTTACATGAACTTTCTTTATAGGTGACAAAGTTCAAATGTGGCGGATTCACATTGGGACTAAACATGATCCATTGCATGAAAGATGGACTATGTGCCATGGAGTTTGTGAATGCATGGGCTGAAACAGCTAGAGGTTTAGACTTGAAGACTCCACCATTTCCTGATAGAACCATACTCAAAGCACGTGATCCTCCCAAAGTAGAGTTCCAACACCATGAATTTGATGAAATTGAAGATCTATCAAACACAGAAAAAATCTATGAAGGAGAAAACATTATCCACAAATCCTTCCTTTTCAATCCTGAGAAGCTTGATTCACTCAAGAAAAAGGCCACAAAAGATGGAGTTTTGAAAAAATGTTCAACTTTTGAAGCACTCTCAGCTTTTGTATGGAGAACTAGAACTTCAGCTTTAAAATTGCATCCTAATCAACAAACAAAGTTACTCTTTGCAGTTGATGGACGGCCAAGATTTATTCCCCCAATTCCAAAGGGATATTTTGGTAATGCTATTGTGCTAACAAATTCTTTGTGCAAAGCAAATGAACTATTGGAGAAGCCTTTTTCATTTTCAGTTGGCTTGGTTCACAAGGCAATTGATATGGTTACAGATAGTTATATGAGATCTGCTATTGATTATTTTGAAGTTACAAGAGCTAGACCTTCTTTAACAGGCACACTTTTGATCACAACTTGGACTAAATTGTCTTTTGACACTACTGATTTTGGTTGGGGTGAACCTCTATGTTCTGGTCCTGTTACATTGCCAAATACAGAAGTTATTTTGTTCTTGTCACATGGTCAAGGAAGGAAAGGTATAAGTGTGCTACTTGGCTTGCCTGCTTCTGCTATGGAACGTTTTGAAGAATTGGTGATGATGGAATGAAACTTCTATATTCATATACTATAGTGCATTACATATATACCTACATACTATCATTTATGTGTAAATAGCTTGCTGAGCTATTGAAGTTTTTTCTTATATTTGTGCTAAATGTGTTAAGTATATATAATAATTTTGTGTCATGGGAAGCTCAAATGCTACATTTGTTTCTTATATTATGCAATTTTTAGATGTGCTACATTTTTTTAAAAAGACTATGGTCCCGTTTGTTATAACTTTTTTTATTTGTTAAAAAAAAAGAAGCTTAATTATACTTTTGGTCCTCGGGTTTTAACCAACTCACGAAATTGGCCATGCCCTTTTCAAATCGAACAAAGCAGTCCCTATACTATCATATTTTTTGTAATTTTGGTCATAACCCCCATTTTACCCTCCAAAAATGCTGATGTGTCCATTTTTTTAGTGATGTGGCAAAAATTGCTCCCATGTGGCAATTCCCACATGGAAAATGTCATTAACATTTTCATCAAATCAATTTTTCTAATTGGGAAAATGAATGAATAATTATTTTGCATTATAATTTAACTATAAAATAAATAAAACTTAAATTACAAAATTAAAAAATAGTAATAAATATCTGGAATCAGTTTTACAAATGTTCTCATAATCATCACCATCAACTCTATCTTCTTCATCTCTATCTTCAACCTCAATAAATTAAGCCAATTTTTATCACCAAAAAAGTATCATCATGATCTTCATTGATATGGGTTTAAATAAAAAAACTAAAGAAACTTCATCTTCCTCCTCCTCACCAGCAACAACGCTAAAGTGGAAACAAAGAAGAGAAATTCTGGAAATTTCAATAGCATATTCTTGATTCATGAACAATTGTTACAGAATCCCTATTTCATAGAAGAAAAATTCATATATGAGATAGGAAGAAAGTAGGGCCGTTCAAATCCAAACCGATCCAAAATAAAACCGCAAACCGATCCAAAAACACCAAAAACCGCAAAAAACCAAATATTTTTGGATGTGTTTGGATGTTGTTTTGGAAAAACCGCTATGATCGGATCGGATTTCAGATTGCCTTTTCAAAACCGAACCGAATCGCAAAAGTAAATTTTTATACTTATTTATTATTTTATTAGTATTATATATTGCATTAATATATTTCTTATTGGCATTTAATCTTATATATTGCATTAATTTAATCTATATTATTACTACTTCATCTATTTCAAATATAATCAATCATTTTCATTGTGTGATGTTAACTTTTTAAATAAATTTGTGTCATATTTGTATCAAACCTATTATTTTACGGTGTATGAGTAATATTAATATTAATATTAATAAAAAAATTACATGTTGCACTTTGGATATCCAAATTAAACCGCATATATTTGGATCGGATCGGTTCTGATTTTTTTAAAATAATCATCCAAACCGAACCGAATCGCACATGATTTTTATTTTGGATCGGTTGATTTTTTTACCTCAAAGCCGATCTAAACCGAACCGTGAACACCCTGGTAATTACTGATTAGCAAGATCCATGACATTACTTTTGAAAATAGATTTGGATGATTTGATAAATATGTAAAAAAACTTTTCGAGAGTTCAATAATTGAAATATCTCATTATTATGCATGTCATTATTAAAGTTAGAACGCACACTAATCATACTGTTTGTATAACTGTTCCCCACGTAATCACTTTTCAAGTTATAAATAAATAGTACTATTTCTTTTCAATAATTTTGTACATAATGTGATTTATTAATGTTGTTTCTTTCAATCAACTAATAAAATTTTACGCTTTATGTTTCAAATTTTAAAAGATTCAATTCCAAGTTGATCAGTAAAATGAGGATGAATTGTTGAAAAGCAGTTATAATAATGAAATGGATTCTTATTTATAAAACAATTCTATTGAAGATCCTTAAAAAAAACAATTATATTGAAGGCTGGTCTATTGGCCAACTCACTCCATTACGAGACACAATTATCTAAGGCCTAACAATTTGAAAATCACATCTAAGGCTATCTAATCTAATACTATCAAGTGAAGCATGGTTCATCCAGGATCGAATCCACTGTAGTAAGAGTTTACACTTGCAACACCCATCTTTTTTAAAAAACGAGACCTAGATTTTACTTTGAAGATTGTAAGCAGTTCATCCAACACCAAGAAAAATTAGTCACATGTAATTTTTTACCTCCAAGGTAGTTTTTATCCATAATTCTTCAATGAGCAACCTGGAAAAAACCTTTTAAAGTTACACTTATTTTTATTTTTTTAATCATGAACACCCTCAAATTTAAGGCTTAACTCTATTGTACCATCTCTCTCCTATCTAAGTACAATGTGCAACATTGTTGTGCATCACTGTCAAAGGACAACCGTAATATCACACTAAAGTGTGACTAAGTGGGGAGTCGAATGTTCGAACCCACGTCCTACAAGCAAATATTCTTAGGGACCGAGCTTATATGACACTCATGGTTATTATATTGTAATATATAAGTCGGAATTCAAACTCAAAATATTCTCATAAAATGACGAATTCTGTTATTCTCCCAACACATTTTGCTCCCACCCAACTAAACTAACCAAAATACCCCTACGTTAGTTAACTAACGTATGTGTAAAACTATGCGTTAGTTAACTAACGCCGCGTGACTTAAGTCACGCAAGTGTAAAACCCTGCGTGAGTTAACTTACGCAGAAATTTACACATGCGTGAGTTAACTCACGCACAGTATGTGCAGCAAGCCAGAACTGGTAGAAACGTATATTTTCCCTAATTTTTTGATTTCTTCATTCATTCATAAATTCATTCAGTCAATTACATACATTTTTCATCATTCATTCAATCAAGCATTAACTCACAATTAAATTACGAAAAATAAAGGAATAAAATAACTGATAATGTCATAAAAACGCCAAAAAGCGCAAATGCATTACAATTACATCCATATTCGGTAATGTCATAAAAAGAAACTAGAAAAGGGATAAAAAAAAACCTAGAAAATATCATAAAACCCTACTACTCCTCCGCGGAGCCGGCATCTGCTCTAGAATGCTCCACTCAGATTGTATGCCCCGCATCAAGTGAAGAACCTCATATGGATTACAAAACACATTAGGATGCCCCATTGCACCGTCCACTCTGGCTTTGATGTTGTTGATGATCTGGTATGAGTCAGGAGGATGTCTGGCCCACTGCTGCTCAACAATAACCTCCTCGTAGGGAGGGACATGACGAGGATGGACATCAACTGTGTAGTCAGGAATGGCCGCAAAGGGGTTCACAATAAGATGTGATACTCTAATGAACCATCTCATGTACCCCCCTAGAATGAGCCCACGACTCACCATCTGGAACCAGATCACCCCTCTGCTGCTGGCTGAGGACATGCAGAGCAAACTCCATGAAGGCCATAGCCATGTTCACTGCCGCAAGAGGCCCAATGTTTGTAGGAGGCCTGTGAATAGTCTGGACATACCCGTACTGCCTAAGAACCTGCTCTGAAAAGTGACGGACCCTCCTGTCTTTGCCGACCATAATCCATCCTGAGTACCAGCATATGTCCTTAAAAGGCGTAATGTGTCGTCGTCTCTCATACGGCCTACATATGACATGAGAATGGTTCAATGAATCAATGACATCTCTGTAGTGTCCAGGATTAGTAAAGCCCCTGGGAGGTTTCCATTGACTCACAAGTGGGGCAACATCAGGGTCGTAATCTTCATTATGAATCCTTCCATTGACTCACAAGTGGGGCAACATCAGGGTCGTAATCTTCATTATGAATCCTTGGAAGAAGGTTCTTGAAGTGCGCAAAAACTCATCCCTACAAAACACAATAAATTTTTTTATATCAGCACAAGTATTATACAAACAACTATACATTTACGATCCAATAAGTAAAAAAATAAGAAAAAAAATTATTACCACAAGCAAGGACATGTAACCACCACAGGAGGCAAAGTATGAGTCAGAGGTAAGAGATAGATGCTCGTATAAGAAAGCAAGTCCCAGCCCCATGCCCAGTCACTCAAATCGTCAATATCTTGTAGTGCATGCAGCCACAACAGATTAATGCTTCTGCTGTTCTTGCTAGCAAAAAGGATCCAGCCAAGCAAGAGCAACAAAAACGCCTTAATGCAGGTCATCCTAACTTCAGCCTGCTCCGCATGCTCCTCCTATGTGTCAGGCTCAACCAGCTGATTACACCTATGCAAGAGCTCCTCATAGCGCCTCTTCTGTTTACCGAAACTGACATGCGTAGCACCTTGTTTTCCCACCTCCTTAGCAGCAGCCTCCGCTGTAAAATGTAGGTGATCCTGCATCACCTGTATCCACTCGTCACGAGTTAACTCTCTATCTAAGGATCCTCCGGTGATGGGGATGCCTAGGAGACACACCATATCATCTTTTGTGATGGTCATCTTCTCAACAGGTAGATGGAAGCTGCTGGTTTCCTCATGCCATCTCTCTAACAAGGCACATACGAACCCGTGAGAGATGTTATCGTACCCACTATTCAGGAGGGGGGGTTAGACCGGAAGCATGCACTTCATCCCAAAACCATTGGTTTCGTACTCCAACCTGAGGCAATGTCAAGTTAGAAAGGCTTAGTTTCCTCCCGTGCGAGACACCTTTCACCCTATGATTTTTTCGAAACTGAAATACAAAAACAAAAAACAACAAACACCACCGTTAAATAAATAATAATTAAAATAAACATTAAATATATTCCAACATAAATATTAATTCTAACATAAAATAAGTAAAATAATAGAATAAGTTAAATAAATAGTAAAAGAAGTAAAATAAACAGTAAAATAAACTTACATCGACATCGACCCATATCCTGCATGCCACGTGTCCACCGAAGCGAGGTAAAAGCGTGAGCACAGAAGGCCCCCCTCCATAGCCATCTGGTCCGACCTCATACTCCACTCTCGGCACCCCCTGAGCATGACCCCCACCCTCTTGCTGCTCAGGCTGCTCCTGCTCAATATCAAGCTACTCCTGATGATCTCATATTGATGCTGTTGATACGCATCAAAATGATACATTTGAGGCTCCTCATAATGTTGTTGATACTGTGTCGGGTCCACCGTCTGGGATCGATCCGTCTGTGATGATGAGGCCCCCACAACATCAATTGTACCAAGTCTCGTGCCGCCCTCTCCCTCGACCAGCCATAGGAGGACGTAGTGCTTGCTTCTCCCTCCGTGCACTACTAGTAGACGACTCTCGTTCTCCCCTCATTCTGTCGGGCCTACGAGGCCTATTAGACATATCCCTCTGAGACATATATGCACAACATTTAAAAAAGCAAAAGTTCAATGATTCATACGGGCATTTTGTCATTTCCAACAATTCAACAACAACAACACTTATATTTGGGCAACGTCATTTCAATCCATAAACTACCACATTGCTCTCAAACATACTATAATTAACATTAACAAACCATATTCTACCTAATTTCATCATTAGCAATCGAAAACACAAAAAAAAGGGTTAATTAAGTTTTTAGTCCCTATAAATATCTGCAGTTTTGTTTTTAATCCCTATAAAAACAAATCACACTTTTTAGTCCCTTCAAAATTTTTTGTTAGTGTTTTTAGTCCATCCTAAATTAAAATTTGTTTAATTATGTTTAAAATTTTAAATTTTTTAATGATTTTTTACATTCTTGTTTAAAACATTATAACACATTTCTCCGCAATAAGTTAGCTTAAAATTTTACTTTTAAGTCCAAATTTTCGTTAGTTTTATCTTGAGTTTTTGGCGTTTAAAAAAAAAATATCTAATTCATTACATGTTAAAATAATTTAATTGTTTATAAAAGAGATTATTACAATGTTCTTAACACGTTTGTTAAAAAATATTTAAAAATATAAAAGTTTAAGTATAATTAAACAAATTTTAATTTAATAGGGACCAACACATACTTTTAGCCCATGTAAAATTAAAATTTGCTTAATTGTGCATAAACTTTTATATTTTTAACATACTTATTTAGTACATTATACAAAGTTCCTCTGCAAAAAAGTAGCTCAAAATTTTATTATTAGGTTCAAATTTTCATTAATATAATCTTGAAAATTTGGCTTATAGAAAAATTCATATTTAATTCATTATATGTTAAAAAACTAAAAGATTTTATAAAAGAGTGTCTTACGATGTTATGAACATGTCTGTAAAAAATCTTTTAAAAATTTAAAAGTTTAAGCATAATTAAACAAATTTTAATTTAAGAGGGATTAAAAACACTAACGAAAATTTTTGTAGGGCTCAAGAAAAGTACTAAGCCCAATACTTGTTCATCAAGAAACTGGAAAATTTTACCCTATACCCCAACACATATACTTTCACCCCTACAAATATTAAAAAAATAAAAATAAAAAAAATCCAAGTTTACCCTTTTTGCTATTTAACCTTTTATACATTAATTTCTCACCCTTACTTTAAACAATTCCCAATTCAACATGAGTTCACCCCTACAAGATATTCTTTCAGGTGTATTTCCAAAAAAAATTCAGTATAAACAATTTTTGAAATTTTACAAATCGCTAGAATTTTTTTTGTTTCAGGTGTATTTCCAATATTACGTTTTCGACAAAATTTACAAATCCATGCTTTGAAATTTCCAATATTACGTTTTTAAAATTTTACAATTCCCTAGAATTTTATTGATCTTCATGTGTACGGAAAGCTTTACAAATCCATTGTTGTTCTTACAATATCAAAAATGAATAACAAGTGACTTTCAATCAAAAAACTATGCTTTGCCCCAAGTCCACATGCACTTCATAAACAAAAAAAGTAGGGGTGAACAAATTAAAGGGTAAATTAGGTATTTTAAGTTAAATGCTGGGGTGAAAGTATAAATGTAGGGGTGTGGAGTAAGAAACCGATTGTGATGGCCCAAAACGTTAAACGCACCGTTATAAAGCTGAAAGAAAGGGTTTCGGTTCAACAAAACACACACCACTCTTCGTTTCAAACGATTCGATTTTCTTCGCTCTCTTTTCTCTGTTTTTCTCCGCGTTTTCTCAGCTTCTGCTTTCAAAGGTTCGTCTTGCATCGATTTTTGTTTTTGATTATGCGTTATTTTGAATTTAGAATAAGATAATTTGACCACAAATTTAGCTGATAATTATTATATTTATACTTTGGAATTGGTTTAATTTCTGGGAGTTATACATGTTGATTTTTCAGTGTAATTAGAGTGAAACCCAATTCAATCTAAGACTTATTCTAAACCCAATGCGCTATGAAAATATTCGTCATTAGTAGGGTATGTTAATTGTGAGGGATTTATTTTTTCCCTGATGAGAGGGACTTATTTTTATAAGGACTGAATTGGGCCGCGATAAAATTGTTACCGAATTGACTCTTCATTCTTTATTTTAGCTCAATGTATGTTAGTTGGGTTGTATGAAAAGGTTGTAAAATTTGTAATTGGCTGTTTTATTATTTTTTATATTGAATTAGTAGGGTTTATTTAAAGGATGGTTTAGTTGAACTTTTTTTTAGGGTTGTATGGGGGTTTGGAGGGGAGGGAAAGGGGTTCCAAGAAATGAGAGAGAAATTTTAACCGTATTTGAGAGATTGATAATGGGATGCTTACAATAGTCTCGAAATTAAAAAAAAAATTAGTAATACTTTCCTTACTATTCTACTGTATCATCCCATGTCTTTACTTTTCATGGCTGCATATTTCTTTGACTCTTCCTATGTACTAATTTTGGTTACCTGTATTGCAGCAAACATGGCAGATGAAACACCAAGTGGTTTGAAGGAGGAGGTTCCAGATGTAAGTTTATTTTCCCATAGTTATCTATTGTTTTAAGCAATGTAGTTAAACAATAGCTATAGCGGCGCTTTACTGCTATAATGTAGCGGAATTGGACTACCGCTATTGCTCCACGATACACTATTTAATACAAAATATTGTCATATAGTTGCTAATGCGTAACAGAATTTTAACAATCTGCTGTTTTCCGCTATCTGTGCTTGTCAACCTTGGTTTTAAAAATGCTTTCACTGCCGTGTTTCCTTTGATTGTGCCCGATGTTCTGTAATCAGTTTTTTTTTTTTAATTTCATTGTTGTAAATTGGTGATAGCTACACTATATTGTTAGATACTAACATATGCATCCCGATTCACTATGTTTAATTGGTGATGGCTACACTTATTGTACAGTTGTCTGGCTATACAAACTGAAAAAAAAGTTGTTGGCTACACTATGTTTAGGAAGTGACTCATTAGATGAATCGGGATGCATTGTAGTGAGTCGGGATTCATGACAATGAATCAGGACTCAAGATGAGATTTATGTTCAAAACAGATACACACCATAGATTTGTATTGATTGGATTGTTACTATTGAATTGATACATGACTTGCATATATTGTTAGATACTAACATATGATAACCAAGGTTAGTACTTCAGTTTGTAGTAACTGTACTAACTGCTGCTGCACGAATTACTAAATTGCAGATTGCACCATTTGATCCTACTAAGAAAAAGAAGAAGAAGAAAGTTACAGTTATAGATCCTGCAGATGATGAATCAGTGGATAAATTGGCCGAGAAGATAGAAAATCTGTCAGGTATGTAAATTATAGTAACAAACAAGCATTAGCAATCTCCTGGCATGGTTTATGTTTTTAAAGTTATTTGAAAATGGTGGTTCGGCAATGTTGATTATTAATAGCTATTCACTTGCAGTTTCTGATGGGACTGACAGTGCATTTTCTGGTTTGAAAAAGAAGAAGAAGAAGCCTGTAAGACACTTTTTCCAGAGTTGAAGTTTTTTATTTGGCTCGACTAGATTTATTGGTTGCAATTTTACACTTGAAGTGTTTTATTTGATTGTAGGTTGAAATTAGTAACTTAAATGATATTGATGAGAGTGGCCCTAGTGCAGAGGCAGTTGAAGATTTAGATGGTAAACAGTCAAATAAAATTATAATTGAATATAATTTGTGTTGATAGTGGACTTGCTTCGTTCTGACTACAAGTAATGCCTTGAGGGAAGGCTAATGAATGCTAAACTTATGGTGAAATTTATTGCTTTTAGATCATGCTGAAGATGATGAAGAAGCAGCAGTTGCTTTGCAGCCTCGTTATCCTTGGGAAGGGAGTGATCGTGATTATAACTATGAGGAGGTACGCCATTTTTTATGCTGATGTACATCTAATTAACTTCTTTCAATGTCAATTTCAAATTTTTGTTCACTTTCATCAACTAATTCCATAGTGTTTCTGAGCTGATTTTACCTCTCATCTGTGATTCAAATTATTTTTTTTGGAACAAGATGATTCAAATTAGTTATTATCTGGTTCTTGTGGGCCTTCTGACGGGCTGATGTTTTACGTCTAGACTCGTGTGTTTCAATTTTTCAAATTGAAGCATGTTAATTAATGATCAACATGAACCTTAGAGAATATTTGATTATATAGGATTCTACATTTTATCCTTGTTGAATCAAGCCAATTCACTTCCCTTGGATCACTAGCTGTGTTCAAAATATTACCTAAAGCATTTTCAATCTACCCTTTTCAGTTTTTACTTGGAAATTGATTCCAATCCTCCCCGCTTTTTTTTTTTCCTTGTGGATTCTAAACAATTTTTGGTACAGCTTCTTGGCAGGGTGTTCAACATTCTACGTGAACATAATCCAGATCTTGCTGGAGATCGGCGAAGGACAGTTATGAGGCCTCCTCAAGTTCTCCGTGAAGGCACAAAGAAAACTGTGTTTGTGAATTTTATGGATCTGTGCAAATCGTATGTTGATATTTTTTTTATCTGGCACTATACACATACACATCTTGAACTTTCACTAGAGGCCAATAAATTATATTATAAATTGGTGTATCTTTTGAACTTAACAATACATGTCCAAATGTATGAACGTCTGCAAGATAACAATTGTGATTTGAGATGTTTTTAAAATGAAAAACCTAGCGATTCTATTTGTCGAGTGATTATCATCACCCTTGGTTATTCTTTATTCACCTGTTGAGCTTGTATAATACCCCGTATTTTTCTTCCACAAATCAGAAACTGAATTTTTATCCTCAATACTTCCCCTCTTGTTAATGTGCTGTTGCTGTACTGTTACCTGATCTTTCAGGATGCATCGACCGCCAGACCATGTTATGGCTTTCTTGCTTGCTGAACTGGGTACTAGTGGTTCTCTAGATGGACAGCAAAGATTGGTTGTGAAGGGAAGATTTGCACCAAAGAATTTTGAAGGAATTCTCCGACGATATATCAGTAAGTATTTGTTTTTAACGTTTAATAATCAGCTGCATTTCAGAAATGGATAGTTCTGCACATATGAAAGTTCTGTTGTTATTTGTGCTTTTGTTGCTTATATACTATTTTCCAGTATTTTTTTTTAAAAAAATTCATCAAAGCTAAACAAAAAGTTTGCAAGACTCTTAATCTAAGGTTATTGCCATTGATATCGATTTAAATTGTTACACATTCTTTTTCTCAGATGAATATGTCATTTGTATTGGATGCAAGAGTCCGGACACATTACTTTCAAAGGAGAACCGTCTCTTCTTTCTCCGGTGTGAGAAGGTGAATTTTCTATTACACTTTTACCCGTTTCCATTGTTTTACCATTCAGTATTCTAAAACGCTGGTTTACTGCTTGCAGTGTGGATCAGGAAGATCAGTTGCTCCAATCAAAGCTGGTTTTGTTGCTCGTGTTGGCAGAAGGAATGCCGGGGCATGATTTGGCCTTACTTTTGTGTTGAAATTGATTAGGAAAACAAACCTTTTTCACAAATTGTTGTCCATATTTATGTAACCCTCACTTCGAAGAGTTCGTTATGGGTATACCTTTAATGGGTGAGCATTGTTATTCTTTTTTGGGGGCAGATATTTTTCTTTCAATGAAAAATGAATTGAACTGCAATTTTGGAATGAGTTAATGGTTTGTAAGGAGCATGTGAATATAGTTGTAATCATACTCTTTCAAATTTTACGTGGTTTCATTTGTTTTTGTATTGTGCGGGAAGATTAAAATGATTATGGTTTGGTATAAATATTTTCAAAAATATATTACATACTGCATGAATGCTAGTTATGTTCATGGTTTTCTTGTTCTAACCAAATTGATTTTTTTAGTTTATGAAATTCCAGATTCATGGTATAAATATTTTCAAAAATATATTACATACTGCATGAATGCTAGTTATGTTCATGGTTTTCTTTTTCTAACCAAATTGATTTTTTTAGTTTATGAAATTCCAGATTCATTTATCTTTTTAAAGAGGTGTGTTTTGAAATCAATGTAAAACAATCACTAGTACACTTAAATGATACACGTAGTGTTAGGCAACCTGATATACGTACTGTTAAGCAACTTGAAAGCACAATTTAAAAGCTTGAAATTTTAGTGTTGGTATCCACCTAGCTTTAATTGTAAGATAGAAAATGAAGCAACTTAAAGGGATTTTTGTAACTATTTAATAGAAATGCTTTGATATGATACGATAACCACTTTTTTTTAACTGTAGAGTGCAAATGGTTAATAAACTCCAAAGAAATTAATTGTTTAGAAGAATCTAGAGTTCGATTAGAAGAAGGACAAAACACAATTTAAAAGCTTGAACTTTGGTAGTGGTATCCACCTAGGTGAGATTGAGCTTTAATTATAAGTTCGAAAAAGAAGCAACTTAAGGGGAGTTTTTGACTATTTAATAAAAAAAATGCTTTGATATGAAATCATAAACAATTAGGCTCAAGAGGTTAATAAACTCTGACGGATCATTTGAGAGAATTAGAGTTCAAATCTCTAGAAATAGGAGGGTTAATACCAATTTTTTTTCTTCTTTTCAAAACGTTGAGCAGAATAGTAAAAACAAATTACCACTGCACTGCTGCTTATTTATTTGCGTGAATACATATGGAATCATCATAAACATACATTTTTTTATTTATGCAATCAACAAGGACATCTAACTAAATACATGGCCATGCAAAAAATAATTAAAACATTTCTGCCATCTCATCCTTTGTCTCCATAATCCATTTGCAGAAGGCTTAGAAGACTGTCACACACCAAAGGTGACAATGAAGGCCATAGTCATTAGTGTTGAAAGAAGTGGCATATACATTCTCCCATACAAACTCGTGGCACTGTTAGGATCCTTATAGTTTAATAAATCAAAACCTACATAATCAAAAGTACCAAATAAAAAGTTATCTTGAGATTTATATGTAACTTTTGATGAATGTAGATTTATATGTAACTTTTTGTGGGTATTGTTGTTATGATGTTACCTTTAAGTTCATTGCAGGCATTCGTAGTAATATTCTTGACAAAGGAGATGTGTGCTTTAGTCACGAAATGAAAGTCTCTCTTGACATCTTGGATGCATTTGAAGACCAAAAGTGTGTGATCGTAGCAACCACCCGTGCAGAAGTCATGGATATCAGAGTCTTGCACGTTTAGAGTACCATTTATATTGATTGTGTAATTATTGGATTTGAGGATGCAAGTGTTTGAATGCTACATACATTTTGAAGTAAGCATTGTTATATATAGAGTGAAGAGATTACACATATATGTTCATTGATAATAATCAAAAGCAATACTATATTGTCATCAAAGAGAAATTTTTAAAAAGCATAGACATATATGATTGTGTGTAGAAGAGACACGTATTGACAATCTAAATTTTAATAAAAAAATTGAAAACTGAATCGCATGATCTTTAAACAAACGATCATGATGTGGATGACTGCGTGGAGACATAAGATTGGGACTACATAAATCCAAATTATTTTGCGTTTGTCACACTTGTTTTTAGTAAAAAAAAATTGTTTGATCATAGGTATTTGTTTTTATTTCCAAATATGAATTTGATTAAAAGTAATAAAAAATAACCTTTTCTTTCAGTTGAAAAATTCACACTAAATTTTATACCAAACTTTTGTAAATTTAATTCAAAACTACTTCTAACAAATATTCATCCAAACACAAATTTATTTGCTAATTACATTCATCATGCAAAAGTAAGCACTCCTCCAACCATCAAAAGGGCTTAGATTGACATGTTTTCTTGGTTGCCTTTGATCTGAAATGAAACAAATAAAAAATTGTAAGGTTTTTTTTCCCTTCAAATTGTAGTTCAATAACTATTTAGTCTCTAAAAAGAAAAAAACACCATTGAGAAGGAACAAAAGGAAAAGAAAATTATGACACCAGGTAGTTGCTATTTACATGCTTCATCACTTTCAGCATTGGCAAGGTTGAAGATCATGAAGAATAATATCCCAACAGAAATGCAAACAAGGAAGTTGCTATTTACATTCTTCATTATTCCTTAATGATCAAATTAAGGACACTTAGTTGACTATGTGCTTGTGAACGAATGTTTGGTTTGCATTATCTATGTTGTGCTTTCAATGAACACTTATTTATATCTTGTTTTAGAACAAAAATTGTTGAGATTAAAACTAGGAAAAATATTGTTATTTTTGGCATATGCTTAGAATATGGAATCAAGCACCAAGCATTTGTGATACAAACAAGGGAACACTTAATGGAGGCTTTGCATAATGAAACATGTTTTGGAGCTTTCTGTCGGAAATTAAGAGGTGGAATTCCATGATTGCATCGTCCTATGCTAACAAGTTTTAACGATCAAGTATATTCATTACTTTATATGATATCCTATTTCACTTATATGTTATAATAACATTTTTAAATATGTCAAAAATTAGTGTCAACTAATATATTTTCTTGTAGGGCCAATTTGTCTTTGCAAACTGCAACACTTGATTAGCTAAACACCGCGTAATACAATTTGAAAGTCTAAAGGAGGGAATTTGAAAAAGATTAAAAAATTTAGTAGGGCTTAGCTAAGTTAAGCTAGCTGGAAGATGATTTAAGCTCTCTTGAAATTGAATCCTCGTGGCAGCTAGGGAATTCTAGTACTCATTAATTATGTCATTTTTTTTATTTCACATTGTTCAAATATATGAATATAAAATAGAGTATCATATAAAGATGTGCAAAGTTACATATTAGCCAAAAAACTTCGTCATTACATTATATATTTCAAAAAATACGTCGGCGTATATCGACCAAAAAACGGATGAACACCAACCAAAAAGTGTCATATTTCACCTAATGAAATTAAATCATCTAAATGTTCCACAACATCTTCAAATTCTTCGTCTTCTTTAACCGGAGTGTCATTCAACAAAAGAGGATTGGCTTGATTTGTTGGTTTTTTTTGGTGAAACTGGTCTCTCTCGTTGCTCAATCTCCATGAGTGTTCGGAAACGATCGTGTTGATCCAAAAATTCATCCTCCCATGTTGCCGCCTCATTGCTCCTGTGATTATTCTACTCCGTGGATGATGGAGGTAGTGGGCAACCATCTTTCAACGAAAGAAGGACAAAATGATTTGGGATTAAACCAAGACAAATCATGTTGCTTTTCGGGTTAATCGGAGGCCGATCTCTAAGTGGGAAAAAAGTCTCGGAGACTCCAATATCAAGAGTAGTCATCTCTACCACCGGCCTATTGTAATGAGATGCAACGATGTGTCCCATATCCGGCAATGTCAACCATTTATCGGGAGGTGCAAAACTACTAGCATTTTTGGGAGGATGCAATCCATCCAAGACGTAGTTATAACGGTCTTCGCTCGCATATATCTCGATGTAGTTGTTCTTATGCTCTTTAAACTCTTTAATAAGTGTTCTCCGCACCATAACATGACTTTCTTCCGTCAAACCCACAGATTCGGCTATAGCCCTAAACCCACAATGTCCATCGCCAATAACATCCACAATTCTCTCAGTATATGGTCTCATGAATTTTGGCATGTGATACATAGGACTCGAGGGATCATAATTTCTTGAAACCAAGCTAGACTTAGGAACCGGAACCGGAGAAATGCCAATGCGAGCACCTTTTGTTTTACGCTGTGAAGATTATTTTGGTGGTGAAGATTGACTTTTTGGATGTTTAGAATCAATAGTCTCCCACAAAGATGGGATCCTACGTGTCGTTTTTGGTGTAGATTTGATTTTTTTTCTTTGCTCCTTTGGTTTGTACCGTTCTTGGAGGTGGTGACAACATTGTGGTCTCCGGAAACGCTAACAACCGCAAACCCTCTTTGTTTTCTAGTTTCATTTGGAATGGAACTCTTTGGAGACGTTCTTGAATACCACTCCACTCCTCCGCGACCGAAAACAAATCTTCATTACTTTCTTCTTCTCCCATATACAACTTATGCCAATGCGGGTGTATCTCATCCAATCGAATGAGCTTGTTGTGACGGACTCTCATAGCAATGAAGCATGGACAAGGTAGGTCATACGACGTCCGTTGAACACAACCACAAGGTTTTTCTAGCACGCTCTTCTTCCACAAAAATAAAGTTCATGGCTTGTCTAGACATGTTACCTCCCAAACCAGAGTAGAAAGTGACATCTTTGTATCTATGTTCCAAGACCGTAACGCTCCTACCAAACGATGATTGTATCTCCCCAAATTGGTTTGCCAACATCTCATTTATTTTTCCCCAACAAGTACCCAAATCACCCTTTGAGGTGGACAAATATTCCTTCACCACACCATGAGCTCCTTCAACTCTGTTTGTGGTCCTGCACCCAAGATGTAACACAAGGTCCATCCATGCCCTCACTATTTTGTCCTTAAAAGGCTTCAAAATGGTAGTTTCAACATAGTGAAGAAACTTTGGATAATCCATACAAGCATCTTGGAATTCCATTAAATTACCTGCATATAACTCTTGAGTAGGAGATTCAACCAATTTTCCCATGCGTCAAATATGGTATCAACTAACTTACTATGCTTTACCTCGTCAACAATCTTCTTTTGTCCATCCACTACCACAACATTTTGTTTAACTTTACAATCGGTGATAATTCTTGCTCTAACATTTTTCCCAACATGGAAATAACAAAGTATTGCACTACAATCGGGGAGAACATTTGCTACGACATTCATCAAAGATGTGTCCCTGTCGGTCACTACCACCTTAGGCATATCACTATTTGGTTCAAGAAGTTTAAGCAACATTTGCAAAGCCCAAGTAAAGTTATCCTCCTTCTCCGACGTCATAAATGCAAAACCAACCAAATATGTCAAATAGGTTGAGGTGACTCCTGTTGAGGACAAAATCCTTATTTGATGTTTTAAAGATTACAAACATTTAATACTTGTTTTTTAACTTGTTATCTACTAATGAATTTTGTGAGAAATGTTTCATGAGAATGTTCTTAACAAAGAAAGAAGGTTCTATGCTCACAAGACAAGTTAAAAACGTCCCTATCAAAGCAAACAAGCAAAAGGACATAATTGGACTTTTTGGAATAAATTCAAGAAGCAAAATATTCTTTATGTCTCACCATAAGAAGATACTTTGGATAAAGGACATAAATGAAAAATATCATATGATTGCACAAAGGCTTTGCATTTAAAAGGGAATTAAAAAAGCATGTGCCTTAAAAGAAAGAAGAAAAAAATAGGTTTTACAAAGAAAGAATGTTCTTGAGAACATTCTGGTAAAACTACAAAGAAAGAATGTTCTTGAGAACATTCTGATGAAAGTACAATTTGGATAAGGATGATGTCACACCATGACAGCCAACTAC
>Ga0315915_1000211_pt1 | contig 51953 bp, 25 predicted proteins | sample MpolbnodulesMG_FD_207738 | JGI IMG/M metagenome (GOLD analysis project Ga0315915, IMG submission 207738) | Medicago polymorpha root nodule microbial communities from Los Angeles, California, United States - branched nodules | ecosystem: Host-associated > Plants > Roots > Nodule | place: USA... | reverse complement strand
GGTTTTTACCGGGTTTGGCCGGTTCCGGCCGGTTTTCACCGGTTCGACAACATAACCGATCCGTTGAGCAACTCGAACCGGTTACCCCACCGGTTCCAGGTTGGACCGGTCCGACCGGCCGGTCCGGTCCGGTTTATAAAACTATGGTATTAGGTTTATAGGTGTTGTCAAACCTTAGTGTAAAAAATGCTTTCAGGTTTCATCAGACCTTTAAAAATGTCAGGTCAGACCTTAAAAATGAGTCTGTGTCGAGTAATAAGTCAGACTTAGGCCTATAATTTTAAAGTAAGTCAGACTTAGGTCTTACAAAGTTCGGCCTAGCCCATTTCCACCCTTAACTGTGAGACTATTTAGTCTATTTGTTATAATTTGTCAGAGATTAATTTATCTACTAAAAAAAATTATGAAATTTCTATTTTTTTTTGTTAGAGAATAAATTGGTCGCGATAAAGTCGTCATTTACTAACAAAATGAGTCTTTATTTTAATTTTATTTTTAATAAAGGGATTCAGAGGCCTAAAAAACTAGGGTGTGTTTGTTTCAAGTTATATTTGTAGATTCCTGGGAATAAAATCATAAAAATGCATATGCCTATGTTTGTCAATTTCTTTTAGGGTGTGTTGTTTCAAGTGTACCAAGTTCAATTGACAAAAATATCAAAATTGTTAGGTTGGATGTTATGGTTGGAGTTCGAACTCCAACACCTCCACTTAGGGTCCGTTTGGTTTGAGAATTAAGAGGGGAGGGGAGGGGGGATATTTTAATTAAAAGTGTGTTTGGTTCACAAGGGGATGGGAGTGATTTTAAAATTATTTTACTATTTTACCCTTAAACTTAATTAAATAAGGATAATAAAGTAACGAAACAATAACGATGTAGTCGATAACAACACGATGTAGACGATGGAATAGTAGATTAGTAATAGGGTTGTTACAATTACAGGTAGTAATAAAAGTTGTTACAAGGAAAAATTGTTAACAATATGGAATAAAAGTTGTTACAAGATAATATAACCTATAACTTAATAATAGTAAAAGTTGTTTCAAGATAATATAACCTAATAATAATAAATGTTGTTACAAGGATAATATTGAGATTTTAAATTAATATAAGGATAATTTTGACGGTGCAATAAAATTTGCTCCCCTCCCCTTCTAAAAATTGAACCAAACACATCAAATTAAAAATCTTTCCTCTCATCCAAAACTCTCGAACCAAATTATATGGGTGAGATTATATTGGCTTTGTCATTATGTACATCTATTCAAAAAAAAGTTGCATATAAAGTTTATGTTGTATAAGTTATTTAACGAGTTTGGATTTTGAGGTGACAATCATATGATGGACAATCAACATAAAATGTCACATGTTCATGTGTCACATCATAATCTCTAAATCTTGAGAATTAAAACATTAAAAAATCTACCATATGGGAAAGTATAGTTATTTATCCTCGCAGTATCAAAGTATTTATTGCGTACACATATATTTGAAAAAATTAAATTTACACATACACCTTTTTTTTAAGAGGAAGTTTATACATATATCTAATCACATTTCACCGTTTATATACTTTTATATGTATTTTTAAAAATAATATCATGACATATCTAAATAATGAGATTTAATTGGATATTATAGAACTATTTTATGTTGATATTACATAAAAGTTATATTATATTAATTTATGTTAACAAAATAACACTAGTATTCATTTGTTTCTTAAAAAGAATAGTTAATTAAGTTTTTAGTCCCTGTAAATACACTGAATTTCGTTTTTAGTCCTCATAAAAAATTCGATAAATTTTGGTCCTTATAAAAATTTTCATCATGTAATTTTAGTCCCTGTTAAATTAAAATTTGTTTAATTATGCTTAAAATTTAAAAAAATTTAATGATTTTTTACATACTTGTTCAAAACATTATAAAACGTTTCTCCGCAATAAGTTAGCTCAAAAATTTCGTAAGTTTTATCTTGAATTTTTGGCGTTCAAAAAAATTATATTTAATTCATTACATGTTAAAAAATTCTAATTTTTTATAAAAGAGATTATTATAATGTTCTTAACATGTCTGTTAAAAATCATTTAAAAATATAAAAGTTTAATTATATTTAAACAAATTTTAATTTAACAGGGACCAACACATACTTTTAGTCCGTGTAAAATTAAAATTTGCTTAATTGTGCTTAAACTTGTAAATTTTGAACATATTTTTTACACACTTATTTAGAACATTATACAAAGTTCCTCCGAAAAAAAAGTAGCTCAAAATTTTATTAGTAGGTCCAAATTTTCATTAATATAATCTTGAAAATTTGGCGTTTAGAAAAATTCATATTTAATTCATTACATGTTTAAAAACTAAAAGATTTTATAAAAGAGTGTCTTACGATGTTATGAACATGTATGTAAAAAAAATCTTTGAAAAATTTAGAAGTTTAAGCATAATTAAACAAATTTTAATTTAACAGGGACTAAAACTACGTGCTAAATTTTTTTTATAGCGACCAAAATTTGTCATTTTTTTATGAGGACTAAAAACGAAATTTAGTATATTTGTAGGGACTAAAAACTTAATTAACTCTTTTTTTTTTTTGAATCGGCAAATATTATTAACCAACAAGCCCGTGCAAGAAGCACTAATAAGCTCGGGTGAAAAAAAAATACAAACAAGGGGAAATCGGTTGCCACATAAACACCGGCTCGAACAGAAACCCCTTAAAAACCACCCCTAAACAAAGGAACAACCCAAAAGAGTAATGACACAAGCATATACCTATGACAAAACCACAAGCATACCCCTGCGTCAACACCTAGACAACCGAACCGGCTAAAGAGCAGCCTCCACTCGAACTGCACAGCTGCTGCACCAAAACAGAAGACTACACAGGACCCACACCACAAGGCAAAAGCTGGACTGCCCCTCCAAAACAGCACCAGCAGCGCAGCTGCTAAACCCAGGCAGCACAGCTGTACACAAAAAACCAGCAGCGCAGCTACTGAAACTCAACCAAACATCGACATTGTTGACACCATCAACAACGTACCAACATCCCACACCAGAACCGAAACCAAAACACTCTAACAACAGCCATCAGTGCCTGCTCCCAACCCTTCCAAGGCACGAAATAGGGTCCCAATTTCACTCATAAATTAGACAAATCTGGAATTGCGTCCTACTAAACACCCATCTCCAAGAAAGGGCTTTGATTTCCTCCACAATATCGTCCAAGATGGGAATTTTTCGGTTAAAAATGTTGTCATTCCAAGCCTTCCACAACACCCATATTCGTTGCAAGCCAAATAAGTCAATGCCCCTTTTGACCTTCTTGTTTCTTTCCCACCCTCCCCAACATTCCCAATGTACAAAGAGATTTGGAGGGGGTGAGAAAGAGACAATCAAGCGACAACATAATTCTCAACCACACCGATATGGCCAAATCACAATGAAGAAAGATATGTAGCGAAGTTTTCTCCATCCTTGCACACACCGCACACAAAGATGATTCTTCATGAGGTAGCACATGTCGCAAGACAAGATTAACCTTAGAAGGAATGCGATTAAGAAAAACCTTCCAACCAAAAGCTACTACCTTAGAAGGTGCCGGAATTTTCCAAAGACATTTAAAAACACCTTTTTCATCCTCCCGCCACCTATCTTCGCTCAACACTACCTCTTCTAAACTAATATAAGCTGACTTCACCGTGAAAACTCCCGAATCTTCCAACCTCCACCTCCAAACATCTGCTTCTTGAGACCACACCATCCCTTCCAAGTCCTCTCTAAGACTTAAAAGTAACTCCTCCTCCCACATAAAAAGGTGCCTTCTCCAAAGGAATTTCCACCCCGGACCTACCTACGAAATCTCCCTCATTTCCCATATCAAAGCCTCCTTTTGATTTGAAATCAAAAAAAGTCTTGGGTACTTTAAACGGAAGCATTTATCTCATCTCCACCTATCATTCCAAAAACTTGTAGCCGACCCGTTTCCCACCTTTCTATCAACCACCAAATTAAACCAATCGAGGCCACCGTAGTCTCCTAGTTTAACCACTTCCTTCCACCAAAGAGACGTGAATCTCGGCCACACCAAGTTACTCCCATCCAACAAACTTGAGACACCCTCCCCATACTTCTTTACTAACACTCTTTTCCACAACGCTTCTTCCCCTTCAAGCAACTTCCACCGCCACTTTGCCAACAAGCTAATATTCATCACCCTTATATCCTTCACCCTCAAGCCCTCATTCGTTTTTTGTTTACACACTGACTTCCATCTCACCCAATTAATCTTCTTGCCCCCACCCCCATCACCCCAAAGAAATTATCTTTGGATCCTAAGAACCCTCCTCCACACTTGCACCAACATCTTTAAAAAGGATAAATAGTAAATAGGCATAGAATTAAGCACCGAATTAAGAAGCACAACTCTACCACCCAAGCTAATATACTGATTACTCCACGAATTCAACCTCCCTCCTAAGGTCTCCACCAACGGTCCCAAGTTGACATACTTCTCGAATTTACCCCCACCGGAAGACCCAAGTATTTGAACGATAGGCAACCCTCACTAAAATTCAAGAAATCACATCTCATTGCCATAAACTCCTAACTGACATTAACCTCTATCAACGAGCTTTTGGAGAAATTAATCTTCAAACCGGAAGCCATCTCAAAACCTCGAAGAACCGCCTTCATAGTCCAAAGATTTTGAACCGACGCCTTTCTAATGCAAAGAGTATCATCCGCATATTGCAAATGGGAAATTACCAAATTACTCCCACCAAAATCAAAGCCATTGAACAAATTCGCGGCCACCGCATTCCTCATCAAACCACTAAAGCCTTCCGCCACCAACAAAAACAAGAAAGGCGCTAGTGGATCCCCTTGCTTAAGCCCTCTATGGATGCTTATCTCATCCGTCGGACTACCATTTACAAGCACGGACATACTCCCTCCACACACACGCCTTTATCCATGCCACGCACTTCTCACACATCCCTACTCTTTGCATCATATATTCCAAGAAACCCCAATCCATCGAATCATATGCCTTCTGAAAATCCACCTTGAAAATCTAACATTCCTTTTTAGTCTTCTTAGCATAATCAACCAGTTCATTCACCACCAACACTCCATCCACCAAATTCCTCCCCTTTAGAAAAGCCAATTGTGATGGAGAAATAATAGAATTCATAACGGCCGCCAATCTCCTAGCCAACACCTTTGCTTATAATTTATAAAGACACATACTCCTTCAACTCCAACGGGGATGAGACTTTTGGAATTAAAGTAACAAAATAAGCTAGCATACCCTTTGGCAACACTTCATTGGCTTGAAATTGATCAAACATTATCTGGACCTCATCTTTTAACAAGAACCAAAACTCCTTAACAAAGGCAAAATTAAAGAAACTAGTATTCATCGATATGTTCTCCTATTTGGTAGTTGGAAATATGTGTTTGAAAGGGGAGGGGGCTGCAAACCATGCTTGCCTCTCTCTTAATCCGTTCATGTTTTCGTTAGATGTTGGATATAATTTTTCTTAATGTATGTTCTATTCTGGCAGTGAAAAAGGATAAACCACATGTCTGAAGTTAAGCCTCAAATTTTAACTTCACAATATTATGACAAATTTGATATCTAACCGCAAGAAAGGTTGGTTCAGCGCTAAACAGAACACATCGATATACGATTGAGAGTGTGAGGGATGTGTGCAAGAGAGCATTTAGAAAGGAAAAAAAAAGAGGTGAAGGGGTGTGAAAACCAAAAAGGAGGATACAAACAGTAATACTGAAATATGTAAATCTTCATTCTATTTATTTAGGTAGTAATAGTAGCCAAATACAGTATAATGATCTAACCTAATTAAATTGCTCTTCTCCCATCACTCTTTGCTCACTTCCAACTGCACTTTCGAAAATGCCCCTATCGTGAGTTAAGTCACGCAAGTGTTAAACACAATGTGAGTTAACTCACACTACGTTATTCCTGCGTGAGTTAATTGACGTTGAACATAGCGCGAGTTAACTCGCGCTGCGTGTCCTTTTAAAGATTAGGTAGTAGCTCATTTCCTCTTTCACATCTAAAATCTCCAAAATCTCTCTCAAATCACCCAAATTCAAAATTCTTTCAAGTTCAAATGAAACCACACTCCAATAACAAGTAAGTTTTCATAATCAAACACCATTAACCTTTTATGTTTATATGTTAGATTTTTCCTCTTAAATTATTAGATTTTTTTTAGTTTTAGGGTTTGTTTAAATTTTGATTTTTTTGGCAAGAAATGATACAATGTTTACATGTAAATGACTTATATTGCTTAATTATTTAGATGCTTGCATGTTTATGTTGTAGTTATGAGTTTTAGGGTTTATGTATAATTTGCACTCCAAGTATTTGATGAAATGTTTGAATGAATTTTTCATTGATTGTTTAATTTCTTATGGTGTAGATCTGAAACAATGGACAATTTGTTCAAAGCTCAAGTATGTTTAAACAGTGGAAACCCTCATTTGTTAAAGGTCCAGGTTGATGTCACGCTAAAGGATCTGAAGGATCAACTGAATGAAATCAATCAAGGACTCAACCCTAGAGACACGAGGAGGGTGGAGGACCTTTAGTATGCACGTCCCAGTTATTTGTAGACCTAAAAGATAATGTTTTGACTGCGTGAGAAGCATGTTCTTCATATATCGTCAGCACCACATGTTGGATTGAGATGGAAGTTACGTTGCTGAAATCGTCTGAAGATGTTCTGAAGAGTTTAATTCTGCCACAAGATTATGTTTAGGTAGCATCATTATTATGTAGTGTCTTTAGTTTGTTGGAATTTAAGTTTAAGTCTTGTTAGTTTGTTGACTATGTCGGCATTGAAGTGTCTTATACTTAGTGTAGAGATTTGCAAGATACTTAAAAAAAGTCAAAGAATGAAGAGAACACAACATGTATTTTGCCGAATCAACTGTATATGTTTTCACATCGAATTTCTTTCTATAGGATGAGTAGGACGTAAGGGAATGCACCTCTAGGATGTTGTTTTGTGCTTGATCATGCTCCTCTGTCAATTGAAACTTGTCAGTTGGTAGTGCAGTAGAATTAAGTTCAAAAGAATGTATTGGAATGCATTATTGTGCGTCGCTACTCATCCTACATGAAGGGATTCGATGTGGTAACCTATAAAGTTGATTCGGTAGAATACATGTGTTGTTCTCTTCATTCTTTTGAATTTTCAAAAGATGCTGGAAATCCCTACCCAAAGTATAAGACACTTCAATGCCGACATTTTCGGCAAACTTTCAAGAATATAATTTAAACCCAACATCATGATGATACCACATATTTAGGGAGAATGTAATATAGCGTAGATGAAATTAAAACTAAATAAAATTGTGTATTTTTTGAATTGATTTCGTGTACTTGTACAGCTTTATTCGAATTTATTCAATACTCAACTTTATTCGAATTTATTCAAAACGCAACTTTATTCAAATTTATTCAATATGCAACTTCATTCAAATTTATTCTATACGCAACTTTATTCAAATTTATTCAATACCAAAATGCGCAGCATATCAAAAAAAAAAGAATCCAACAAATCAAGACATTACAAACCATTTTATTTAATCATCTCACTCGTCACTGAAGTCAATTGGGTTGTCTTCAATAGTTCTGGGGGCACCTGCTTTTGGTTGCGGACCAAAATAACAGGTTCTTTTGCTCTGTCTCATCTTGTTGAAATTGTACACGGGCACATTCACCTTGCTTTTTTGTCCGGTTCCTTCACATTCGATACTGTGTCATGTCCCAGTGGTTTTTGCTTTCTTCTTCTAACCTTTTTTTTTTAATTAAGCAGCATATCTACACAATGCAAACATCATATCAAAACCTACTCTAATCCTAAATATTTTACCACAAATTCCTAACAATTTCAAACTATTCCTAACAATTCCTAACAATTTCTACCACAATTCAATCAATTCTATTCTAATCAACATCTAACAATTCAATCAAATCATAAACATCTAACATCATAAAATTAAAAATCAACAAAACCTAAATATGTGACAATTTATCCAAAAAGTCTAACAATTCAATTAAAAAAAAAGGCAATGAAATAGGATAATAAGCACTTACTTGATTCTGTGATTATAATTGGCGTTGATGGCGGTGGGAGAAAATCACAACTTTCTTGATCAAAACCGCCAATGGAGTTTTAGAAATTCCGAGGAAGCTGTTCTGTTTTTATAACAGAACCCAGCATGAGTTAACTCATGCCGACTTAAGTCAGGTAGCGAGCGTGACTTAAGTCACGATGGGGTATACACCTGCGTGAGTTAACTCACGCGGGGGTATTTTGGATAGTTTGGTTGGGAGTGAACGTTTTATGTTGGGAGAAGAGCAATTTTTAATTAATTATCATTCAAGCATTACAAAAAGCATTGAAAAAATAACGTTAATCACTGGCTTAAAACAAATTAACCACTAGATTTTTAGTAAAAATTTTGTTCTGCTTTTGAGTTTACAATCAATTATATAGCAACTAATGAAGCTTCAAACCACTAGTTGTAAGATAGTGAGTGATGCATGATGAATTGTGTCGTTTACAATACGTTTTTTTGAGTCAAACCCTGCGTGGTATAAAAATTTGATGCCTTTGAGATTAAACTTGCAACATGAACTACAAGTCTACAAATCTCCATTTAACCAAGCTACGCTAAAAAATGTTTAAAGAATTTAATTTGCGAAAATATATTTAAAGCGAAAAAGATTTGGGGGGCTAATTTGAGGCCTAAAAAATGTGGGGACCTAAAACCCTTGATTTAGTGGCCGCCCTCTTGGACTAGTCTTGAACATCGACAATTGACATTACCTTTTTAGATATATTTTGTGCATCATGGAAAATTGGAATGAAATGACAGAAATAATAAAAGTAAAACAAATCACGTATGAATCAACATTTTCCGGTAAGATTTTTAAACAGACAATTTAGTAACAAGGAAACTCTATACATAGAGGAGAAGTTTAGGGTTTCCTTGCTTGCTCCTAAATCATTGTTTCCTTGCTTTTAAATCTTCACTTAGGTTGGCTCCACCTTGCTCCCCAAGCTAGGAGTATATATATATATATAAGTCTCGGATGATGGATTCTTTAGTTCGGCCATTGAGTTTAAGTGACAAAGGGGATATGGATCGAGACCTTAATCAAGCTTAAAGGGTGAAATGCGTAAGAGTCGGTAGGTTTAACCTTGGTCGACCCATATGTGCAATAAGCCAAGTCCATAGTCCATTCCACAGTTCCCAAAATATGAAGTCTGAAAGGATGAAATGCTTAAGAATCAATAGTTTTAGCATGGTTCAATCCCATATGTGAGATGGGTCAAGTTCATAGCCTAGTCCACAACCCCAAGCATGAAACATGAATGTGAGTAGTACTTTAAGGACCAATTTGAGGTAATCAGACCATAATTTATAACGAATCTACCAACCCCAAGCACTAGGCATGTAAGGGCGCGATATGCTTCAAAATGTCTTAGCCACCAAGCTGCGTTATTTATTTTTAACTAGTGTGGCTAAATTTCATTGACACAAGCAGCATAAGGATCAAGTTTCATAACTTTCAAATGTAATGATTTCCCTTACTAAAGTTAAATGCATTGCAGATGATTCATTCCTTATGTTGGGAAGAGATTGATAGTGCAAACTCCTCCCCTTTTGGGATGCCCTTGGGAAGAGTCTTATTAGCACTTGATCCCCTCATGGGGAGAGTCTTTTTGATTTATTGTGTTTGATCCCTTGGGAGAGTCTTATTAGCGCTCGATTCCTTGGGAGAGTCTTTCCGATTTCTGGTGTTCGATCCTTTGGGAGAGTCTTATCGGTGTTTGATCCCCTGGCGGAGGCTTTCTTATTTGTCTCTTTATTTGGGTGAGCTTTAACACCAACTACTCCTAGTCAGGAGAGTTGGATGCCGTGATGAGCTTTTAATCATCTTGTTCTTTGATTTCGCTCTTTAGAGATTCTCGTTGGCTTCATGAGGTAATTTGACATCGGTTGTCTTTTTGTTGGTGACTTGTTAGCTTTTTGGCTCCTCAAGTAGCAGCTCGGTCTTTTTGGATTGTTTATTTTTTTTTTTAAAGTTAAACTAGTCCATCAAAATTGATATTAAGAAAAATCAAATGTGAGATCTTGAAAGAAGATTTTTCACACTTTATTCGTTGTTCATGCACCATAATCAACTCGAGAGCCAATTTTATCAGTTAAATGAAGCGCCATGTGCTGGACAATATCAGATAAGAAGATATTTTGTCCTTTTAATAAGACAAAATGTTGTCGAGAACCAACTTTAGTGGTGCCCTGAAGACGTAAAATATTGGACATGTTAATAAATTCATCATGCCCTGAAGACTGAGTCTATTGCATATTTAAAACAAGATGGAGCTGTTTATAAATTCAAGTTCCACTGCTAATTTGGTGCAACGGAGCGTTTGTCAAGATCATGAGCCGGAAGTTTAAAGGGTAGCAAGCTTGTGAGGACATTCAAACAAACATAGTACAAGCATATATGAAGAATTTTTTTTACGTTTACAAAGCATATAGATAACAAGTTAGGATAATAATCAATCGTCCATTTTATTATTAGAATTAATATAACAAGTTAAAGTCATAACTAAAAAAGTTGTAAAGTTGTTCCCAAGTCCTAACTTAGATGACAAAAATGTCAAAATTGTTAGTTGGATGTTGTGATTGAGTTCGAACTCCAGCTCCTTCAATTGTGTGTGAGTTTCTAATGACTCTTATTATTTCGTCTATCAACCAAAAAAAAATTGTAAAGATTGACAGGCTATATGTCATGTGATTCGAGTGGGTGGTCTATATGTGTTAATTTGACTCGTTCGTTTGGTTTACAGCAACGGTGGTTTTATTTCACCAACAAACCAAGAAATAGAAATTAATTACATTAATCATACTCCAAACAAACTAAGAAATCGAATTCAATGATTGACCATTGAATGAAAAACAAACGTGCAGTTGAGAGGATCGTCAGAACTTTTTGGAGGCTCTCGTTGCTTGCCAAATTTCGTCGGAGAAGATGATGGATGTGTGGCAGGGAAAGGTTTGCCTTTGTCCAAATATGACGTCAGTGTTCATGTCAAGAAGTGGGAGTTAGACCTAGTAGGTGATGCACCAAACCCTAGGCCCTGCGTATGTAGAATTTGGAGGGCAAAGTGATTGAGTTTAGGGTTAGTTATCGACCTCTATATATAAGAGAAATTTAAAGTTTCATTGCGCTTGTTGCTAAAGCATAGTTTGCTCCTAAATATTTGCTTAGGGGCCGGCTAAACCTTGCTCCCCAAGCCATTGGGTTTAGGCAAGAATGGAGATATGGGTTGAGACCTTATTCCAGTCCAATTAGTATGCCGCATATTATAGATGTTAGGTTTGAAGTGTCAACATAGTTATGTCATTACTACCATATAGACTACTGCGCTATTTTTCCTTTAAAAAAAATATTGTGTATAATTAGGGTCATCAAAGTATATATGATGTCATTGGAGAGAAGAAGACTTTTTCCTTCCTCGTAAATAACTATCTTAAAATTTAACATAAAACACCTAACCAAAATTTAAACCTTAATTAATTCGCTATGTTATAAAAGTATAGCTCCTTTTATTAGACTCGGATTTTTGTTAGTTCGGTCTTAAACACGGTTAGAACTCCCTCTGTTTATTTACAGGGAAATGTTAACAACCTTGTTAAGAAACTCAAAGTAGAAACTTTGAAAATGGTAAATTCAACATTGAAAGATTAAAAAACAACTTTTTTTTACATAAAATTTAACAATTGTTTTCATTTTTGAACTTCTAACAAGTGTCCTAAGGCACTTATTACCACGACCCTTATTTATAATTGTCTTTTTTTGAGAGAAAAATTGTATCTATTTATATATCATTTTTCAAATTTCAAAATTATATTAACTACTCTTTTTTTTTTTTGTCAATCATACTCTTACCTTATCAATTATGTATTTTTACATTAATGAAGAGACACTGAATGAATAGGCCAGTGAAAGATAAATATAAATTTAAAATTTGATTATCAATCCAATTTATTTACTGATTTGTACAAAGAATATGTATATAGACACAAAAATGTAGAAATGTGATCAAGTTGTGTAAATTTCTGACTTTTCTTGATGTAAGAATTCTAATCCAATCATTATAATTTATGATTATTGACTCCAAAAAAGAACCAACGTTTCTGCATGTTAATCCACAAAATTGTGTGCTTCAAGTTTCTTTGTTATATTGCCAGACATGATCTCACTTGTTAAATTCATGATCACTCATGAAAGTTGCAAGTATATGTGTCCACATGCCAAAAGCTATATCATGCTTATGCCTTCTATCATTATTTGCCGTTATTGCATTAAATAGATGTTTTTTCCCCTTAACGAAATAAAGCTTATAAAGTGTGACAACAGTAAGATAAGTTTGGTCAAATCATTAATAAAATGATGAACAAGACCCCACCCTAAAAGAAAGTAGAATGATCTTTGTTTCATGAAGGGTATGTTATGTTCTGTAAGGATGGATCAAGGGCCAGACCAGTTACCTTTTTTTTTTGTTTTCGGGAAAGACTATTTACTTATATACTCAAATTTCAATTTTCTACTTTTGTATGTGTATATTTTCTAAAAGAAATAGAGAAATGCTAACTAGTGTTTTCATAACACTCTTTAAAATATTTATATGAAGATTTTTTTTATTTTTTTTTAGGGAATATGAAGATTTTTTATGAAAATACATTTATAGAATGTCTTGAAGATTGTAGTATTATCTTTTTAAAAAAATAATTTTTTAATTTGAAATATTTAGCAAGACCACTTATATAAATACTATATAGTTATATAGGCAGAAATATTATTTCCTATGAGCTAAGTTGTTACCTGAACTCTAATAAAGATGAATAGTTTAGGAGAACCGAGTTTAAATTATAGCTAAAACAATTTTCAATTAGATTTTATGTTCGACGCTTAAACCTCGTATTACTAGCACTCTTTTGTCTAAAAATTGAAAGATTAATGTGAAGAAAACTTTTATAATTTTTAACGTTGTTGAATTCTCAAGGCTGGATTTAAATTCAGACTATTCTGTACTTTTTTTTGTCGAGTAATTTAGTGGCTGAAGCTCACACATTTTAAATGTAGAGAAGTGGGGTGTCTGGGGTTCGAACTCCGACTCCTACATATATTATGTATTGTCTCTACCAATTGAGATAAGCTCACATTGATATTTTGTACTTCTTTCTATTACTAAATTTGTAGCAGTTGAACATTTGGATACAACATGTGGGATACCCATTTAAAGTAGAAGACAACCTTTTCTTTCCTCCTAATTAAAATTGTAGAATGGCAAAATGTATGATGCAAATCAAACACAATTTAGAGCATATGGGACAGAGGTATTGTACAATTTTCATGGTGTTCTCAAAAGGCGAAGGGAAAGCAAGTAGTAGTAATAATAAATTTAATTTGTGGTAGTGGGTTATTAATAATTGAAGAGTTTGAATAATTTGCAGCATGGGATATTAGACCCTCTTAGCTGCTTATATGATTGAACCAATTTGAATTCAAGGATCACAGTATCAAAGTTCATTGAATTGATAATGAAGTGTAAGATTGGGAAGAGCATTTTACAGCTACTAATCTATCATATATAAAATTCCTTAATATAGGTGCTGCTTGCCAATAGAAAAATATAGGACCCCCAAACTCCAAAGTATATGTGGTCCATAACTTTGGACCTTGCATTTTGAGCTTTCAATTGACCAATAAAATAGAAGTTTAATAAACGGGGAAGGACTAGATTATGGAAACAATTGAACAATGAGAGTAACCAGAGAGATGTTTAATGGATGAAAAATAATCCTAATATTATTTTTTGGTTTATGTGAATTGCGTCTCGAAAATTCATCAAGATCATAGCAAACCCTAAAACCCAAAAAACACCAACAACAGTACTTATAGATTATCGACTAATGAGATTTTCAGATCGTCAGTAGGAGTCGAAATCTCTTATGTGAGGTATGAGTGGTTAGACCAACCTCCATTGTCAAAATAATCATAATTAAGAAAAAAAACATATCACATGCATGTTGCATTATATAATGTGTTATTAGTATATGCACACAAGGACTAAAATAGGTCGTTAAAAATACATCCCATGTTCCCAAAAGGAACTACAACACAACCATAGTCACTTCATCAATTTTCTACTTATTTAAAAAAAAAATGAAAATTATATTGGCCTTTGTTTCATTACCCTTGTGACTATAAACAACTATTCTTAAACTTTTGAGCTCTGGAGGTCCCAAAAAACACATTTAAGTACAATTGACTGTTGAATAACTACCGACCAATTCCCATTTCTTTGTGAGTTGGATCTCAATTTCTTTGGCCCAATATTTTACGTACTCATTTTTCATTGATTAAAGGACTATGTCATTGAACATTTATGATTGGTTTGTGAGGTGTCGTGTTAGGGAATTAAGATGAAAATTATGTCTAAATAGATCATTTAGTTTACCTTTTAGAAGGGATTAAATTTTAATTTTAATTATATGATAACATGATCAAACTATGCTTCAAAACCGTTTGATGCAAATTAATTGACATTGGGCTAAATAGTAGTAGTAATTGGTAAATGCCTATTTTCCAAGAAGATGTTAAGAGACATATCACATGGATTTATCATATAAAAAATGTTTCATGAACACCCACCTTTTTGTACATCTAGGTTAATTCATATTAGTAGATATTTAATTCAATTCACGTTAAAGTTAAAAAATTATGGTTAATTTATACAGTTGAATCAACCTAACTTTTACTAGTTGAATCATAGAAGTAAGTCCAACATGAATTAACTATTTTATGACAATCCCACTTTTATATGGTTATTTTAGAATTGATAGAGTGACATCAAAAACACTCAATAGATTTAATGTAAAACTATTTTGCACTTACAATATAAAAACTATTGAAACAAAGAATAAATCAAATTAGAATTAAAAAAAAGTATTTATTAATTCATCTAAGGACACTCACAAGAGTCACAACTATTGTGTAGTCAACGATTTCATAGCAAACAAGTCAATAGTCATCATGGTTTTGATTTACGTTTCCATGTTTTTATTTTTCTTTCTATTTTGTTTTCTAATATATTTTGGTGTGTTGCAAATGACCATAAGTCATATCCATCGTTATGAAACTTTATAAAAATGTAATGATTTATATGATAAACTTTCTCTAATAAACAAATTAGTGTTGCTCAAAAAAAAAAACAAATTAGTGTTGCATTATATTCAAACTTATTTTCTATCATTGAATTATTATATTTCATTTAATTTACTCGATAGTAAAAAAAAGACATTTGATCTTTGTACATCATAAATTTGCACTTTTTTTTTCTCTTCTGAAGTAATGATATTGATACAACTATTTGGTGACAACTTTTGTGATAACTTTCTTTTTGTCTTTTTTTATTGGTCAAAAACTATAGAGAGAAAAAGTAAGAGAGAGTAAGAACATATTGTAATATGAGTATGAAAGAATTATACAAAATTATTACAAAATAGTTGTACAAATATCATTTATTCTCAATAATCATCGTTTAAACTAATTTAATATACACAATTTGTTCATAAAGTAATTCCAACCCGACAAATAGCATGGAAAATTGCATTGTACCGGAATTCTAGGCTAGGCCCTATATATCAAGGGGGTGGGGGGGGTATGAATATCAACAGTGTCAGCCATTACATTATATTGGGTCCACTGGCCCAAAATCATGTATAAAAGCCCATTTTAAAGACATTATTATGATTGATGGGATGACTAAAGTGTTGAAAATATGGCTATTTGGATGTGACTTTGCAAAGTATTAGGAATGTTTTTGTAGGCTTACTAGTGATCTTTGTGTATACTTCCAAAGTGTACGTGTGATAGTGATAGACAAGCATGTATCTTGTGTTGAGGTGAGATTTTAGGCCATTGTAGCTTGGAAGATTTTGGTGCAAAATGTTTCACTTGATTTTGTCATTCTAACTACTCCTAATTAACACATACAATGACTTTTATTTATTTTTTTACCTTTTAAAGCTTCCTTTATTTCTTTGGAAATTAGATTAAACCAATTTTTTTTGAAGGAATAGATGATACCAGTATTATATGGCTTGAAAAGGTGGATGATTAGTGGTGAATGAAGTGAGTTCATCTTATAATAATAATAATCAATGAATAAAAAAACTAATATTGTAACCAAAAAGAAGATTCCAAAGCATAACTTGTGTCATAATATGATAAAAACATTAAATTAATAAGAAAACTGAAAAGTTAATCTACATGAGTTGATAAATTGAGAAATTGGATGGTGATGTAAGTGACCTTTCATATATTATGAAAATATGAGGACAGAGGAACTTGAGAATGAAATTTAGGGTTAAATTGATATTTATGGTAGGAATGCGGTTTTAATTTGACCGATACAATTAGGGAATGCTTATCCATTTTTGTGTGTATTTTACGTACAATTTGGTTTGTGATAATTGATATGATGTTTCTAATTTCATGAATGGTTTTGATGATCATTTATGCAAGTGACACAAATTTACATTTAAACTAGGGACCACAAAAAATCTTATTACAAATGATGCACGTATATTTTTCTTTTTGATTTTTTATTTTGTGTGATAAAAAAAATATAAAACTACGACTTCCAGTAGCTCGTGGATAGGATAGGATAATACTACATATATGTCTTTTGGTTTAATCAAATGTGTCTCAATATAATTTTACCCTAATAAGATTTTTATGTATAGTGCCTTGAAAATCTCTTCAATCCACGGTCAATGAGTTTTTTTAAAAAGATAGGAGTCATTTTCGAGCAAGAAAATAAACAAGTGAAACAACCACCTTACTTGACTTGCACTTCAAGAAATAGATTTATGACCCATATGTCTTGTCGAGCAAGAAAATCGTCTTGTATTTCCATTTTCTTAAGAAACAAGAACAAAATTCCAACAGTTTTAAGTCACATACAATAATTATCCACCTTGATTCTTAATATTAGTGATGTCAATTAAACCATCAACCACCTTGTTGTTTGTCCTTGCATCAAACTACATTTTTTAGTCTACAAGATTTCACCTTTACATCTTCAATCCTCGAAATGTCTTTCAACTCTTGAAGAACCTGCATCCAACTACCTTAGGATTTTTAGGCAGCTCTGAAAGTTTCACCATAAGCTCCCGACCACTAGAGTGATCATTTCCTTCCTCCTAAAATTTTTCTTGCTCTCGATTGATTCCCTGATGCTTGGTTTTGAGTATTGCATATCTTCTGCCGCAATTATAGCATAACACATCAGATATCCTTAGTTGTACCTCCTTGGTGCAATATTATCCCTATTTTCACTATCTCTTACTAGATAGCTATAAATAATTGTTGGTTGTCTTATTCTAGTTCTACTAGTATAAGACTCAACCTCATGCTGAGTTATCCCTTCCTCTTCTTCAAACACCTAGATCACTTATGCATAAGACAGTGAAATTTCTGTCTTGTCCTCCATCTCGATCTTGTTTGATTGTGACATGGTGGTCGACAACACAACCTCACCTTTTAGAGCTTATGCACATTTTTCTGAATTAAGATTGCTTGCATCTTTACCTCCCACAGTAAAAAATGTTGTGTATGGTAAATTTTTTGATATCCCACTTGATAACCAATGTGTTCACTTAATGATTTGTTTCGAGTGTCCCATTGCGAGCGTAAATTGTTGTGAATTCGATTAAAACTCACGCCAATACTATGATGTGTGCAGCAAAATTAACAGCAACCAATAACCAAAATAGTTGAACATGATGATAATAAGAGAAAGGAGAAGAAGAAGAAAACAATGATATTTGTTTATTCATTTTAGCTCAAATTGACCTACGTATGCAGGGAGAAAGTTTAAATACGAGGAATTTTTCTTGCTTGACATAACAATGCGCCGCAAGGGTATTTCTTGAAGAGAAATGCATGCAAAACAATTGCTTCTCTTGTTTAGTTTTTTTCTTGGGACAGCTTGTAGTCCACAAGATTGTTTCTTGAAGTGCAAAACAAGCATAATGATGTCTATATATACAAGGCGTTGGTTTTCGTTTTGACGTGAACTGGAAGTAAGACAAACCAAGCCAACTAAAAGAGAGGATCCTTAGAAATTCAAAGAGTAAACATTGGTTAATTTTGGGATAGATTATATGCTTGGGGAAAACCTTGCGTAGTAACAATGACTAATGCTCATTTTCTCTATGCAGAAATTATTATTAATAACAGTGACACTAATAACCATTTTACAATTGCGTCGATTGAAATTTGAACCATACCCTCTGAGATTACATATTCAAACATTTACCATTACAATAACACTTCTTGGATGAATCTTTCTTTTCAGAAACTAATAAAACAATTAGCTAGTGTTGAGAAAAATCAATGACTACTATCTACTGGCAATCAGAGAATAACCCTATATACATATTTTTACAACGCATAAACTACTATATAAAACTTCATGCTTCCAACACAGCCACACTATTTGAAACAAATATCTAACTATATCTCACACCACTCAAGAAAATAGTATATTAGAAGAAAAATATGTCAAATAGAAGTTGAAAGTACTTTCGACTGGTGCATCTTCTAACAAAGAACTAGAACCTATATATATAACCCTGGTCTCATTTTTCTTTACAATTAAGCAATGTGATACTTCTTCAACATGTATATTTTCAACCAACATCAACAATCTTATCTTGATTGAAAATGATATATTTGTTATTGTTCTCGTCGACAATCATAGTTTAAAAGAACTATCATACTTCATCATAAAGAGTATAATCACTTGAAGTTATACTCCAAAAAATTTCAAAAAAAAAATCAAAAGAATTATCATACTCCTTCTTAAGAGTATAAATCACTTATTATTTTGTGGGTTAAAAGTTGGTTATCATTAATATTAATTTTTTTGACCAAATAATTAATATTAACCTGTATTTTGACTTAAAAAATAATTTTAACTATTATTTGACCGAAATTAGCATAAACTTTTTTGACCAATAAAATCAATATTAGTGTTAACTCTTACACTTATGTCAGTTTTTTTTATTAATTAGTCTAGAGACCGAAACTCACACATTTTTTAACTTTTTTTTTTGAATAAAGTTATGCCAGTTTATTGTGAGATATGACTATAATTTAATAAATTAATGATTTTTTTAACTTCAATATTTTGATGTCAAATAGAATATTCTTTGATTTTTGTGTATATTTTCAAAATATGTGTAAGTTGTAGAAAGTAAAAAATAAATAAAAAAGATTAAAAAATCATGGTTATACTTGACAAAAAGAAAAACAAACACGAGATACAAATATCTATATTTTGATATTTAAATAATATACTTATTTGATATTTTTTTTTTACAGAAAATACAAAGACCAAAGTACTTATTTGATAGTATTATAAAATTAAATTGTTATTCCAACATACCCAAAACGTTAAATATAATTTATTAATTACATCCTTCTTCAAAAAGAATTGCTTTTAAATTGTTATTCCAATATATCCAAAAGAACTTATTTGAGTGTATGCTTGCATCCACTTTTAGAGGGTCAAAATTGATGAGAGTGTAAAATTGTTTTTGACATGTTTGATTGTTTATGACTTTAGTTGATTTTGCTTTCTAGAATTGATTATACTTGAATTTATAATTTGTAACTTTTGATTCTAGAATTGATTTCTGCACACAAATATAACTCAACTCATTTTTACATGAAAATATGTAAACGTAAACCACTTTACGTTAAACTTATTTTTAGTCGAAATCAGTTTTACATAATCAACTCAATAAAAATCAATTCTTATCTCCGCACAACAACACATACACCTAATGTAGTACTCCTTACTTATTCAATTGTATATCACTTTTGGAAAAAAAATTATGAAAAATAATTATAACCACTTTACAATATTAGTGAAACATTAATTTTTCTTTTCTTATCATACATTTACTATTTGTTCTTCTATCTTCTTCTAATTCTTTTAATTTTTCTTTCCCATATCATTAATGAAAAATATTTTGGTAAAATCATTCATAATTCATATCTTTTAATATACTATAATTAACCATATTTCTTAATACATATGATGAAAGTGATATATAGTAAAATACTCGGGAGCTAATACACATTGAATTTCACATTTTGATGGCACAAAGTCCCATGACCATTATCTAGGCCATTTACAATGGGAGAGTCTTCCTCTTTAAGATTTAATATCTAACAAGTATCGATCACATGATGCAGAAAAAGAGAGTACCTAATAACAAGATGTGTTTTGTGAAACACTTTATCTTTAGGTGAGATTCACATTTTTTTAATATTAAAATAGAATGATATATAGTGAGTGTTTGGATTGGAGTTTGAATTATGTTTCTCACTTTCCAATGTATATTTGATATGATTTTTGTGAAGCTACAATTGCAAGCTTCCACATAGTCATATGATTGTGGTCATTTGGACGTTGTTCTAAACATGATCATAATTATGTGATTCATTTAAGTACCATCAAATGAATGTCTCCGTTGTCGATGTGGTTAATATTTTCTTTATGGTAAACCTAACATGGGTTAATCTCTAGATGTACTTGAGACATTGAAGTACGTTTCTATAAATATTTTAGATTCGATTTTCTTCGATGTCAATTTCGATGGACTTCTTTCTCATTTTAAAAAAAAAAAAACTTTTCCTTTACGCCTTTATCAACCTTATGTTGATTGAACCACATGCTCTTGTAATTTAGAACCACAATTTAAAGTGTTCACACTATAAAACCACACATAACCCTCATCTCTCTCTTCTCAAATCCATGTTCTCTTCTCTCCACTTTGACCATTGTCCAACAACACAAACACAAACACACTTCACTTACCAACTCATCACTCTCTCTAGTCTCTAGTACTTCAACTTTTCCTTCAAAAGAACTGTTTTTTTTTTTCCTTCTTCTTTCAAATGTTGTTAAAACCACAAAACAGACATTGACACTTCCTTCACTACAAAAAGACACTAAAAGTGTTGCATCAGATCTCCTTAAAATGCTCAGAAAATATTCACATTACATTTACTTCACTTCTTGACTAGCCCTTTATTCCAAGATCTCTTTTTTCATTGCATTCAACCATTATTCATCATAAAAATCCAATTTTTATTTAAAATATCACCTACCCTTTAATCAAAATCCAATTTTTTCATCAAAAAACTAATTTTTTCATTGTTGGGTTGGTTCAAAATTTCCAATGGCTGAAGCTTCTGATGTAAAAGCTTCATTGCCTGAAGCAGAGAAGAAGAAGGAACAAAGCTTACCATTTTTTCAGCTTTTCTCATTTGCTGATAAATATGATTGGATTCTTATGATCTCTGGAAGTATTGGTGCCATTATTCATGGTTCATCTATGCCTGTTTTTTTCCTTCTTTTTGGTCAAATGGTTAATGGTTTTGGTAAAAACCAAATGGATTTGAAGAAAATGACTGATGAAGTTTCCAAGGTATAACAAAATTCAATTTTTTCCATTTCATTCAAAATTCTTTTTTCATTTCAGATCCATGTGATCTAATTAATATATTTTTTCCTTCTTCTTATGATCATCATTGCAGTATGCACTTTACTTTGTCTACCTTGGCCTTGTTGTTTGTATATCATCTTATGCAGGTATGTTATTTATTTATTTTCCTATGAACTCCAGATGCTTCTTATATTAGGCGTGTCCCGTTGTGGGACTGACACGACACCGACACATATAATTACACTGAAAGATATGATTTTCTCAAACTATTAATGGTGTCTGCGTATTCGTGTCCGGTGTCCGTGTCCGAATCCGTGCTTTATAGTTTTTTTCTTTCCATTTTTTCAATTTGTTAGTTCTATCTATTAATATTTTGTTTTCTCTTTTTACTTTTTCATTTAGTTGTTTTGGTCCCTAACATGTGAAGAAGATTGATTAAACTTACTTGCAGGACCATAAACTTTTCTTAGTCTTTGTATGTGTCTTTGTTATGTGTATGTATGTTTGTGTGTGTGTTTTTTAGCCACTTCACATAAAAAAACATACTTGTGTCATTTTCTTCCTTTCACTTGTCAATATTGCCTAACATTATCTAAGAAAATTCCATTCTTCTCATCTCTATCATCATGTATTATTATTAGTAATTAATGTATGGTACACATTTTTTGTTACACAAATTAATAATTAAACAATAATACATAAAATTTAATATAAAAAAAATCAGTAATTTTTTTTTTTTTACTAATTTACCAGAGATTGCATGCTGGATGTACACTGGAGAGAGACAAGTAAGCACCTTGAGAAAGAAGTATTTAGAGGCAGTGCTTAAACAAGATGTTGGCTTCTTTGATACAGATGCTAGAACAGGAGATATAGTTTTCAGTGTATCAACTGATACACTATTAGTCCAAGATGCTATTAGTGAGAAGGTGCTTAACTTGAATTTTCCATTTTTAAATGTTTTTTATTGCATTAATTTTGTTCAATTTCAGTCTTATTTTCCTTTTATATGCATTGTCTAAAATAATTTTTTTTGGTAAACTTTAATAAAAATCAAGACTTAAATTGAATAACTCCTTTGTATGAATAAATTTTTTATAGGGATTGAAAACATAATTATTTATTTATTTTTAATTTTTATTTCACCTTCTTGATATGAAAAAGAAAAAGATAACTAACATACCGGAACTATTGGCTTGAGACCTTGGAGTTTGCTCTTCTTAAGATCTCAGGTTCGAATATCTCGGGTGTCAAATTTAGCGGGCTAATTTGGCTTCTTGAAAAAAAAATATGAAACTATTGCCTTATGTGGTAGTTGTATCCATTATAAAGTGGGCCCCTTTTAAGATCATAGCTCAAAGTGGTGCATGTTAGCAAGTCAGTGCTTAACGTGCTCCTGAGGAGGTTGCTGACATTATTAGTTTTTTTTTTTCCTTAAAGAATTATGTAGTATAGTACTAATATTTATCTATGTTGCACATACACACTCACCATATAGGACACCGATACATGTCGTTTGCTAGATACATCTTTGATATCAATTATTTCATAGATTATAAAAGTGGCACATGCATAGTACTAATTTCTATGAAGCACTTGCGTAGACGCCAGATACGATACTGATATTGACATGTTGACATGTGTTGGACACCAGACTAGACACACATTTACTTTGAAGTGTTACATAGACTAATATTGGTTGGTTGAACTTATTTTGGTGTGTGTATGTGCAGGTTGGGAATTTCATACATTATCTATCAACTTTTCTGGCTGGACTTGTGGTTGGTTTTGTGTCAGCATGGAGATTAGCCCTTCTCAGTGTTGCAGTGATTCCTGGAATTGCGTTTGCTGGTGGATTGTATGCATATACACTCACCGGCCTTACATCAAAGAGTCGCGAATCATATGCAAATGCTGGCATAATTGCTGAACAGGTAAAGATTAATTCACTGTGAAACTTGAAAACATCATGTGCATGAATGAACATGTTTCTTTATATGAAAAGTAACACAAAATTGTTCATTTTTTAAAAAAACATTTTTAGGAAAAAACTTTTCAACTCCTTTTGCTTTTTGAACACAAGCAGCGCATGCTGATCCTTATGAATTTGTGACATGTTATAAATTCAAAGAATGTTTTACTTTAAATGATGTGTTTTAATGTGCATTACTCACAAAAGTTCCTAGCTTTTTTCTTTTTTGAGTAAAGTAATAATAAAAAAGCATGATGATGATGGTTGTGTGTTGCTTTAATGCCAACTACAGTCTTTGCTTATAATTGAGTATTTGAAAGGAACTTAATTTTTTTCTTGAAAATTAATGTGTTTTTGATCCAAAACTCTAAATCATTTTCCGTACTTATTGGCTCAGAAAATGACATGATTAGAAAGTAGTAACCGATTAATGTAGGGTACTAAAGAAATAATCTTCATTGTTTTTTTTTTTTTTATGTTCAGGCCATTGCTCAAGTTCGAACGGTTTACTCTTACGTCGGTGAGAGTAAGGCGCTGAATTCTTATTCTGATGCAATACAAAACACATTGAAGCTTGGATACAAGGCAGGAATGGCTAAAGGTTTAGGCCTAGGATGCACATACGGTATAGCGTGCATGTCGTGGGCGCTAGTTTTCTGGTATGCTGGAGTTTTTATCAGGAATGGACAGACCGATGGAGGCAAGGCATTCACAGCTATTTTCTCTGCCATTGTTGGTGGAATGTGAGTCATCAATTTAATTTTTTTTTGAGTTTACTATTTAAAATATAATAAGAGTATAATCACTAAATTGTACAATATTAGAAATGTTTGTTTGATTGTGACATGTTGATTTGTTTCAACAGGAGTTTAGGTCAGTCATTTTCAAACTTAGGTGCATTTAGCAAAGGCAAAGCAGCCGGATACAAATTGATGGAAATCATCAAGCAGAAACCAACCATAGTTGAAGATCTTTCAGACGGAAAGTGCTTAGCCGAGGTTAATGGCAACATTGAATTTAAGGATGTTAGTTTCAGCTATCCGTCAAGGCCGGATGTTATGATTTTTCGGAATTTCTCAATTTTTTTCCCAGCTGGAAAAACCGTTGCGGTTGTTGGTGGTAGTGGATCTGGAAAGAGTACCGTAGTTTCCTTGATCGAAAGGTTCTATGATCCTAATGACGGTAAATATAACTAAAATCAAACATTACTCCTTTCAATATGTTGGAATTTCTATTTTGGATGAACAATGAACAACTTTACTGATCTTACGAAATGGCTAAACAGGTCAGGTTTTGCTTGATAATGTGGACATTAAGACACTACAGCTAAAATGGTTACGCGATCAAATTGGATTGGTGAATCAAGAGCCTGCCCTATTTGCAACTACCATTCTTGAAAACATACTCTATGGAAAACCTGATGCAACAATGGATGAAGTCGAAGCTGCAACTTCTGCTGCAAATGCTCATAGCTTTATTACATTGCTTCCTAATGGCTACAACACTCAGGTTAATATTTTCCAAGCATATCAAAATTTTACAAAAGTACTTTTTTCAGCGTAAAATTGATTGTTTAGTACTAAATCGATGTTATGTGGTCTTATATCAGGTTGGTGAGCGAGGAGTTCAATTATCTGGGGGACAAAAGCAAAGGATTGCAATCGCGAGAGCTATGTTGAAAAATCCAAAGATCCTTCTCTTAGACGAAGCAACTAGTGCTCTCGATGCAGGATCCGAAAGCATTGTTCAAGAGGCGCTAGACCGTCTCATGGTTGGTAGAACTACCGTTGTTGTTGCTCATCGTTTATCAACCATTAGGAATGTTGACAGTATTGCTGTTATACAACAAGGAGTAGTTGTCGAGACAGGAACGCATGAAGAACTTTTTGCCAAGGGAGGAACCTACGCTTCTCTAATTAGATTCCAAGAAATGGTTGGTAATCGAGACTTCTCGAACCCTTCAACCCGCCGGAATCGCTCTTCACGGCTAAGTCATTCGCTTTCAACAAAGTCTTTAAGCCTTAGGTCAGGAAGCTTGAGGAATTTGAGCTACCAATACAGCACTGGAGCCGATGGTCGAATCGAGATGATCTCGAATGCCGAAACCGATAAGAAAAATCCGGCTCCAGATGGATATTTCTTCCGATTACTCAAAATGAATGCGCCCGAGTGGCCTTACTCGATAATGGGAGCCGTTGGATCTGTTCTTTCTGGATTCATTGGTCCAACTTTTGCTATTGTTATGAGCAATATGATTGAGGTGTTTTACTATAGAAACTATGCATCTATGGAGAAGAAAACTAAGGAATATGTTTTCATATACATTGGTGCTGGAATTTATGCTGTTGGTGCTTACTTGATACAACATTACTTTTTTAGTATCATGGGAGAAAATCTCACCACAAGGGTTAGAAGAATGATGCTTGCAGGTAATGACTTATTTTTGGTGCTTGAAAATTCGTAAAATTTTCTTCCAACATTTATTGAAAACAATATAATCTTATGAATATTGAAATTGCTATTTTTGCTTTAGCTATTTTGAGGAATGAAGTTGGATGGTTCGATGAGGAAGAGCACAACTCGAGTCTTGTTGCTGCTCGCCTTGCCACTGATGCAGCTGATGTGAAGTCAGCTATTGCTGAGAGGATATCAGTAATTTTGCAAAACATGACATCTCTTCTCACTTCTTTCATTGTTGCATTCATTGTTGAATGGAGGGTTTCTTTACTCATCCTTGGAACTTTCCCTCTTCTTGTTCTTGCAAATTTTGCTCAGGTAAATCTCACTCTAACATATACATCAATGCATATAAATTTGTTTAACCTTCATTAGTCTAGAAATCACGCATTTGACTCGATCATGGAATTTTGACCGATTGTCCGATCAAGATCAGAAGATTTACATTATTCTTAATTTGGTAAATTGATTCAAAATTTAAAGTCAAAACGTGAATCGTGTGATCTTGATTAAATGTTATAAATTGTCAACCGCGTGATTATTGCAATCATGCATTGAAAGTTGATTCACTGTAGTTGAGATATTGCATTCATAAAAGTTAGTGTATAGGTGACTGTTGGATGCAAATTTGTTTTTTTGAAAATCCAAAAATATTGAGTTTGAAATCTTGATCGTTTGATCTTGATCCAACGATCACTAATATGTTGATTGTATAAATTTAAGATATAGTCATTGCAAGGAATCTTGATTCGTCATGCAACAAGAATTGTTTGACCGATCGACTAACATTGTGACTTTGGTAAATCATACAAAAAAAATTCAAAGTTAGAGCGTGGACCGTCTGATGTTGATCTAAAAAGTTCAAATGAATGCAGAGAATTTGAATCCCATTCAATTTTTTTTTTTTAAATTTTTAAATTTGCATGTGTTGACCCTAAGAGTAGAGTAGGGTCCACAAAAGGGTAACTCTAAACTTTAACATTAGAAGTTCTCACTTTATTACTAGTATTTGATCCCTTACCTTACAATTTATTACTAGTAAAACCAGTAAAACTTTCCCTTTTACAGTGTAAGAATCTAACTTCACAAAAAAACTGTCAATAAACGACAAAAGCTAAAAGAACTAAGACCCTACCCTAGTTGAAGGATGCACGTGCTTCCTTCCAGTTCTGTGCATTTAGTGCAGTGATGTACTAACTTATTTTTTGGAATATTAAAAGCACATTAATTGCACTGAAAAATTTACACCCTCCGTCCCTGTACGTTCCGTCCCTATACGTAAGCTCCCTTTACATTTTTCACATTTCTTAAGAAAATTGTCGGTGTAATTAACGTGTTTGTTTTCTGTATTAATATTACTAAATTACCCTTTGTTTGTCTGTGTATTAAATTTGACTTTTCATATTTCAAGACAAGTTAATAGTATTAATTAGGGGTATGTTTAGGAAAGAAATAATAAATGAATCTAATAATTTGAAAAGAGATTTACATTTAGGGACAAAAATAAAGTCGAATGAGTGCTTAAAATTTAGGGACGGTGGGAGTATTTAATATATATGGGTATTTATAGATTCCATACCTGACCATCAACTTTGACACAACAGTAGACTAGTCTTCCTACACTTTCAAGTTTCAACATTGCATATATAATATTCCCTCCTCTCATCCCTAGTATTAATAGCACCCTTTGAAAAAAAAATTGTTGATATAAGTCCCTATGCAAGTTGCTATATACATTTATTGTTATTTTTTCCAACATATCACTTATTGATATTATTATTAGGTCATGCTAACGAGTGTCTCAGATTGTCCCTGATGTTCTTTTTAAGCATTTTTGAAGATGAAATGGACGCTTCAGTATACAAAGAGCTTCGGTATACAAAGATTATTTTAGAAATGGACACATTAAATTCTTTACATATTATCCTAATAAACTGTGGAAAAAGCAATATATTTATAATTAGGGACGTAAGAAGTATAATACATTATCTGATCACTATTATAAATAAAAAATTATAATATAGATCAGATGCATTATTTATTCAATAAATTTAAAAAATAGTTTTTATTATAATAATAACCAAAGAGTATATTTTAATATTATTATTGGTTCTGACAATTTTGCCAACTGTCTTGATGATATTATTCACGCATATAAATATATATTGTGTATATTAATAAATTAAAATATAAATTGTAAAGTGAGAAAAAGGCATACATTGGTATTCATGAAAGAAAAATTAAAATACTGCTTGGCCCACGTTTGTTAAGGGTATTTTTTGGGTATTGAGTTGTGGAAATTCATAGTATGTCTAGAGGAAACTTCATATATACTTTTTTATTAATTAATATATTTTCATAAATCCTAAACCTTTTAATTTGTCTTGGAATTTGCAACTTTTTTCCCCTCCTACCCGTGACCTTTTCAGTCTTTTTCAGGTCTACTTAATTTGTCTAGACATGTGATGTGACCACTATGTTACATGTACAACATGTACACACATATAAAATGCTACTATTTGGTTTGTTTGTTTTTATAAGGTTGTGTTTAGTTCCAAGTGTTTTAACCATTGGAGATTTGGACTATGCACATGAGAACATGTGGAAGTTTTCTTCAATTACATGTCTCACTTGTTAATCAATAATAAAACCCTTATAATAAGGGCATTCGTTAGCATTCTCCAGTAATAATAGTAATATAATAGTAATCTGGTTTATGTAACTTTTGGCTTAGTTTGTGTAAAAATGTTACATTAACGAGCTAAGTTCGCGGGACGCATTAAAATGTTTTTTCATATTGAAAATAATATGTAAGTAACATAATATGTAAGTAAGTCTCTCAAAAAAAAGTGTAAGTAACATAAATTTCATGAATCATTTTCAAACTAATAGCATCAACCACTTTCTAGTGTCCTACAATTTGCGCATGCTTTAGGCACAGAACCAAAAAATAGATTGATTGGTAAGTAAGGAATGTACCTTCCAATATATGAAAGTCTTTAATGCAGTTGGTGATGTCCTTATGATATCAACAATCTGTCTCTTCTATAGGACCCACTATTTAAGTCTTTTCCTTTGATTTTTGCTCCATTCATTCACACCCCCCTTTGAACCTTGTACCAAATTCCTTTGCCTTATTTATATCTTGTCACATACATGTCTTCAATTATTAAAGTTACCGTTATTCTTAGTAGTTATATTATTTATCACCTTAGGATGTGACTCTTGTCTTGTATAGTGCACAAAATATGTAAACATTTGTAGAATCTTTTTAATTTTTTTTATCAAAGTAATATTTTATTAATACTGTAGTAAATTTTTTTGATCAAAGAGAAATTCCTTAAGGGTTTGTTTAGAATTTTATGTTGTTGATTAAGTGCTAACACTTGTCTTTGGATTTTACAGCAACTATCTCTCAAAGGGTTCGCCGGCGACACAGCGAAGGCTCATGCAAAGACAAGCATGATTGCAGGAGAGGGAGTAAGCAACATAAGAACAGTTGCAGCATTCAATGCACAAAACAAGATGTTGTCCATCTTTTGTCACGAGCTACGTGTACCTCAGAGCCAAAGCCTTCGTCGTAGTTTGACATCGGGACTCTTATTCGGCCTTTCTCAGCTTGCCCTTTATGCATCCGAAGCTCTAATTCTTTGGTACGGTGCACATTTAGTGAGCAAAGGCCTTTCCACCTTCTCGAAAGTCATCAAGGTGTTTGTTGTCTTGGTGATTACAGCGAATTCTGTGGCAGAAACCGTTAGCCTAGCTCCGGAGATTATCCGTGGTGGTGAAGCAGTTGGTTCAGTTTTCTCAATTCTCGACCGATCAACTCGAATTGACCCTGATGATCCTGATGCTGAAATGGTTGAATCAGTTCGTGGAGAGATTGAACTTAGACATGTTGATTTTGCATACCCTTCGAGACCCGATGTGATGGTGTTCAAAGATTTCAGCCTTAGAATTCGCGCAGGTCAGAGCCAAGCACTTGTTGGGGCAAGTGGATCAGGAAAGAGTTCTGTTATTGCATTGATAGAACGTTTCTACGATCCACTTGTCGGTAAAGTAATGATCGACGGAAAAGACATAAGGAGGTTGAATTTAAAGTCTTTAAGGCTTAAGATTGGTTTAGTGCAACAAGAACCAGCATTGTTTGCATCCAGCATTTTTGACAATATTGCATACGGCAAAGAAGGCGCAACAGAAGCCGAGATAATCGAAGCGGCTCGTGCTGCCAATGTGCATGGATTTGTAAGTGGTTTGCCCGAAGGTTACAAGACGCCAGTCGGCGAAAGAGGTGTGCAACTCTCTGGCGGTCAAAAGCAAAGGATTGCTATTGCAAGAGCTGTTCTTAAGGACCCTGCAATACTTTTACTCGATGAAGCGACAAGTGCACTTGACGCCGAATCCGAATGTGTACTACAAGAAGCCTTAGAGAGGCTAATGAGGGGTCGAACCACTGTGCTCGTGGCTCATCGTTTGTCAACGATTCGAGGGGTTGATTGCATTGGTGTCGTGCAAGACGGTCGCATTGTCGAACAAGGAAGCCATTCAGAACTCATTAGCAGGCCAGAAGGAGCTTATTCTAGACTCTTGCAGCTACAACATCATCACATTTGAGACAGAGAAATCAGAGATTTTTATTTGATAAAATATGATCATGATAATGACTTTGTGAGTTGATGATAATTATGTTTGGTCCCATTAACCTCATGCTTTGATTTTTCTTTTTTAGATGTAGATATGTGTTCTTTATGAGGTTTGTACCTTAAGGACAAAAGTGCTCTATTTTCAATGGAGTATCAAGTATTATAATATTATTAATCATATTTCAAAGGTGCACAAGCATGTTATCTATCTGTTTTTGTTTTAGCTTTTCTTGTACTTTACTATTAATATAATTCAGTTCCAACATTTGCATGTTTGTGTTTCCCTTTGCCTTTTTCTCCATGCATGTGTGTTTGTCACATGATATATATTTTTTAGTTGAAGATAAACACATCTTTTTCTTTGAGGGTCCCTAAGAAGGACTAGTAGCAATGTTCATATATCTTTTTAACAATTTGGATATAGAATAAGTTGAGACATATGGTGTTAATTATTATTGGTCATGAGGGATGAATGAAACATTTTTTTAATATATGCTTTTAAATCTTTAGGATGAACCACTTGATGTTGTCTAAAAGGATTTTCTTCTTTGGCAACTCATTCAACTCAAAGGAAGCTTTATTACCACAAGTAACTAAAAATGAGTGCACCTTTATATCTCTTGGATTTGGGGAGGGGGTATGCATATGATCCATATACTTTAGGGTAGGGCATGTTTGAATTCACTTGCCAAATGATTATGAAGACTTAAAATTGATTTATGTATGTTTTGAGGGTTATTGAATAAAATTGATTTTACCTTTAGCATTGAAGCTAAAATTTGTAATGTTTGCCTCCAATAATTTTTTTTTTACACTATAAACATTAATCATTTTACCATAAACTCGTTCACTTTTAGTGTATATTCGAATGTTCTCAAATAAAATTGATTTTACTTCTAAAATTGATTCTAACTTGAAGATAAAATTTGAAACTTTTGCCTATTGATTTTTAGCCTTGAGATTATTGTTTAATTCATTTTTACAAGAATATATCTAAAGTTGAATCATTTTATATTTAGGGTCCGTTTGTATTGGCTTATTTTAGAGCTTATGCAAATAAATAAGCATTAAAGTATTATTTATAAACTTGTTAAGGTAGTTTATGAAAAAACAACCTGTGAATATACAATTTTCGTTAGTAAGATCTTATGAATTAACATAGAAGCTTATTTATTTGCATAAACTCTTTTTCATAAGCTTAAAATAAGTTCAATTCAAACAGTCTTTTAATTCACTTTCGGCTCAAATTAGTTTTACGGTATCAACTCATTAAAAATCTATTTTTGTTATTTAAAACCAAACAAAAACTTCAACAAAAATTAGTTTTACAAAATCAAATTTTACCATAAACTTATCTTTCTCCTTGATCACATGGATGAGACTCACTAGTAACCTTCACTGAAAAGGATGCAACCAAACATATTGTACTTGGTCTACAAGAAAAGTTAAAAGAATGGCCCTCTTTTAAGGTCCTAAACAAATTTGAAGTTCCAATGCATGCAATGTCAGTGTAATAATATAAGAGCAAAATTGTGTGTGAGGGTAAGGGTGTGGTGAAGACAAAGGCATAGCTATAAGCAAGATGAATGGAGAAAATGATAGGTGAGGAAAATAGGGTGTGAAAACAAGATTTTTCAAAGACATTTTTCTGTTGCTAGGATTGATGCATGATGCATCACATCATTGAGCCTCAATTATGTATGCCTGCATGTATTTTTGCTAGAAATATTTCAAGATATATGATCTTGTTAGGGTACTACAAGCCTATATGGTTAAGACTTTTTATACAAAAAGACAAAAGGTATCCAATTATTTGAGATAAATTGTAATAGGATTAAATGTGTATTTTTTCTCTATAAACTTGGCACAATCTGATTTTGGTTTATATGCAAAATTTATTCGTTTTTAATTCATTTTCTTACAATGTTTTATTTTTATTTTTATAATGGTCATTTTTAAAAGGGTTAAATATACTACTGATCCCTGTAAATATGTCAATTTTTTCGTTTTAGTCATTCTATTTTTTTTTTCAAGTTTTAGTCCCTAAAAAATTTTCTATCTTCACTTTTGGTCCCTCCTATAAAGTAAACTCATATGTAGAATTCATATTTTTGAATAAAATTTTTCAGAAAAATTCATAATATTATAAGATTCTCTCCTAAAAAATTTAGAATTTTTTAACAAAATATGAATTTAATATGAATTTTTATATTTTTGATGGTTAAAAATTCATATTTAATTTTTGTTTTGTTAAAAAATTCTAATTTTTTTTGGGAAGTTTTTTTACAATATTCTATACATTTTTGAACAATTTCATTAAAAAAAAATACAAAAATTAACTTAAAAATAGGGACCAAAAGTAGTGATTGAAAATTTTATAGGGACTAAAAATTGAAGTAATATTTTAGAGGGACTAAAACGAAAAGTTGGTATATTTATAGAGGCAAAAAACATATTTAACCCTTTTAAAAAACGACCATTATAAAAAGTAATATGTAGTGGTTTTTTTATAACTACTTCACACATGACAATATATAATTTTGACAATTAATATCTTTACTTATTTATAATAAAAAATTATAAAAATTTGATCTTTTGAAAATATTCATTGAGACGGATCTAATATCTTACATGCTAACATTTGTATTTATATATTAGTTAAAAAATATGGTCAAAGTAAGTTTCATGCACATTGTATTTAAGAATGAAGAAAGTATTTTAATCATCATTAGCCTCTTAGAAGTAATGAAAAATACAATTTTTATTTGTATATTTAAGAGACTAAGCGGATGTAAGGTTATGTGGTGACATGAATTCATTTGTAAAATTGATTTTGAATAAAAATAAGTTGAATGTAAAATAATTTATGTTTAAATACATATATAAATTAATTGAATTATAAATTTGTGTGTGAAAATCAATTTTATAATTAAAACTACAAATCCTAGCTTCAGATAAAATCAATCCCGACGGCAAAATCAATTCTACTAAAAAACAACCAAACATGTTAGAATCAATTCTACGTCCTTAAAATCAATTTTGATCATTTTAGAAGCTAAACCAAACATACACATAGATAAAAAAAAATGGGTTAGTTAAGTTTTTAGTCCCTATAAATATTTACAGTTTTGTTTTTGGTTCCTATAAAATAAAATCAAACTTTTTAGTCCCTGTGACATTTTCCTTAAGCATTTTAGGGACCAAAACTGTTGATGAAAATTTTTGACAGGGACTAAAAGTGCTGATGGAAAATTTTATAGGGACTAAAAATGCTGATGGAAAATTTTATAAGGACTAAAAAGTGTGATTTTATTTTGTAGGGACTAAAAACAAAACTGTGAATATTTATAGGGGCTAAAAACTTAATTAACCCAAAAAAAATTAAGAAAATTTGCATAGACCAAAATTATTTTTCTGTCAATCTTATAAAAATAAAATATTTATATTTAACATGACTAGAAAATATATTTAACCCTTTTGTAGATTTTTTTTAACCAAGTAGGGAACTAAAAAAATTGTGCCATTTTCTTGGTTTCTTTTGAGCATTTGAATCTAGCTCTCTAAGAATACTTAGATATTTTAACTCTCCAAAAAAAGTTTTACCGACTATAACATTTTGTGTTGCACGAGAGATTAGTCTTTGTAATCGTATTCACAACTACTCATTTACACACAAATATTTCTTTAAAAAACAATCATTTAAATTATACACAAAAAATTCAACATTTTCAAGCATTAAAATGACTTGGATTTTGATGTGAATCTTCATATGTGGGATCAAGGAATTGGATTGGTTAAGGTTAGAAAGGAAGGTTAAGAAAAGGAGCAAGATATAGTTATATTATATCATCACATTACATAAAGTGAAGTGTCTAAGGTCAAGATATAGTTTCACAAGAAAGAGCAGAAATGAATCTAATGATGAACTGTGATAGATTTTGGAGAGTGAAGAATCTACATAAATTTTGTACTGTGTTCTGTGAAAGTGGGTAAATGGTCCACAGGCTGTCTTGAATACAGTACAAGTTTGTTTGTTGTCTACTTCCCTTTCTTGTTTCTGTTTTGGTACGTGGGAAATATAACTTTGCTGTTGCTTTCACTATATCAAAATCAAACTACTTTCTTTTATACCTAGACCACGTGGTTTGATTACTGAATAACATAGCATATCAATTAATCCGTTCCACCCTAAGTACACGCCACATTGTGTTTCGAGGTATTATCCGATTTGAGTGTAAACCTTTTATGGTTTGAGAAGCGTGAGTGTTGTATACAAACAACCCTTGACCTCGACTCCCAAGTAATGTGCGACTTTTAAGGTGTACAAGAACATTAGTTGAGCCTAAGGGAGAGTTAAGAACTCAATCCTCAATGAAGTCGTCAATGCTCTGTTCCACCCTCAAGTATGTCACAACACGTTTTGATGTATTGTTTGCTTTAGATGTAAGCATTTCACGGTTTTGTCCTTTATATAATGTGTCTTGTTGGTTTAAGGAGTGTTGTATATAAACTATCATTGACTTCGATTCCCAAGAGATGAGGAACTTTTAAGGTGTACATGAACATTAGTTCACATGTATATTGAGGGAAAAGGGAATGAATAATAAGTTAGCATTTTGCAAGCAAAAAGAATAGAATAGACCATTTTTATTTTCTTATTCCAACTAAGACTTAAACTCAAGTTCATTCAAAATATTTATCATTAAAAACTCATTAACCGCTTAAACTCTTTACCTTTACAAAAAATAAAAATCCTTCCTTTGAACTCAACCACTTGATTATACCAATTAGCCCTTTGAAATTCAATGCCATATTGAAATATTTTAATGAAGAGGTAAACCCTAAAATTCTCAAGCTCTTTCATAACACAAAATTAAAAATACTTGTGGATCAAATGGTGCAGCACTACTGGATTTTCTGAGTAATAGTGGGTCCTTAACATGTTGAAGTTAGATTCTAAAATTGTACAACATGTACAGAAAAATTGAATCAGCTTTTATTTTTTGTGAGGTGGTAGTGACCAGTGAGTCTTTTTTTGCACAATATTTTTGACCATATGTTCAGTTTTTGAAGACTTTGATCAGTGTCCTTCCAGCTAGCCCCATGTCTTCTGGCAACACCTCACATACATTGTTTGTATAATTGAGGTTCTGAATTTTTTTTTCAATATATTGTGTGTTGTTGGCAGTGCAATGCATGATGAGATACTATGAAGCATATACATACACTGATGTCAGACACGACATGGACACATCGACATTGATAATTTGAAAAAATTACATAATTTAATATTATCATATGTGTTGATATATTGTCAAACACGATACATATCCGATATCGAGACATGCCTATTCAAGAGTATCTCTGCTTCATAGATGAGATAATAAAAATGACAACAAACAATTACTGTATTTTCTGGTAATTATAATACATTGGATTCACTGGCTTCTTGACCCTAAATTTTGACTTATTGATTTACATGTTCAGAGATAAGATAAGGGACCCTATTTGTCAGTAATTTATGACATCAAGCATAGTAATTTTCATGAACCCCATTTTCTGATCTTACCTTACTAAATCTGACACCATGTTGTGGCCAAAGGTTATTGAAGCAACGGTTCTCTAGTGAACAAAGTATTGTTTGAATTTTGACATATGATTTACACTTGAACTATATTTTTTGAAAGGCACACTTGAACTATATTTGAAAATGGTTTTAAACTCTACAAATGATAGATGTTAACATAAACTTATAGCGTTAATCATCCTCATGATTGAGACTATGATTCAATTAGCAACAATTTAGGAAAAAATTGAATATAAATACGTCAAAACTCAACATGTATCTGTTTTCTCGTCGATTAGGTTATTGTCTCAATTATATCATAATTTTTTTTGTAGTAATTTTCAAGCATCGGTCAAGTGTAGAACACATAAAACGCTCCTCTGTCTAACAATAACAATGACTTATAATTTATTTGTAGAATTTGTTCGATAATGTATACACCTTTTTTTTTTTTTTTTTATTATTATTATTATTATTATTATTATTATTTAACTTAGGAAACCCTTATAGGGGATATCATTTTATAGAAAATTACAAATAATATAGATTGAATAATATAAGAACTCAACATGTATATTGCTTCACATCTCTCTCACAATTATAGATCCCCAAATTTGCAATTTTAATATTCTTTTGAAGTCTTTAATATTTAAAAATTATCATCAAATTATGAAATATAGTGTAATTTACTTGGATATCATTTTTTACTATGCACATAAACTTTTCTTTGCGAAAATTCAAATATATGTCAGTAGAAATTATTTACAAGATTCCTATCACTTACCCTAAAGGGATGGTAAAAAAAGTGTTTGCAGATGTTGCTAGCAACTTCTATTTTAGTTTAAAACGCATCTGTTCAATGGTCAACACATATTAATGAGCTTTGCAGTGGTGATGTAACATCCATATCATTGGTAAGCCTCATAAATAGCTTTCATGTTAAGAATATAGAGGGAGCAAGTGACATAAGAATTTTTATTTTTATTTTTGTATAAATTGAGTATCACAATTTCCATGCTAGGTACATTTAAAAAAAATGGAGAAAAAACATATTAATAACGATGACACAATTATGTCTTAAATTACGTTGTTTGAGGTTACAATCAAGGGCAGATCTAATTTCACAATATCAGTGAGACACATTTTTTCTGTTAAATAATTAAAAATTTGTTAGTGTCAATTTGATTGAATGATAACAACCTTCGTTCTTCTTCAATTTGGTTTGATTCTAAATTGTGAGAAAAACAAAAACAAACTATTTGTAATTGATATGTATTTTTCTTTGAAAAACAGAACCAACCTAAATAGTTACACCCGCCTAACTTTTTTTATTAGGGAAATGTTAACAAGTACCTCTGGGGCACTTGTTAAGGAATTATAAAAGGAAATATTACCTCGGAAATTGTGTATTATACTTTTTAAAAGTTGAAAAAGTGTTTTTTCAATGTAAATCTTGTCTTTTCTTTCTACTTTTAGTTTCTTAACCAATGTCTCGGGGGCACCGGTTAACAAGCCCCTATAAACAAAAATATTTACAAATACCCAATAATGTTAACGAAAATATTTTCAAATATCAATAATGTTAAGATGAGATGACACGATACAAGTCTCTTTTAGTTTAACTAAAGTCTTGAATTTGAATCCAGCATTGAGCATACAATAACGTTAAAACTCTCTGAAGAAATTGACGTCCATTTGAGTTTTACATAACTTAAATAATTAGTCACCGCAGTTGCACGCAGAGGATATCGTATTTTTGAAAAGAAAAAACAATATAAATAAAATATTGGGTTTTTATTTGGGCCAATTTTTTAGCCTAAAACAAGAGTTTTAAATGTCTTATACTTGGTGGTCCAGAAAATAATGCATTTTGAGGACATGCAGAAAAACATGGAATCATGTCACAAGCTGGTTAAAAAGTGAAACTACACTCACCTAACAGAATAGATTTAAATCTTCCAAGTTTGTGTAAAGATTAAAATTTAGTAAAACCCCAAAAAATTTCAATTAGTATAAAAAAGCGTGCATTTCTCCATCATGGATAAGTAATAATTATTTGACCAAACATCACTTGGATGTTGCATTTGTGGACATGATAAAAATATATGAATTAATAAAATCCAGACATAAGATAAGAATATGTGAATTAATAAAATCCACACATAGGAGAGCAAGATACTAACTAGTCATGTTGAATCAATCAAATTTTTGTTAAAAGATTGTCTAATTTTGATTTGTTACAATTTGTCATGTTACTAATTGGAAAGAACATTTTGATCATAAAGCATGTGTCTATGCACCTCGACGTTTATGTGTCTGCTTCATGTTTCCACATTGATGCATCTCTATCACCAAAGTTTACAGTTTCTTTCTTGTTTTCATTCTTCTTTATTATATTTTCTTTATAAGCAGAAATCAATTAAGGTAACGTTACATCAAACTACACTAATAAAATTCTACATATAAAAAAACTACACTAAGCTAAGAAATGCCTTAAGGCACAAAGTATTGGATAACTACTTAATAAAAAAATTAGGATAATTTGAGTGTTGTTTTCTAATTCTCTATTATCATTTGAATGTTTGTAGTTTATATATATTTTTTTACATAAAATAAATTTAGAGAGAAGGGATGATGTTTCAATCTAAAGTAGGATATTGTTCGTATATTCATCTACAACATTAACCAAAAGTGTTTTATGTTCGCATTTGTTTTTGTGACTGATATTCAACCTCAACATGTGTAAGCCTAAAACACTGTTTGATGACCGCTCACACACACTTCTCTCTCTCCCACCAATGGTATTTTAGATTTTAGGTTCCGATCATGTAAAAAACGTTCGAAACCTCTCTCTATTTTATTTTTTATTTTAAGATCCGATAGGCATGGCGTGCGAGCAATTGGGGGGACTGGAAAGAAATTCTCCTTTTTGATTGCTTTATTCTTAAGCCCAAGTTGGCAATGTTATCGTCTTTATGGTAGACAGCTTTTAAGACAATTTCTTATTCCACTCTACTAGCTTATGTAGACAGTTTTTTAAGACAAATTCTTATTCCACTCTACTAGCTTATCATGCGTCTAACAATATTTTAGATTATACAATCTAAAAGGTGTAAAATCACGTTAAAAATACCCTCCAATACCTTTATATTTTTTTGGATTTTATAATCCGAACCAAGTGTGGACGATGGGAGGAAGACGCTTGCTTTTCTGACTTCCAGAAGGGCATAATAACATATGGAAATGACCAAAAAATCCAGCGTCGGTTTTCTGGTTATAAGTCAACGGTAGTTAACTATCGTTGGGGGTATTTTAGAAATTTTCATGTGTTATTAGGAACTTCTGGAAATCAAAAGAGCAATTTTCAAGGAGGAATTGTCTGTTTTTAAATAACATTGTGGACTTGATGGATTGTACGTGGGCTTAGCCATGATTCACAAGAGTATATATATGTAGTCGAATCCAAGGAGTAAAGTAGCATACAAAAATAAAAGGGAAAAACTTCCGTATAAATTTTCTCATCTGAGCATAAAAAATACATTTTTTTCTTTCTGAATTTATCCATGAGACGTTGAGAAAAACTGGTTTGTCTTCGTTCAGATTGGTAAATCATGAGAGGTGCCAAAGGCATATCGAGGATAAACAATATAGATTTTTTCAATGAGAATTTAGTTTTAAGGGCCTTACAAATTAAATGGGTACTCGGGCCCATACTTTGTACCTTACTATCATCATTTTTTAGGTGATTTCTTTTCCAACCCTCCTTTCTTCTCACTCGCTCTATTCGTATTATAAATCCAAAACATGGAGGGTTTCTGAAGGTGTTTTAACGTGTTTTGTAGGACTTGAAACACGTGAAAAACTAGTATGATGGAAGAAGAAGTTGCCTATTTTTTATATTTTGGGTAGGGGTGGGCAAAAAAACCAAAAACTGAACTGAACTATTGAACTGAACCCAAAAAAAACTGAACCCTTACTAACAGTTCTGAAACTGAACTGAAACAGTTCAGTTTAGTTCAAAATAGTTCAGTTCGATTCGAAACAGTTCAGTTCGGAACAATTCAGTTCAGTTCGGTAACTAAACTTTAATTTCATTTGTTTTTTTCATATTTTTTTTCAAAGGTATCAATAATAATAATTCAGTTCAGTTCGGTTTGAAACAATTCAGTTCGAAATGCAAACAGTTCAGTTCAGTTATTTTAAATTTAGCAAACAGTTCAGTTCGGTTCAGTTTTCATCCCGAACTGAACCATGCCCACCCCTAATTTTGGGTGCTTATTGATTCCCTCCACCGAAGGTAATTTAATCTGAGGCACTATCAAACACTACACCCACCTGCGTTGGCTGGGTGGTATTGACTTGGGATCTGGGGTGTGCTCCTCCTCAAGATCTCATGTTCGATTTTCCCCAATGCTAATTAGGTTGGACTAATTTAGCTTCTTAAAACAAAAAAAAAAAACTATCAAACGCTACATTATGAGTACATCTTTTAACTTTTCTTTTCGAGGAAAGCTGCCACAAATAGATTATCTATATATATATATATTTTGAAAACTCGGTACCCGATCCAAGAATCGGCTAATCCGAGGGACCGATCCCACCGCCCACTTGTGGGGGCCCCGTTTAAAGCCAGAGCGAGCTCTGTATGGACTTAACCCACCAAAATTGGCACCAGAGGGAATCAAACCTGAGACCTCTGGAGGAGCAAACTCCAAGATCCCAAGCCAACCACTAGGCCAACCCCAAATGTGATAGATTATCTATATATAAAGTAGGGAAATATTAACTAGTGTTCCCAGGACACTCGTTAAAGACCTTAAATGGTAACTATTTATAAAAGTTTGTGTAATTAGTGCATTGAAAATTGAAAACTTTAACATTTTAAAAAAATAATTATTTAATTTAGCATTTTAAAGAGTACCCCGGAGACACTCGTTAACAAGATCCTACAAAGTATTGCACACGAAAATGTGTTTGAATTGATTATAAATTTATGATGACTAACCTTCAAATTTCAACAAATACTTGTGAAATTACCATAGCTACCTCTCTTAGACTCAACCAAATCTTCATGATGCATTCACAAACGAGAAATTCTAATATGGTCACATGACCAAATAAAAAGTGTTTGGTCACACACAGATAAAGAAATATTTTTTTAATAATAAAAAAGAAATTGATAAAAAAATAATCGAATATTTTAAAGACCATCTTTTTATGTGTATGTGTCCAAACACTTTTGATTTGGTCTTGTGACCATGGAAGAATTCCTCTTCACAAACAACTCACAATGCTCAAAGAGTGTTGACTAAACCTCGTAGGATAACAATTTTATTTTCAAACGAAAACTAGGGAACATAAAATTATTATTAACGACGGTGATACTAATTATCATTTTACAATTGTCACCTAAACATCACCATGTGAGAAAATCATAATCAAACGATGGTCTAAAAAATCAAACCGATACAAAATTTTCACACATGCAATCAAGAAAGTCTAGGCCTCGCATATTAATACAAAGTGCTCGACCTAAATGCTAAAAAATAAGACCATTTCCATGATAAATTGGTCGTCTCTATGTAAATTTACATTCAACATATTACATATCCAAGATCTATAAGCTTACATTCGTTAATTCTTCCCATAAAGAGATTATACTTCTTACTTTGATGAAGCAAGATAACCTCATTTCTTCACAATAGGTGTGGCAAGTCATTGAAGTCACCGTTGCATATTATCAACAATGTTCTTTAATGCTTCCCAAGACACTCTCATATTCTCATATTATGATAATTCGAGTTAGCATAAACAAACGGGTCTTGCTAACCATTGCTTTGAGACAATGGTTAAGGAAGCCAAAAGTAGCATGTTTGCATTGGTTTCAACAACATTTTGACTTTTAAAAAGTTAAATTTATCACCTTTTTACCATTTTCCAATACTATATTTCTATTTTTATCCCCTTATCCAATGCTCCAAAGACAATGGTTAGCGTTCTCCTAAACAAAATTAATGAAACAATTTCTTCCGGTTAAGAAACACATTCTCAAATGCATGAATTGAAAATGTCTTTGCAGTATAGTAATGACATTATCTACCTTTGAATCAACAAAAATACCACCAAAGAAATCATGAATCTATGTGAACTCATAACAAGTAAACCCTAAAAGCAAGAACGATCTTTGTAACTTCTCATGATCCATTCTAGCCTCGATAATCAATCAATAATATTTTAAAAAAAACTCTCCATATTCCTACAATGGGGCATGGGCCATATAACCAATTCTCTTGACCCATATTGAGCTTATATCACTTGACAAAAATAAAACCAAAACTACTATTGATAAAAAAAAAAACTAAACTCCCAATTTAAATTAAACTAAAAATTACGTTGAAGTTTTTAGGCTTATTTGGTTCGTTGGTCTCCTAATTAATTTTTAGTTTTCATTTTGGTTTCATAACTAATAAAACTCACGTTTCGGTTCCTCGAGTTCACCTCCCTTAGTTAAATAAATTCATGTTTGTTAACTTTAACCACAAATGTTTATGGTGGACCAACATTATAGATTGCCCACTATAGACCTTATTAATTTTTCTAATTTTAATTCTTTGATCTTTTTTAAGAAAGAGGATAGTTAATCATGAAGGTCTAATATATCTTATGGTGAACTACCAACACCTAATTGTTTTAACTATTCTTCATGATCCAACAATCCTCTTTCGTAAAAAATATCAAAGAGTTAAAATTGGAAAAAATAATAAGGTCTATGGTGGACTATCTATAATGTTGGTCCACCGTAAACATTTGGGGTTAAAGTTAACAAACATGGATTTATTTGACTAACGTAGATGAACTTGATGGACCGAAACATAGGTTTTATTAGTCATGAGATAAAAAAAGAAAACTTGAAATTAATTAGGGGACCAATGGACCAAATAAGCCAAATTCCTACATGAAACTTTTCTTATATTTATCATAATTTTTTTGAATGATAAACATTAGTAATTAACCGTTATGTTAGGGTTTGAACTCAAACCACCAACTTCTTATCCTTTATTTTTATCATAATTAGCTGCTTTTTTTTTTGACCTCATAAATATAAGTATAGTTAATTACTATACATTTTTTCTATTCCATTAGGGCGTGCCTTGTGTTTAATTAACTTTAGTGAATTGTACCTTTCTTGACCTTGATCGATTTTTGACTAGATAAATAAACAAATGAAAGTTTACATCTTTGTCGGAAGAACTTCTTAATAATGCTCAAATATCCAGGCAGCTCATATGAATAATTTCATATAGGTGGATTTGATGAATCCCTACATTGATCACGTTCTATGGGACCATATGAACACCATATTTAATTGCATATACCTACTTGCATTATTAATGTACATGTAGGGAAAAAGAGAAAAAGAAAAAAGGTTTTTCGGTTGAAAAACTTACTCTCTTTTGCACCCGCATTTTTATTTTAAGTATTAATAAAAAATGAACTCAAATATTGGTCATTGGTGTATTATATATCCCATGAAATGTATAATTTATGTTTATATACACTGGTTTAATATTATTGACATTCAGGGCCGGATCCTGGGGTGGAAGCAGCTCTACAGAACCGAGCCTCCAAAATTTAGGGGCCCAAATATTTTTTAATTTTTATAATGCAGGTTGGAGTAAGTATGTAATATTAATGCTTAAAGATTTTCAAGCTTGCAGATATACTCTAGCGGTTTCAATTTGTGTTAATCACCCATGGTTCTTGGGTTCAACTCTCACAATTAATGTTTTTTCGTTTAATTCTTTTTTTTTCTTTTTTTTTTGGGTCTGTTTTATTAACAAACACATTAGAACCTTTTTTTTGTTCTTTTCATTTATTCATGTTATTTTTTTACTCAAACTTATAGTATAAAATAACAAAGCTCTAATAACAAAATTATAATTATTTTCGTAAAATATAAAACAAAACAAACGTTATAAACATTTTTTTCTTTTTAAAAAAAATTGAGTTTTTTTTCCTTAGGAGCCTCTCTTTATTTTGAGAACCAGACCACAAATTTTATAGAAACGACCCTATTGACATTAGGCAGGTGATGTGCTTTATTGTCCTCCTGCTCTTGATCTTTGTCTATATACTTCTAGAAACCTCCTTAATAATATTTGCTTTTGAAAATTGATATTCATTGTCCTCCTGCTCTTGATCTTCTTTAATTATTTGTTCTTCTAACAAATACTCTAAAATTGGATAAAATGGTTAGACATTTTGACCTAGGAGCAATATGAAGTGAAATATAATTGGTTAGACATTTTGTCAAAAAAAAATAAATAATTGGCTAGTCATTTTGGATCATGAACTCCCAAATTTAGATCACTAAAGTGTAACATGCTAAAAATTCGAACATGGTATTACGGTCCAATTTGACCTAGTAGCATGTATCGATCCGACCCTAAAAAAGAAGGAAAATTTTAAAGTGGACCTGGAGACTCAACAACAACTAGCTAGTCTTAAAATAGATATCTCACATTAGATAAAATAGCATGACTCTTCCAAACCTAGATCACCATGCAAAGGAAAATGTTATGTCTCGTGACAAAAACCATCCCAAGAGTTTCCAGAATGATGTATGGATGACGTGTAAATGACATTCTCTCGTGGGCCCCGCTTTTAATTCAATTTCTCTCCTCTCACATTTGCTTTCATCTTCCACCTCAAGAACAACACCCATGAACAAAATACTACTCCATTTAAGACTATACTAAAATATCTAACAATTATAGATTTGATTTTCTTTCTTTCTGTCGATATCACGACAGTGCCTGCATGATTGTCTATCAAGTGAAATATGCATCATCATAAGGAGTTGAATTAGACAAACTAGAAAAATAAGAGATATCACCATGATTAAACTAGAAAAAGTTACATTAACAACGAAAAATAGAGATTGAAGTAAAACATGAAAATAAAAAGAAATCAAAGTAGATCAAATACTTTGAAAACAAGCTAGAGGGTTCCAATATGAAAAAACCAGATTATATTTCTTCAGAAATTATTGAAAATAAGTCATTGTCAAAATATTAAGCCTAGATAAGAATAATATTATACACACATTTGATAAAGATAATATGATCATCAAAAATGAAAAATGAAAAAGTGAACATGTGTTTTTTTTATTTGTTTACATATATTATTCATTTGTTTTAATGCATAAGTAAATTAAATATGCAAGATAATGTACATTTTGATCACATAAACATTTTTTCTTCTGAAATTAGGGATGAAAAAATAATTATTAATTAAAATAGCTCAAATGACCATCGTACAAACATCTCTTCAAAATTTTTTAACTCCTTTTCTTTAGGTTTAGAGGGTTCGTTTAGAATGGACCTATGCATGAATGTGTCCATCATGGTCTTATGCATAGCAACCTTTGGTTTAAAGCTACTTTACACACTTTAATATTAGAATCATAGCTGATTTTATTTTTTTGCAACAAGCATGTGGCTAAAATTTAGTGTTTTTTTATACGGCGGCTTAAATTTAGTGAAAAAATTATAGATTGTCCCTACGAATTAGTTAAATTCACGAAAAAAAATAAAATAAAGAGTATACTACTAAAGTGCATTAAATTGATTTTTTATATTAATAAAGAGCACATTAAAAACTCAACAAAAAAAAGAGTACATTAAAAAAATTAATAATCATTTTGGTCTATAATGAGTGGTCATAATTGTTAAATAGGTTTTGATTGTGCTTAGTTAGTCAAAATAGTTTTTGATATTAAAATGTTTCATTAATATTGTCATATTAATCTTTCAATATAATTACTTATTTTCACATCAGTCTTTATAAATGCTTATTTATTGTCATTTCAGTCCCTATGCGAAAAGAGTTATTGCGAGTATTGAGAGATTATTTTAGCGTCGGGGGCTATTTAATTTTGACAAACCAAACACACAATTAGGAACTATCTTCAAATTTTAATACACTGAGAGACTATTGTGACTACTCATTACACGTTTAGGAATCAAAACGACTATTAAAAAAATAAATATTCTTAAGGAAATGTTAAAGAGTGCCCTTGGGGCATTGGATAAAGGAACAAAAATAGAAATTTTGTGTTGGAAAGTGATAAAAAGTGGTCAAGTCAACTTGTAAAAAGTTTATAAATTGTTGTTTCCAATATAAAGTTACTAATTTTGGTTACCTTAACTAGTGTCCTAAGGGCACTTGTTAACGAGACCCATATTTCTACATGTTCCATTTCCATGTGTTAATGTGATCTTGGACTTCTAAACCTGGTAACGTTTAAAATGGACCTATGCTTGGATTTGTCCACCATGAACCCATGAATAACCATTGATTTAGTAATATTTAAGTGCGTAAAGTAATACTGAATCAATGGTTGTTATTCATGGGTTCATGATGGACAAATTCAAACATAGGTCCATTTTAAACGTTACCAGGTTTAGAAGTCCAAGATCACATTAACACGTGAAAATGGAACATGGAGAAATATATACCAAACTCTTAACTAATAGTGGTCCAACTTAACTTTAATCAGTTTCCTTAAAAAGTAATGGGGAGGACTGCAATGCATATTTATATGTTCAAAATATAAAAACAAAACAAGAACAAAAATCATAAGGTGGAATGTCATTTTCTGTGGACATTTTTCCTAGGAATGGACGTACTATATTGATGTTATTGTGAAACAACTAATTTTAATTTAGCTAGTATATGTATACTTTATACTATATTAATAATTACCGACAAATCATAAAATTGCCATTTTCTTGACAAAATCTTAGAAGAAGAAAAATAGAAAAAGGTTCAAGTTGGTGAGATTGAGACTCCTTGTAGATGACCCTAGGAAAGGAAGCATGAAAAGAAAAGCACAAAGCTATGATGTACCAACCACATTACCGTTTGTTCCCTAGGATGCATAGTGATATATATCAGTGTTTTGTTTTTTGTTATAAAGAAATTAAGCTACATATCTACACTGTTAATCAACGAAACGATTTCCTTAATCCTTCACATTTATCAAAAAATTCCATATGATGAAAAGGGGAGACGATATAATATAATAGTATAAAAATTAGTTTAAAATAATATTATTATATTGCATATATAAATGTATCTCTTTGTGATGCTATATTTTCTAGAGTAAAGGGAAAGGTAAAGGGATAAAAATGCGAAGAAAAAAACTTGTTTTATTAATTGCATGTGTCATTTACAAATTTACGATGTATCTAAGTATTTATAGCAAAAACTAAACTTATTAATCAAATGACGTGGCATTCAGTGTTGAGTCTTTGCTTGACTAATTTCACGAGTTAACTCCTTTGTTAGTGTGATCATGGTGTTCTTTCATCGACATGATCTGTTGACAAGGTTCTTTGTGCGTAATTCCACCAGAGACCGTGTCTTCTCCCTCACTTCTCAAAGTAGTTAGTGGTGCTAAAAAATTGAACATGAATTTATCACATGATTGTCTAGTTCCACTATATTTTGACTTAGCTATATGGCTCAGAAGACCCACATTATGGTTTTGCGGCATTGAGAAAGAATCAACTCCTTTGTTCGCTAGCTTTAGCATCGCCTAACCCTTCCCTCGACTAGAAGGCTTCCTCGCCTAATAGTCCAGTCGCCTATTTTTCGAGATTGACTAACATGATGTTATTTTTAGGTATAAAGAAATATCATGGGTTGTATCATATTGGTTAGCCTTTGAGAAATGAGATGATGTGACATAACAAAAAGAAGAGTGTCATCATTGTAGCATAAAGTAGAAGACAAAAGATGAAAACTACAAAGGGTGTCAAATCCGAATGAAGACGAAAAAAATAATCTAACAACTAATTAATAACATTGACCATTTCAAAAAAAAAGTAACATCAACAATTAATTAACAAATCAAAGATAAATATTATATGTATACCATAATAAAAAAATCGGTTTTATTAAAATAGCAACATTTGATGTTCTCAATTTAGGGTCACTTTAGATTTAGAGGATCTCCAAATCAAGAAAAAAGACAATTACATTTGTAGATTAGAAACAAAGTGCATTTGACCGGCCTAATAGATTATGCAGTCACCCAGGTTCCAAGCCAACACCATTAGGCCAACCCAAGTGGGTTGCAGTCACCTTGTTATATTTTAGAATTCAGATAATTTGGTTATTTTATTAAGGATACTATCCAGAAGTCTTCGTAGGAAATGAAGAAATTGATCATAATGACTTTAGATTCACCAGCTTTCAAAAAAAGAAGAAAAACTTTAGATTCATTAACGGGAAATCAGAAAAAGTTTGGTCAACGAATGTAACGGTTTATAAGGGATTAAGGGTACGGATTTGTCAAAAAAATCAAAGAGTAGCTTAAATTTAGGGCAATTGCTAGGATGGAGAAGCATCACCTGTGGTGTTGGTGTATAGTGGGTTACTAGTTATTATTCAACGATTTGACCCAATATCTTTTTACTCAAGTATAAACTTTTACTTATGATGTGTAATATTGATCGATTCTTAGACGATCTCCAATGCAAATACCTAAGCGAAAGCATTACCTCCTCCTTCTCATAATATTAGTCGTTTAACGTTTGTGCACGATTATTAAGAAAATGATTAATTGTGTTGATTTCAATGGTAAAATTAGTAACATTCACTAAAATATCCTTTTTAATTGTAGTTAGTGGAGTACTTAAGTTGGATGAAATTCAATAAATAAGAGTATAATAGTGGGAAAATAATAATAAATGTTGTATTGGTATTGTAAAGTGATAATTATTTAGAGAAAAAAAATGTTAAGAAACAATAATTGTGAGACGGAGGGAGTACCGTTTAATATACTCTTATTGTGAAGCAGAATAAATGAATACTTACGAAGAAGAGTGACATTAATAAGTGATCTCTCTTCAGGATTCACATAATTTTTGCATAAATATATTAAATATATGTTCAAATATGATTATGTAGAATTATTGATGTGACACTCACAATGAGTCCATTAGTCTAGTAGTTAGGGGTTGTAACAGTGAGGATGGGTTAGGGGTTCATACCACAACTCTTGTGTATGGAAACAAACTAGTTAAACAAGAAAAACTCACTTTATGCGTCTAACAAATTCCCTTAACAAGATTAGTCATTACTAACCTGATCGAAACTTCTTATTAAGTACTAACATTAAAAATTTATAAATAAATAACATGTACATATAAAACCCATTTAAATATTCAAATATAGAGAGTTCGAATGCGGATTCTTTTTCCCCAAATCACTAGCTCTACCTCAAACCACCATTAACCCTCACTGTTACAACTCTCTCTGGCTAATCGTCCTCCATCTCATCCACCACCTCTAAATTTGGCCTTCATGGTTTCAACTCCAATTGCAAAAAAGATCCCCAAGCCTTCTAGAAAGCCACCCTGACAACTTTGTGTTTTAGTTACTCCATCCTTGTCCTGTTTGAGATCTAATAATCGTGTTGGAGATTTTATAAAATTATTGTTTTGTTGATTTGCTTGTGTTCTATTGTTAGTTTTAATTTGCTTCAAATTTGTACTCCATGTGTTTTCAAAAAAGACTCGAGAGCTACTCGTTTTATCATCAAATTCAACATGCTCTCAACCTTACAAATAAATTGTCAACACATGGTTGAATTGGTCATTTCGAAGACCATCTATAATCAAAATGGGCGAACACCAACAACAATTTTTCCCCAAAAATGGATGCAATTAAAGACGGTGCATTTTCATTATTCTTGATCTTTGGCCATACATGGAATAATTTAGTTTGGTTGTTAGAATTAAGAGTTTAATTTGTTAATGTACCTTTGCCTTATGAGAATCGATATGTGTATTGACAACATGTATTTGACTTTCAAAATAGACGTGGAATGTCTCAACTCATAGATAATTTGATTGCACTATCGTCATTTTAGTATTTGAATGAAGCTTATTTTCTTGTAAAAATTTTTTAATATCAATTAATCTACCACAAACTACTCCTTCTGTCTTAAAATGTGTGACCTAATTGGTTGTTTCACTTATGTCAATGTACAATTTTGATATTTAATATCTTTAATTATCTATTAGATTTTTTATTAAGTGTCAATATTTTGAAAATATTTATCAAAACAAATTCAACTTCTTATATGTTACCGTTTGTCTTTATATATTACTTCATTTAGTCTTGTATATATGAGAAATTTGATCAATAAAAGTTGAGTCAACATCTTGTGTGGAAATATGATATGATGTGAATTAACTGAAAGCTAACCGCCTAATTCAATAATAGCTTCTTAATCAGGTAGTTAGCTCATTTGACAAAGAAGAAAATCACCTTATAATTAGGTTTTATAAAATGATCAAAAGCACTTAAGCGTGGTGCTAATTAGTTAATTACACTTTTCATTGGGTTTGAACTCAAAAAAGGTGCTATCCCTTCAAAACAAAGTAACTAAATTACGGAACTACGCATGCATTCCTAGGAGGGGACTAGGGATATGTTTTATAAAGTTGTTTTAACTATTTTCCTTGTTTACTTTTGAGACTTTGATTCTTTTATCATCATGAGTTCCAACAGAATTCTAACTTCCAACTTCTTGTCGGGTGAGGTACTATATAGTTAGGCCCTTTTTGACCATGAAAGATACAGAAGAAATAGTTTGAACCTATGAAAATGGAGACATATCTGTATCGGATAGGTATCGGATACCGATACTCTGTGGATATTCTCGGATACGTATCCACGGAGTATCATAATTAATTATTTTAATTTTAAATATATATTTTATCGGATATTTATAAAATACTTAACAGATACACATATATACTTATAAAATATTTCACAGAGACGTATCTTGGAAAAACATGAAGTGTAAAAAAAATGAGACTGTGTTGTGAAAATTCAATGGAGATGTATATGATTCAATTTATATGAATCACTATATTTGGTTTTTGATAACCAATTAAAAACTATGTTTTTTGTGGATGAAAGTAACAAGAGAGATGAGATAACCTAACATAGGAATGAAAATAGAATATGATTTATATGAAACTTTACATTTTTTATTCTGATCACATGTATTATTTTTTGTAAATTGTGACTTTTACAATTATATAGTATTGAAGAGTAATCAATGTTTTTTTTTTTTAAGTATTTTACATGCATATAAATTTTAGTATAAATATTTTGTTAACGTATCTTAGTCGTATTGTATCCTAATTTTACAAATTTTACATATCCGCGTACCTGTATCGTATCATACTAGTATCCGTACAACGTATCCAGGCTTCATAGGTTTGAACATATTTTTTCTTCAAAATAATTTAAAGTTAATATGCTTTTTTGCATGTAGTTTGGTATGAAAGCTTCAACAAGAAAAAACGGTAGTTAACTACTTTTTGTCAAAACAACAACTTTGGCAAATAAAAGTGCTGGTGGATATTACCTCTACAACCACTTTTTGATAATTGTATATCTTATGCGGAGGTAGAGATCCATTTTAATTCACAAATTTAGGTGGGTCCAAGATGTTAGTTTGGATAATTGAGTATGCTTCTTTTAAGGTTTTAAATTTGGTTTCTTCTAACGTCAATTTCGGTTGGTTAAGTCTATACAAACTTTTCTTGACTTTTTTTTTGAAGGATTGACT
>Ga0315915_1000210_pt1 | contig 51957 bp, 19 predicted proteins | sample MpolbnodulesMG_FD_207738 | JGI IMG/M metagenome (GOLD analysis project Ga0315915, IMG submission 207738) | Medicago polymorpha root nodule microbial communities from Los Angeles, California, United States - branched nodules | ecosystem: Host-associated > Plants > Roots > Nodule | place: USA... | reverse complement strand
CTCTCTCCCCCTCTTTCTCTTCTTCTTTTTTGCTTCTATAGTATCTAGGCTCTTTATACCCCTTTAGGTATATACCAGTAGCTTTTGGGGGAAGTAGTGATCTGTCGGGTTCGGGAAAAGGGCATCATCCCTTGAGGTAAAATTAGATTTGCTTCCTTTTACTCCGAAAATCCTTTTACCGTGGGTAAAAAGAATCATCATGGGAGTATAAAAGGAACCAAATTTAAATTTACCTTAAGGGATGTTGATGTCTTTTTCCCCAACAAGACGGATCACTATTTTCCCCAAGAGCTATTGGTATATACCGAAGAGGGTGAAAATAACTTTTTACCCCAAGAGGGTAAAATACATGTATTAATTATTGTAATGTTTGAATGAAATTAATAAAATGAGAGTTATATTTATTAATTTGGTTTTTTATTTGTATTTATTTTTGCATTTATTTTATGTTTATGATTATGTATTGAATAAATAAATATTGAATAAATAAAATCAATTTATTTTCTAATTTCGTATTTAATGAATAAATAAATTAGAATAAATATTGAATTAAAATAAAATCAAATTTTATTTCTAATTTCGTATTTAATGAATAAATAAATTAGAATAAAATCGAATTTATTTTAAGTGCATAAATAAATTAGAATAAAGTGAACAAATAATTTAGAATAAAGTGAACAAATAATTTAGAATAAAGTTAATAAAATATTTTAGAATAAAGTAAATAACATAATTTGAAAATAGTAAATAAATTATAAAAAAAAAAGTAGCTACTTTGCACCACTTAACTTGCGCCACTCAACTTAACTTGCGCCACTCCACTTAACTTGCGCATTATTTTACATTTGCGCTAGTTAACTAGCGCATGGGCATTTTGGGCATGGCTGCAGGGTGCGAGTGTTTTGTGCTGAGGGAAGAGCAGTAATCAGAACATAATGGTCGAATTTCCAGCAAAAGGTGGAGTCAATTCAAACTTTACTTAAGAGAATTAAGTTTCAAATGTATTGGTGGTTGAAATCAAAACACGCTACCTTTGATTTTGATTATCACTTTTGGAGGTTGAATCCTCGTCTTTGTTTGATGTTTGTAATTTAGCTTTTGCTTGATGCTTGACGCTTTTTGTTGTCTAACTGATTGTATCTTAGGGTTATCTCTCTGGCACACTTTGTGCTTGATAAATTATGGTTTCTTATTAATTCTATTTTGGCTTGTTCAAAAAAAGATGATAGAAAATTATTAATGAATAATTAAAATAAATTACTTAAATAAGAGATTACAATTGGTTGAAACTTGTCCAAAAAAAATAATGATTGGTTGAGCAATGGTAACAAAGACAACAATGACCAATGACATCCAAGGGAAATCCAAAGTCATATATATTTCATCCAACACTAGTTACCACACTATATTATCACGAGTAATGATAATTGTACAATCATTTTGTTACAACTTGTGGACAACTATCTCTCATACTCAATTATGTTCCTACTCTTTTTCTATTGTTACTGACCAATAAGAAGATAGGAAAAAAAGGTTGTCAAAAAAGTTATCACCAAATGATTGTACAAATATCATTACTCTATTATCACAAAACAACCAGCCTAAAACTCAAAGGAAGTCAATGAGGACATGATTGAAGCGATTTTTGACCTTATTATCATGCTCTTGCCGAACCCACTTTGGTTAGCATGTTGGTGTTGGCTTAGAACTTTAAAGTGTATTCTTCTTAAGGTTTTAGATTCGATCCTCTTGATATCAATTTTAATAGGTTGGTGTAGCTTAAAAAAAACATGCTCTTGCTAGAGGCAGGGGCGGACCCACCATAAAGCATAGTGTGGTTGTAGCCACACCAGATTATTATCCCATTTTTTTTCTCACATTATATAAATATATGTTGTATTTTGTTTTATGTATTGTGTTCCAATTTTTTAACTTTTTTTTAGCTTAGTAACAAAAAAATGGTTGCAAGGAATCGAACTTGGGACACGTTGGTTAAAAGAATACATCTAAACCATTTTTACTATTGCACTTCATGTGTAACTGATACAATTTGTTAATATATATAATTTCTTTGATATTTTAGCAACACAAATATCAAAAGTCTAGGTCCGTCCCTGACTAGAGGTGACGTTTACGATTTACAACTTAATGTTTTGAGGTCCTTAGTTGAAGGGATGGGTACCGCGAAAACTAATGGGAAAAGCACCTCAACCGGTCAACCTCTAGAAGGTATTTGATGTGGGTTCAATTAGGGCATCTGCTGGCCCAAGGATTATGGTGAAAATAAGAGAGAATGCTGGTAAAATGTGATATTGTGAAAATGACACAAGAACATCCTTCCTAATAACAATGATGGCGGTGACAATGATCAATCATTTGAGTACCAATGCAGCATTTTTTCATTGTGTGCCTTATAATTGGTTTCTTGCTACATAAACAATTTCGTGAATAAAATTTACAGAAAAAAGACAACAAAATAAAAATTCAGTGTTTGGTTATTGGGACAGTGTTTTTCAAAACAACAAATGGTCCATTCAGTGCCCGTGAAGGAGATCTTGTAATGTCTGTCGGACGATGAACAATTCAACACATGTTTTGTACTTCACAAACCAAATCAAAACTAAATATTCCTCAAAAGAACATCAGAGACTCAGAACCATGAGATTGAGAATTCCATTAACTAAAATAGTTGCTTAGTTCAATCTAGTTACTTTGTTAAAAGAAACCAAACACCAAATCCTTTCCCCAGCACCTCAATCCAAAACCAAAGAAAAAAATCAATATCTATTTTAAAAATAAATAAAAATAATTGTATCTAAAACTTCTAATCAAATTAATACTGCCATGATTCATTCACTAGATTGTGATATTTTCTTGGAGATTGTGTTTTGTTGGTGTGGACAGGATATCTTTTACGCACAACTGCATAAATTAATCTTTCAAATTGTGTGGGGTTACAATAGACGACATTTTTATAACTGAATTTGATATCAGGATCTCTAAACTGAAAGAGACTTAAACCCATCTCATTCTAACGCTCTTGGGTCTAGGGTGGTATTTGAATATTTAAATATGAGATTCTAGTATTATTAATTAATAGACATGAATATTTGCACTGCTTCTTTAAATATTGTAGGTGGGTGATTTGAAATAGAGGATTAATTAGCTTTAAAAGCAATAGTGTGTTCTCCCATGCTACTATGCTGTATTGCTATTACAATTGCTCTGAAAGAGTCTTAAACACCGACTCACACCACTCACTCACTCTTGTATAAAGCAATGAATGAAAAGAAAGGCCCTCACACTGCAATTTGTAATTGCAATATTTACTCCAAATTTCCTCATTCTGCATACTTCTTGGGATTTTTCCAAACAATTAATACATTTCCTGGCCACAATTTACACTCTTCTTCTACCCAACAATTCAATTCAATTCAATTCAGCTCTATCACTTTCTCTCTCTCTCTCTCCCCTCTCTCTCTCTAATTCATTCACACCCTATACCCTCCACCTCTCTCCCTCAATTTAATTAAGCTTTAATTCACCCCCTTCAATTTTTCTTATATAAAATGGCCTACATGTTCCAACCACTTCACACAGTTCACTTTCTTGCTGCTGCCGGAGCTTTTTCTAATCATCTTTAGCAACACTTTCCTCCTTCAACCTTTTTTAAGGTACATAACAAAAATATTTTTTTTCTATACATCAAATATTACTAAACTGATAATTACGTTAGTTTTCAGAGTTTGAACTCGTAATCTTTTTTACTTAAAACTCTTCAACGTTTCTTACCTCACCAACCGAACTGCATGATCATGAAAAATACTATTTTTTTTTATAGATCAAATGTTAACAGACTGGTAATTACGTTAGTTTTCAAGGTTTGACTTCTGAACCTCTTACTCAAAACTTTTTTACTGTCTCTGAGCTCACCAACTGAACTACATGATCATGACAAAATTAGTGTCAGTGATATTTTTTCTGTTTTTTTTATTAGGATTCTTTTTGTGTTCCTTTTATGTTGTGCTTATTGGTTTGTGTCAAAACAGGTAACATACTTTTGCAGAAAGAAAAAGGGGCAAAAACAATGAGTCGAAGAAATGGAAGTGGTCCAAAACTTGACTTGAAACTTAACCTATCACCACCAAGGGTTGACCACAGAAGAGTTGAGTCATCACCGACAAGATCAGCAACAGTGTCACCTACATCCCCACCAAGCTCATGTGTGTCCACTGAGCTAAACCAAGAAGATGGAAACAACCAGCAGAGATACTCTAACAGCCCAGAAGCCACTTCCATGGTTTTGGTTGGTTGTCCTCGTTGTCTTATGTATGTCATGCTTTCTGAAGATGATCCAAAGTGCCCTAAATGCAAAAGCACTGTTTTACTTGATTTCCATCATGAAAACAACAACTCCAAAAGGAGGAATTAACTGCAAGTTTGGAATTACAGTGAGTTTACCAAAATCACAGTAGCGCCGTCGTTTGGTTGATGCTTCAAAATGTAGTTTTTGCCAAAATTACGGTAGCAGGTAGTGATTATTAAAAACTCACAGTCAATCCAAACATGCATTAAGTGTAGGTTACCCTGTTGCCAGTTCTGCATTCTTCTGCTAGTAGGACATGTTAGCTTTTAACCTAGGAATCTCCATTTCAATATGTTTCATTTCTATTATTAGTTTTAATCCTTGTTTATGTGTCTTATTCTATGAATAGTGCTACTTGCACTCCACTTTTTGCCTTTCCTAAATCTACTAGTGAGGGGAAAATAATCACAAAATCTTGCTATAGCAAGAAAAGCAGATAGATATAAGAGTGGAGCGTAAATAGCACTATTCAAGTTATTATATATAGAATCTAGAAGGGAAGGTAGTCAGAAATTTGGGAATGGTAGGGAAGTCTATGTAGCTCTATTGGGATTGGGTTCAACTTTTCTGCTTTTTAGCAGCAAAGATGTAATAGGACTTAACCTCTTCAGGTGCCATCTTAGTATGTTTATTGAAATTTTAGATGAAAAATCATCCTTTGTATCATGATTTTTTTACTATAATTTTTTCTCATTTGATATTTTACTGTTTCTTCCAACCAACCAAGAAAGCCTGTTGTTAATTGCCTCAAAAAGTAAAAGATCTAATTTGAGATTAGGAGTATTAAAAAGTAGTCTGGTCAAAAGAGGTGTCAGCTCAGTTACTTGATGCGTGTCTAAGACGTATCTAAAGGTGTCCAAATCAAAAAGCATTTTTAATTGAAAACTCTTTTTTAAAACGGCAATTGTTAGTTATTAAATCTTTGACTTTCAAATGACTTCACTCTTTCATCCTAGTCATCAATCTTTCTTTATCACTCCTTAATTGAACACCGTTAAGAGATGTGGAATACGTGTCCGCGATGTATTAGTGTCTGAGACATATCAAATACATTGGCACAACACTTTAGAGAGGTGTCCATGATGCATCATAGGTTAAAAAGTTAGACAGATAAAATTAGCAGCTGCAAAAAAAGTTTATATTGTGTGACAGAGCATGTAGATCTAATGTACTTTGTAACCAGTTAAAATAGATTGTATGGCCCACTTTTTGGTTGTTGTAAAATCTCATGAAGCATGATGGCTGGTAAACCAATCTAACCGATGTATACAGCTAGGTCCACTACAAAATTGACCACCTGAGACGCTAAATAGTGTGACTCAAGTGAACGTCAACAACTTTGACACGTAACTTTTCTGCAAGATTTACTAATAATATAAAAGTCTCTAAGTTTATATCCTAAGCTTGGATGGGACCCAAATATGAAAATAAGTTGAAGTCCTAAGGATATATGATGGTTGACAACAAATGGCAGGAGAATACTCAGATGAATTTCTAGTATTGTAGTATGCCTGTTAACAATTTAAGTGTAAAAATATGTATTTTGAATATTTTATCTTCCTAGATTAAAGTAGTCGGTTTTTGGGTTGGATATCGGAATTTTTAAAAAAAATTAAAAAAATTGGAGGAGTACATCCTATCACTCTTATGCATAACCTATCAGCAGGGATTTGGATATAAATCTCAATCACATTTAGTAAGATCTGAAAGACCAGAACCCACTTGGATTGGCCTAGTGGTATTGGCTTGGGATATGAGAGTATGCTCCTCCTCGAGGTCTCAGGTTCGATTCTCTCTAGTGCCAATATAGGTGGGCTAATTTAGTTTCTTCAAAAAAAAATCTGAAAGTCCAGCAATGACAATGATGGGTAGTGTGAAAGAAAAAAAAAATCACCATAGTAGAATCACCTACATATTTTTTAGATTAATTGTTATGCACTAACTAAGTAACTATGAAATTTTTTTACAAATATATTCAGTCAAATCACGTTAAAAAGATGAAGTTAGTTCTCTAAACATCTCCACAAATTTTTACATGGTAAAATGGTAAAATTTAATTGATAATATAAGTACAAACTAAATCCTTGTTATATACCTGTAAAATTAAATCCCTTTTTAAATTTATTGAATAACTATTGTATCTGGTCTTTATTATAGACCAAATACATCAGTTTTGAGTTATCCTTTCTATTGTTTGTAATTGAGACATGAGAGAGTATGTAGTTTGCTTTCCCCTTACCTATAAGGATAACTGAAAACACAAAGACAGAGTTTGAAGACCAAGCTGTTATAAGTTACAATCATGATACACATGTATAATGAGAGGAAAGGCATGAAAGTCATAATATGTGCTGTGCTGTACGAAGTATAGTATAGAAAATGTCATTGAAGGATTGAATTGAAAGACAGGGATAATCAATTAGGTGAATTGAAGGATGGTAGAGGGCCGGTTGGGTAGTTCCAAGCATTGAAAAAAAAGGCGACTCTATTAAGACCATTTAAATCACATAAATGCAAGAGTAATTGAGACAGTTGAGAATAATGAAGGAGATATTTTGTTCCCTATGATAAATGCCCACCCTTTTTTTCCATCCATTTTCTCAACCTTACTTTGCTATGATCATCATTTTTTTTCTTTAGATTTTAACCACTCAAAGGTAAAAACTCACTGTCCACACATGTCTACAAGCCTACATCCATTTTTATTTTCCTTCCATTAATCTGTTTCAATTTGGTTTTGCGTATCATCAACTCAAGTAATCATTTTGTGATTAACATCAATAAATGATGTGCAAATTGACAAAGGATCACAGCTAAGAGAAATGAAGTAATGGGGTAGGTCATCAAGAGGAGGGTCCAATGGCTCAACTGAAACTACATACAATTTAGGTCGATTTCATAAGGGAAAGGAATTAAGAGAAGAAAGGGCCTCCCTCATTCACTTTTGGGTATCAACTAACTGAACAAAGACTAAAAATACTAGAAGGGGTTTATTTAGCTGAAGACTAAAAACATATGGAACAAAAGATAAGCCTAAAAAATATGAACACTTGTAAGAAATTTAAAATGAAAATTTTGTCTCGATATTTGTGTATTCAACACATTAAAACATCAAAAATTAGCTTTTCTACATATTAGTTATCAATTGTTTCTATTTTTTGAAATTTTTTTTTGGTACAACATTTTTTGAATCTTTAACAAGTACCATAAGGACACTTGTTGATAAAACCCTATTTTTTTTAATGAAAATGTTGGTTAGTCACTTTTTTTTTTTTGAGGGAGCTGGTTAGTCATTTTAGTTTTCAAGGTTTAAACCTTGGACTTCCTAGTTAATACTACTTTTCTACTTTAGTTTTGAGGGTTATCCCTTACTCACCAACTGAGCTGCCTATTGCTGCCTACTTTAGCTTTGACGGTTATTAAGCAGTAATCTTTTCATTTCTTTTTAGTTATCTTTTTAAGTTTTTTACACACATTAAGAAAATCAATAAATTTTAACTATTTATTTATCTTCTATATAATTAAAAAGTAAAATTGACAAAACAATAATAAATATTACATTGAACTTTAAAAATGAAAGGTAGACTATTTATATTCTACTTTCTTTATATTTTGTTAAAATCCTCAAGATAGCGTACATAATCAACTTAAACCGAGCTTCTATCATCATTTACAAAACAAACTATACAAATAAAACTTTTGCTCTCAAAAAAAAATCCTATACTAGGAATAAATAGAATAAATGAATAATACAAATAAATTATTAAAAAACAAATAATAAATACAAAAATATATTTTCCGCCTCACTTTTCCTTAAGTGAGAAGAAATGAAAATAATACAAATTTTAATGAACCGCAGAAAACTAATCCACCCGTCTCATTTCCTTGATATGATCATGATACCAAACAAAATGAAGTCAGCATCATAAAATCATAACCCTTCCCTACCTTCCTTTTCAAAACTACTATACCAAAACACAGGGTCGAAAAAAGGAACATCAATGCATTAAACCAGCCATCAATGCGAGTAAAGTCCTAGAATTGCAGGGTGATACTAGTCTTAGCCACATAAATCATTACACAAGATAATGGTAATTGATGATATCAGCTAGTGTAATATTCACCTTTATTATTTTTGGTGAATAAATAGGATGTTTGTGCTTCGAACTATAGCCCATGCATATATAATGCAATGTCCTTCGTAACTAAGCTAAGTTCACGGAGACAATCTCATCCTTCTATCCATGCATATTTCAAACAAATAATCTATCTATACATATTTATATTTTTGGCAAACGTTACCTATCAATCTATTTTCGTAGAAGCATTAGTATCTATCTACTTAATTTTTTGTTGTTGTTGTTGTTATTATTATTATTATTAATTGTAATATGACGTCATTTTTATTAGTTTTTTTTTCTTCCCTTTCCCTAAACCCAAATTAACATAACACTTAAGTTCGCTATTTTGCATACATGTTGTAGATGCATAGGAGTACTGTAGTAGTCCAAAAGGTGTCAACAGTTTGACTTTGCAACTTCAAGTGACATACCGGAGAAGTACTATGGTATATCATACGTTTCATTATACATAGTTCAAATCCCACCGGACAAATACTTTTTGGTAAAATTAGTCAAACACATTTTCGCCCTTGCATTATGCATACCAATGTGTTATCCATCTTCTATAATATATCATGTTAATCAAAATAACAAGTTAACCATTACGGAAATATCCTCCTTTCTGATTCATATTTTTCTAAGGGGATGCCCATAGACATGAGATTTATACTTAACACATAGATTTGCTACTAATATTTAATCCAAAACCCACCCTCATCAAAAAAGAAAGAGAACAGCTATAGTATTAGTATACCAGACAAGTGATTAAATTTGGATGACGAGCACACATTTTTCTCTCCATGACATATGCCCAACCTGCAAACATAAAAGCTCACTAAATGTCCCTTAATACTAATAAATTCATGTCCATAATTTGTTAAAAGTACAAACAAGGCATCACTTCATTGATCAGATTACATGTCATAGCATATTTATTAAGGATGAAATAAGTTGAATCTGATTTCTAAGGATGTTGAGATTGCATACAAAGGCTTATCAATTACATGCTTAGATTACAACATAAAATCACCAGGTAGTCGATAAGATGTCATGTCTTAGACGCTGATCTGACTCTGATGGAAAAGGATTTCATTTTTTTAGAATAATATAGACTACATAAAATCTGAAGCCTCGTGAATACAAGCCCCCTGAATCTAAGAAATCATAATTTGCTCCAAATAGGAAATACTTATCATATGTTCTGCAGTTCAGAGTATTCACTTGGACAATGACTTATGAAACCTCAGTGATCTATCTACTTGCAAAAGAAACCAATCAAATTCTTGGGAAATCTTTACCAAAAAAAGATCTACCAATGTTCGGCCTAGGCATCTGTTTTAACTCGAGAAGTTGAAGATTTATCACCTGGCACTTTTTCTAAGTATTTGTTAAAATCAAATTTTCAATAGTCCAACTCTCTGGCACTCCCTCTCTAACAATCTTTACGGCACAAATTTTAATTGTTGTTAATCAAATGGGTGAGATATCAAAAGCGGAAAAAATAATCACAAAAATTACATTTGAACATAAAGAGTGCACCAAAATAATTAGAGGGATGCTATATATCCCGATGAAATATATCCCGAAAGCTTCACGATTGAAAATTGCTTTGATTCCAAAAAAAAAATACTGCTTCCACTTACCAAACATGATGTCAGTAGCAATAAATGCATTTGTGTTTTAAACGGTCGGGACACTTTCGTGATTTAAGTTGTCGGGATATACATCATTTTCCAAATAATTATTGTCCTGTTTGTTTTTGACAGGTTAGGTTAGTATAACACCTACAGGCTACAGCTGCTGCGTATATGACCTCTATCCATGATCAAATCTTAATTTCATACTGTGAATTGAATAACAAATCTTAACAAAGTTACATTTTGTTAGCGTATTCTTAACAAAATAAAAAAAAACAAATTCCCCCTCTGTTCCTTTTTCTATAAACATGCAATTTGTTTTTGGAGAAGATAGCGGATTAGAGAGTTATGAGAGGTGTCGGGTTGTGGAAAGTGGTTGCAATAGATGAGACTTGTGACTAATATGTATCCAAGTACTGGGGAACACTCCCTTAAAAGCTACTCATCCGTTCCTTTTTTATTGTTGCATTTTCGGAAGAGTTTTCCTCCTATTTCCTAGGCATTTTCAAAGTTCAATGTAAAACTAATTATTGTTTTGTGAATAATACCCTTGGTTATTTATTGTGAGAAAGAAGTAGATAAAATGAAATAATAAATTAGTAAGGGTATCATAGAGGAAAGATTAATAATTTTATCAAAAGTGTCTTGGGGTGTTTAAAAAGTTCTACAACGACAACTAAAAAGAAATGGCAGGAATAGCTATCAAGGGAGAGGAACCAAGCCATTTACATACTCCACCGAACATCCCATACTACTCGATTTGAGACTTCGGCAAAACCCATATACCACATCAATTGCACACAACAATCAGAACCAAGTACTCAAAGGTGTAAATAGATAAATTCAGTTTCTTTGATTGAGGTGAATCGTGCCCCATAAAACAACAAAAATAATCACCACCTCGGCCACCATAAGTTCCCCAACTACATTCCCTCCAACTACCTAGCTCTGCCCTCGAAAGAGGCATATCATCCAACTAGTTGCACTGTATCCATTATGGTAATAAAATTCCTTGCACCCATAAATTATTTAACCAATAACTCATTCCTCATTAACTACTTAAGCTTACATAATCAAATTCTTACCACAAATTCCTTGGCTATCATTTTACTCAAACAAATAGAAGCAATAGAAGTAATAACCATTTCAGATAAAAACATAGAAACTGTAAAGTGGATCAAGAAATTGTAATAGATTAGTTTTTTAAATACTTGTAGCGAGTCTAGATGAATGCCTTAAGCAAGCACAGAAAACAAACAGATGATGATGATAAAAATAGAGTAGATATCATGTCCTTCCCGAATCGGAACCATCATTCAAACATTTAGCATACTACCATTTGTTACAAACATTAACTATAGATACTAGAAGTCAGCAAGGCAATTTGATGATTTAAAGTATGATTTGCAAAGTTACCTGGGTAAATCTACCCACAGGGCATCATGTGTCAGTGTCAGCTATCAAGACTTCTCGAGACTGAATTCTCCCCATCCGCTACTGCTTCTTATGTACTTATCAACAATGCTGAATTCCTGATTCTGAGCAACCCGCCTGGCATAGTTCTCAATTGAAATTGGGCCCTTCTTCAATCTACGGTAATAAATAATATACCAAGGCCACAACCGAGCAGCACCAAAGAAGTCATCTGTTGTTAATTTTATTTCATGGCCTTCCAGAAGTTCAAGGCCACTTTTATTCAGAACCATGCACATTTCCTCTGTAGATATGATGGTTGAACAGCCAGAACGGGGAGTGATATGAGTTTCCAGAGTTGGTTTCTGAACTTCAGTTGGAATATCATCAGCCATCAGTGCTCTAGGATGCTGAAAGCCCTCTTCCCATTTTACCCTTCTGGGAGACAAATTCTCTGCAATAACTGGTTTGGTTAAATTCTCATTATTGTCCTCCTGCACGTGTTGGTCCTTTACCGTGGCATCCACTGCTGTAGTGGACACTGCAGCTTGTCCATTTACAGCAATATCTGAGTCCTTGGATTGTAAATTCTCCAATTCCATTGTACTGCCAATATCCACAGACTCAAGTGCAGCACCATTAGTGGATGAGCTTTTTGAATTAAACTGGATTTTATTCGGAGAAGATGGTAAAGACTGATTCAGTGATACAGACAAAGATGTAGGGGAGCTTGACCTCATCAAATGTAATTTTTTTCCTCTACAATTCTGAGATTTTGAGGAAGACACTGACTTTGAAGATGAAGAATGTGCTCTAGAAGACACTGATCTTGATCTAGAATATGAAGTAGACCTAGGCAGTGATTTGGATGATTGAGAATGTGTAGGTGAGCGAAATGCAGAGTGATCAGATAGCAAAGAGGATGAGACTGATTGCCTTGATATCTTCTTCTCCCTGGATCTTTTAGGTGATTCTGTTTCATTTCTGCTTTGCTTTTTTCCTTCATACTCCTCAGTGTCCTTTGCTACCAGGGATGATTCATTTCTCAATGGCGCACAGTCATTCCATGAACCAGACACCCTCCACTTGTCTCTTTGGTGGCTCATCAATAAAGCATCTCCATTTGACTGCGGATTCACCCAAGAACCCCATCCAGACTCAATGTCATCTTCAACTCCTCATTTTTTGTCTATTTTATCAGCATGCTCATCATCCAATCTGTTATATTTTCTCCGCAAAGAGTGTTCTTTCCTACAATTTTGCATCTTCTGACCTGCTTCTCCACGTCTATAACCAGTATGCTTTAATTTTGAACTGTTTGGGCGATTCAAGGTTTCCTCACCAATCCGTGCTCTGCCCACATTCTCTTGGGAATTTGCTAAAAGAGAACCACTAGAGTAATCTTCTTTGTCATCCTTTCTATCATAGCCACAGGAAGGTTTGTAGCGATCAAATTCCAAAGTATTTGAATTCCCACAGTCAGTTGCCTTGTCATGAGTTGGCTCAGCCCCTCTACCATTGTGATCTTGGTTAGGAACAACTCGGCCACCTTCATCTGGAAAGTCTCCTCGGTGATCTTTTTCTTCTCGACGATATTCCCCCTCTTCAACAGAGTTGCCCCTTTCAACAATACCCGTATTGTGATTCCATTTCCCCCATCCATCAAAACCTTCTTTCCTTTCTCTTTCGCCCAATCTGTCAAAAATCCTCCTACCTTGCAACTCATAGGTATTTCCTTTTCTATCAAAATTTGACTCCGGCTGTTGTTTGGACCACATCAAAGTCAACAATTCCCTGCATATCTTTCTACCTTTCAATTCTCTCAGAGCTTTCTCCGCATCTGAACAGAAATCAAACACCACAAAACCATAACCTTCTTTTTTCACCTGAACATTACAACGCCCAAATCTACCAAAAACTCGCTCAAGTTCATATCTCCGAACACGTTTTGACAGTTTACCAATATACAGTGACATCTACAATAACAAACAAACAAATTTAATACAAAGAAAAAATATTGAATTCCATTCAAAGTAAAGAAACTTATGAAGCACCGACACACACACAACTCACAAATCGACATGAATAATAATATTTGAAAAAATAAATTATTTGAACGTAATCACATGTATGTAGAGGTGTCATGTCAATGTCAGACTCATACAACAAACACGTCTTTGATCAAAGGTGTCAGTACTACCACAGACATGAAAGTATAAGAATGTATGCATAGACGAACTTAATAACATATTTTTGTTTAGTTTTATAATGACAAAAAATGGAAGAGTAATTTTGATCGAACAGATTAAAATGCATGAATAAAAATAGTAAGAAAAGATAAACCCTAAAAACAAGGCATGAAAATATCGAACATGTTTCGTTCAACACGGTGATTAACATTCAACAGCAGAGCGAAGGTGTAGCAAAAAGAGTGATGAAACGAACCTTCTAGAAGCGCAAGAGTGTCTGCGTTTGGTCCTATGAACTGATACTCGATCACGCTTCTGAGTTAAGACAAGTCGAATCGGTTAAGTTGAACGGGTGAGGGTAGATTCGTCAAAATGTGAATGGAAATGTAAGAAGGAATGAAGAGACATTGGTGAAGCAATGGAGTGTTGCTTTTGTAGCTTGGAGGTGAAGTACACTGCGGCGTTTCGTTTTTTTCCTTTTTTTTTTTACAATCAGCGTTTCGTTTACTTGGTCTTGGATTATTTTATTTTATTTTTGGCATAATTTTATTTTATTATGCTGGAACTGGATTTGTTTATCTTTATTTTGAGAATTGGTTTTGCGTTTTTTTAATAGAAAATTTGATAGGATAATTGTACTTCCTCTAATCTTTAATATTGTCTCCGTCCTTAATTATAAAAGACTCTTTTGATAAAAAAAAATTTATCTCTTTTTATAAGATCATTTTGCTATTTCTAACTATATTAGTTATTTCTTTACTTACATACCCATATTTATTATATATTTTTTTTTCTTCAATCAGCAATAAATAGCATGTTGAAAACATAAACTAACTCTCTTTCTTAAAGGATAAAATTGTAAAAACAATAGTAATTACAAACAACTTTAATACAAATAACAACTTTTTTAATTCCCGTGATTTTGACAAAAGGGTCTTACCTATAGGGATGGAGCTAGTAAAAAGAAAAATCAGAAAAATATCAAAACTAATGTGGTCATTAATTGTTGTAATCAATACAGTCGTCAATTATTGTAACTTCGTAAGAATAGTAGTCTTTTAAAAGTTGTGACATTTTTTAATAAATATGAATAAAAATAACTACATCTTAAAAGTTGCGACATTTTAAATAATAACTCCACTTTAAATAATTGACTGACTAGGGCTAATTTGTTAAGATGTTGGTTTATTTCTAATCCAACATGATTACTTTATGTTTTTCGTGGGGTGTGAGTATGTTGATCATCGTTATGTTATTTATGGGGTGGCTTTTAAGGTTTGGTATATGATCTTTTGTTGGCTAGGTTAGGAGTTGATGATGTATAGAGATTTGATGTGTCTTTTTTAGGTGTTTTCGGTCCTAGTTGGGATGGTAAGATTAGATGTGGTCTTTTGTTAATATAACGTATTGTTGTGTGGTCCATTTGAACAACCCGTAATGATCTTGTGTTTTTTCAATAAGGCTTTACGCAAGGAGCAGTTGGTTGACAAAATGCAGTTTCCCTCATGGTACTGTTTTTTTGGGAGACACCCTAGTTCCCATCGTTTCGATTATTAGTGGGTAGTGGAACATATTCTCTATTAGAGCCAACAGTCTTGTTGTGTCGAGACCTTCCTTGGACGCCTTTAAGTGGGGTCTCAGGGTCTGTCCCGGTATTTTATGTTAGATTTCTGATGGAGTAGGCTTGGTTCATCGTCTTTTTGAGCTGAATTTTTGGTGGGGTTGTGGATTTGCAGGTGCTGCTTTTGTTCGTTTTATTTATTTCAATACACACACATATACAAAATTTCGTTGTTAATCCTTCTAAAAAAATTCCTCAAACAATGCTTCTTAAAAAAAATCTATCAGTAATTTTCGCTCTTATTTTTAAGTCAACTTACGTGTAATTTTCACATTTTTTAATGACTTTTTGCGGACATGTTTCAAAATATTATAAGAATAGTTTCCACAAATGTTTAGAATTTTTTTAACAACAGGTGAATTAAATATGATTTTTTAAAAAAATTATACTCAATTCATTTCTTGTTAAAAAAATCTAAAATTTTATAAGATAGATCTACATTCTACTGACCATTATTGTAAAAATTTATAGAAAATATTAAAAGATACGCATAAATTGACTAAAAAATGGGCAGACAAAAAAAGATAACTTAAAACATTTAGAAGACGGTTGCTTGAAGAAAAAATTTAAATGGACAAACATCGAATTATGATATATTTAAAGGGGTCAAAAACTTATTTAACACATATTTTTATTAGTGGATATCTAACCCTTCTGGTGGCCTCTGCCTCACGCCGGTGATGGTTTCTAGTTTGTTCCATTGTTCACGGCGGCCCCTTTTCTTCTCTGGTGCTCCCTTGTTCCAGATCTACCCTTTGTTCGTCGTCGTTCTTCGAGATCGTCGTAGTCCGTAAGTTTGTTCTTCATGTTCTAGAGATGTTGCAAGTTGGGGTTTCTATCTCCACGCCGGAAGTTTGGGGGTGGCAGTCGTAGGTGGCGCCATCGTTGTTCTTCATGTTCGACTCCGGGTGGCTTTTTCTCTGGGACGGATTTTTTTGTGTTCTTTGTTTTTGTTTCTGTGTTGTTTTGTTTGTTTTCGTTTTTTTTCTTCAGAAAGTTGAAGCTGGTGGAGGATTGTTCATGATCTTGGTTTGTCATAAATCTTAAATCTAGGTTTTCTAGTTTTAAGATCTGGTTTCAAAAAGTTATGTTCATTTGTGTTGATTTGATTTATCAGATGTTGCTCGAAAGGGTTTGGTGCATAGTCGCTCCGCGTTGGCGGTAGTAGTCAATCATCGTACCTTCATAACTGTTTCATTCGTCACGATTGTGCCGTAGGTGGACTGAGTTCCGACGTTTGTTCAGTTTGGACTTCGATCGGATTGATTTGGCCCGAAAGGGCGTTTTGGCTTGCTGCTTTGAGGGAGTTGTTGGACTTTGGATCGTTTTTGTGTTGGCAGACGATTCATACGCCTGCCTTGATACTCTAAACTTTCACGCTGCATTTTTTTTGCAGTTCGATTTCGTATCCACATCTGGGTTCGATGGATTGTTTGTAGTTGTAATATTTAGAGTTGTTTTTCTTTACCACTAGTATACTGATTTGTCGTATCACCCGTCAGGGTTTGAGTTGGTGGTTATCTGGGTCAGATTCATGCCCCCAGTCTTGTACTTCCTTTTTATTTTAATTCAATTTCTACTTTGCTTAAAAAAAATAGTGAATATTTAACACGTATGTTTGTTAGTGCTTAGTACATATATGCATGAATTTCTTTTTCATTTATCGAAGTACAGCTTTTGTACTTTCGTCGCATTGAGCAGATTTTGTCTTCTTCTCGTCCTCAAACTTTAGTCATCATCACTTTTTTTCAAAGAGGGGTGGTTTTGGGTTTATTTTGATCCAAAATCACTCATCCTAATTGTTTTTCTTTCTTTTTATTTAAATAAGTGATTTTCACATATTTTCAATCTTATTTTGTTTGTTTTTGTAATTTTATCTTATACATACATTCAATAATACGTGGTCAAATTTATTAATTAATGCGACAACACATAATCTGATGCATATGCAAAATAACTTGACGTTGACGATGTATAAACGTTAACTCTTTAAAATATTTTTCATGTCTTAAAAATATTTTTTTTGAATGGTGATATAATCATATAAAAATGTATTTTCAAACAACACCAAACGAAAAATTTTCACCCAAAAGCACATGAATGAAACGGTAAAATATATCTTCCAACTTAAAGAGAGGTTCTTGGTTCAAGTTCTTGGTTCAAATTCAACATCGAGTAAGCATCAATATTAAATCTCTAAATAGACTTTTACCTAACTCAAGCGATCAATCTCTACTATTCCGTACATAGAATACCCAATCATAATAATGTGCACATTTTTTTTTTGAAAGAAATAATAATAATAATAATAATAATAATAATAAGAGTTTTACTTTTCCCACCCTATGCCTTTCCTCGCACACCCTATTTTTTCCACTTTTACCCTTGGTCCGGAATTTGTATTCCGGAATGAATTGTTAATGTTTTCAGATTTATTCGGATTTTAAATTTCGGAATGGTCTTTTTCCAGAACTTTTACAATTTTAAGCTTTGAAATTCGTAAACTAAAATGCAAATAAACATATAAAACATAAATAAAAAGACAAAAAGATAAAAACAACCCATTTTATTGATATTTGAATAATACATTACAATAATGTAAAAGCTTTTTAAGCTTTTTACATAAGAACCTAAAACTATTTCTAGGGGGTTTAAGATATATCAGTGGCTTCAGCTGATAGGACATACCAATAGCTTCACTGTTGGAGAAGAGACAATGGAGGAGGAAAGAGGAGGGTGGGAAGAAGAAAACAATGCCCCTGAGCCCCATTGACCGTTCATACAATCCCTAAAATTTTCCAAAGAGACCTGTTTCGATGAAAGACCAACGATGGCAAACCATAGTTGTAGAAGAGGAGAAGAGGAGGAGAGGGTGGGAAAGGATGGTGTGAGAAATGGTGGGGTTTGGAATGCTATTTATAGGGAGGGTGGGTCAAAAAATGGTTGGGAGGCCATAAATGTAGTCAAAAAACGTGGTAAAACACGTTTTATTGACTTGACCACCGACAAAAAACGTTTGAAAAACGTTTTGCTTGTGGTGCAGACCACCGACCATGACACTGATTCAGTCCGGAAAATACAATCTGAAATGCACATTTGTTTTCCGGAATATATTTTCCAGATTAATACGATACTGGTGAACATAGGGCTTACGTATATTCCAGAAAGGGAAATTCGGAATACTTCAGCATATGATTCTTTTGTATGGACCACATTGCACTAAAAGTTTATGTGGTCCACAACATCCAAGGACTTATATAAATACACCATCTCCGATTTTCAGCTTCAATACCAGCAAAACACACAAACACACCAAAGAAAACCATGCAAATTTTTGTCATTAAGCTGAGGATCTTTCTCACGTTGTCGCAAATAGATAGTTCTCTATTTGACGGCGTGATGAAGATCTTTAGCATGCTGTCAAAAATACAAACAAACACACCAAAGAGACCATGAACATTTTTGTCATTGTGCTGAGGATCTTTGTCATGCTGCCGCAAAATAGATTGCTCTCTATGTGACAACTATATTGCTCTCTATGTGCCAGCATGGTGAAGATCCTCAACATGCTTTCAGAAATATATATATTTAAGGCTGCCTCCTTGATAGATAGATAACTCAAAAATATCAAGAGGTTGCTATGAGTTAGATCTTGCTGCCCGCCAGATGAATATGTCATTTGGCAAGGCAGCAGGATCTAACTTAAAGAAATCCTCTTGAAAACACCTTCCCAAAAGATTCAACATTTATGTTATTATGATTTTTTTAACTGTTTATTTGTCTTATGTTGCTTCTATTTATGTTATGTACCGTTGTTCTATTATTTTCCAAGGCATTTGCAACGAAAACGATCCAAATAAAGAGTTTGGTGTACTTCAGTCTTTATAATCCAGAATAAGTTCATGCATTCCGGATTATAAAATCTGAAAACCCTCGGTAACATTTTGGCTGATGACGTTTCACCAAGGTTAGGCCGGTCAGTGGAGTTTGAATGCATTTTTTGACGGTTTTGAATGTGGAGCACGTTTTATTTAACTGTAATTAAGACCTATGACTTATTTAAGGCTATAAAAAGGCTCGGATCTTCAACATGTTCCTTCATTCTTCTTCACCTCCTTTCTTACATTTTCTTCAATTTTTTAATTGTTTAGGTAGGTTTTAGGAGTGTTTGTGGTGTCATGGTCAATGTTGACCGCTCATACGACTCCTGCAATTGCATTGCAGCTTATGCGGGGTCGTATAACGGTCAACAAAGACCCTTGACATCAAAGAAAGACGCAAAATATTCATTTCATATTTGTCTAGATTTTTTTTCTTCCGAAAACACTAACAATCTGGTTCGGAAAACGAAATCCGAACCAGGGGTACTATTGGAATTTTTGCAGGGCGCGCAAGAAGACAACATGGTGGGAAAAGTAAATCCCTAATAATAATGTGCACATGTGATCTCATGATGTTGGGGTGAGAATGTATATTTTTCGAAAATAGTGGGCCTAAAACAAAATGGGCCAATAAGTCCACAAACAAAAGTACAAGGGACCATTCCACATTTCAAGAAAATCTTAACCCGATCACCACTCCATTTTCTTTTTCTATTTCAATCCATTCTTTGTTTATTCTCCACAATTCGCGTTCTTCTTTTTTCTCTGTCACAGATTCTCCGATCAGATCCACAACACTCACTTCAACAAAAACCATCCATGACGCTTGGCTCAGCCGGATCCAGTGTCGTCGGTTAGTTACCAATCTAACTCATCACCGTTTTCGTCGTTTTCTTTTTTACTCAATTTTGCTTTTTACTTTTTTTTTTTGTTTCAATCTTCTTTTTTTGCTCTGTTGATTTTGATTTTCGATTCTTTCCGTTGACCTTAAAACATCGATGTAGTTTTTTTTTTAATTTATGTAATTGTTGTTATTTTTGGGGTTTTTTGTTTTTTTTACCGATGAAATTTTGGATCGGTGATTGAAGATTCCAGCTGTGAATTTTGTTCGGTTGATGATATTACTGTGATAATTGTTTTGAATTTTGATTTTTTTTTATCACAATTACTTTAATTGAAATGTTCGATCATTTTTCTTTCGTTTTTGTGGATTTTTATGAGCTTTGTGAATTATTCTATATTTCATTGCTGTTTTTGGTTAGTGAGACTGTTTTTAGTAGTTTCTTGTTGATGTGATTTTGAAGTTTAAGCTATGAAGTAATTATACCAACACGTTGACATCTATATAATTTAAAGAAATAGAAATGAATGTTACTTCATGTGTCGGTGTCGTTGGTGTTACAATTCGGATTCTGATGCGTGTAGGACACTTTGACTGATCATTAATTTGAAGTATCCGCAGTTCACAGAGTTTACTGCTACGAGATAAGCGTATTTAGGCATTGAAATGATACTTTAAAAAGAAAAATGTGGGATTGATCTTCATGTCTTTGTGCAAGTTTTCTGTAATTGAATTACAATTCTGTTTGTTCTTGTTTCCAGTTAACATTCTGTACATAATATGTGTTTTTATCCTGAGGCAATACAAATTTGAAAATTTCATTCTTGATGTCTTGTGAATGTAAAAGGTTCTGACTGTTGTACGAGTTAATTATGTCTTTGTAGTACTTGAATAAGAATTTTTAAACATTTGAAGAACTTATTGAGGTACGAGTGCACTTGTTCCGGCCCTTGCGTTTTAGGATTTCGAATTGGGTGTGGTTAAAATATGGAGAAAGGATTATATTTCTGTTGTAGTCATTACTGACATGCATGTACAATGCCTAGTTACTAATCCCCCACTTAAATTTGTAGTATATGATTTTGTGCTAATTAAAGATACATATTTTTATATTTAGTTTGTTTCAAAGTTTAAGTGTGTGCGTTTCAATGCAGTTCCAAGGAACTTCAGATTGCTGGAGGAGCTTGAACGAGGTGAAAAAGGTATCGGTGATGGCACTGTTAGCTATGGAATGGATGACGGAGATGACATCTACATGCGCTCTTGGACTGGCACCATCATTGGCCCCCACAATGTAAGCATTAACTTTATCCATTTTTAGGTAGTGTAATATCAGATTTTTTATTATGTTTGAACTTTGAACAAGTAAATTCAATTGCATCAATTTGCCTAATTTGTTAGAACCAGTCTATGTGGAAGTTGGATATTCTCAAGTTCTTACTTCCAGCTAGAAGCAACAGAGCATATGTTACAACATGTCTCCTTGAAAATTGTAGTTTATGCGAAGTGTTTACACTGGCATGTTTTTTGAGTTCTTATTCTGATTTAGTCCTGTGTTTAGTTGCTTGTGAGCTTATACTTCTGTATTTGCACATGAACACTGGCAATCATTCTACAACTGCACTGAGCATAATATCATAATTTAAAGTTTGATTACAATTCTGTAATATATCACTTCTTACTTATTGGGTTTTTTTAATATACAATATGTATGCCCTTCCTATGTTCTGGAAGGTCTTTTCATTGCTTCATTAATGCAGCACAGTAAAGAAATATGTAGTATGAATTATTGGTGTATCTGGAAATCTGAAAGTGGACAGAATTTATTTTTATGTCTGTTGTATCTACTTTCATTTTGTGTGTACTTAAAAGGTGGTTTTCAGGTCATATAATGTTTTATTTTATCTTTTACTTTCAGACTGTACATGAAGGCAGAATATATCAATTGAAGCTGTTTTGTGACAAAGATTACCCAGAAAAGCCGCCAAGTGTTCGGTTTCATTCACGAATCAATATGACTTGTGTTAACCATGAAACTGGCGTGGTATCAGTTACAATTTCCACATGCTTTCATATCATCTTCTAAATATTATTTTTTTTCACGCTGTTGATGTGTATATGAAGTTGCAAACTGTGCTAACACAATCTCTTTGCTTTTTGGTAATAACCTTGAATCCATTGTTATCAGAGATGTAATCAAGATTTATATGAAACAGGTTGAACCAAAGAAATTTGGGCTTCTTGCAAATTGGCAAAGAGAGTACAGCATGGAGGATATACTGACCCAGCTGAAGAAAGAAATGGCAGCCCCTCATAACCGGAAGCTTGTCCAGCCTCCAGAAGGAACTTACTTTTAGCATCCAAGATCGTATAGTTGTTGGATCATATTGCATTTGCAGTATGCAATATATAATGTGTAATGCTTTGTGGATCCTTCTGAATTCAAGAACATGTTGGGGAATGCTCCTATTTCCATCTCTATGGCTTCAGAGTTGTTTTGTTGTCTTACTTTGTCAACTGTGCTGAAGGGATGCTGTTTGATGAATTTATGTGTGTCAAATATTGAAAACAACTCTTTTAAGTAGTATTTTTCCTTCAGATTACATACAATGGTATTTTCAATTTTAGTATTGCTTCCTTTTACTTTACTTTCTTCTGCCTTGTAAGTATGCTGGAGCTAAATGGAAAATTGGAAGCATCAATTTTTATGTTAGCCTTTATGTTTGCACATTTGGTTTTGGGGCTTGTTTATTGTGGATTCGGATTCCCTACACCTACAGCTTTTAGTGATTTAAGGGGTTGTCTTATTCAATGGTAAAAATTGGATGGTTGTGACTGATTTCTTGAATATGAACATGTTGAAATAGTACTGATTTGCTTGACTGCAGGGACTGTCATCAGAATGTAAAATGATTTTCACCAGTGAGATTGCCATTATGGCGAAATCCCTTGTGCCTTGACGGTTATTGCGATTAGTGCTCCTCGCGGAGATTGACCGTAGTCCTTGACCATGCCTTTGAAGTTTGAAGTATTTCATTACTTGATTGATTAGAATTATCTGAATCTTTTATTTATGTTTTCATGCCTTTGAAGTTTGAAGTATTTCATTACTTGATTGATTAGAATTATCTGAATCTTTTATTTATGTTCTTTTCATATCAAGATTTTCTGTAGTGCAATAGTACAAATGTCTGTAGAATTATAGGTTTTCTTTTTTTCTTTTGGAACAGCAAAATGAGAATATATTGAAAGTAATGATGGTACTATATCACAAACTAAGATAAAACTTGAAGAGAATATGTTATTTAGTTGATTGGAAATCAATTTTACGTTGCAGAAGTTGGACAAGCTGAGACGCAGATCTGTAAACACTAAACACCCACAAAGAACCTCGTGTTTATTTATTTTCAAATGACAAGTTGCGATGCACATCAGTAAACCTTAGCAAAGAACTTATATGTTAATTTATTTTTAGTGTTCTTCATTTGGGAGACTACGTAATCTTTGTGAAGTTAATTGAGTATTAGGCTCCGTTTGGATTGCTATTTTTGAGCTTATGAAAAATAGCTAAAGCAAATTAATAGATTTTATGTTAATTCGTAAGTTCTCTGTTTTTATAAGCAGTTTCTTCATAAACTACTTTGACAAGCTTATAATAATACATAAAAACTTAATTATCTGCATAAGTTGTTTTGTATAAGCTAAAAAATAAGTCAATTTAAACGGACCCTAAAATTAGAGTTAAAAAGACCTGCCAAAAAATTAAGGCATTTAACAAGTTAGAATAAATGAATCGAAACTAACCATTTCAATATATTATATTATATTTGTGCGATTTACATAAGGGTAAGAAAACTGATTAATGAAATACACAGACAAACGAATTATTTAAAAAAAATTGCTACGATTTTTGGACGTAAAAATTCTTCATTAGACTTTACTTATATTTCAATCAATTGTCATAATTCATTTTCTTCTGAACGAGGGTTAAACAAAAAAACAAGGGTAAAAAGGAAATATAAATGTTATAATTCATCTCACATTAGTCTTTTCTCAATTGATGATTTGCAAATTTTATTACATTGCTTCACAGAAATTGTCAAAAACATTCAAATAAAAGCTTTGTTTAATTCCCCTCTAGTGGTCTGGTTCATAAAAATTAATCTCTTTAAATATTCAAACAATTTAAAGAGGTTTATTTATCTCTTTAAATCCGTAGTTTTCTCTGCAAGGGCTCTAATAATAACCATCTTCTTAACTACACAACCCTTTAAAAACCAATTGATGCTTCAAATTTAAAAATGATGCTAATATAATAAAAATCATATCTAGTCGATATTAATTTTGATGGGTTAGTTTACCTTCTTAGAAAAAATCGTTTCTAGTAGATATACATAACCTGAGCTATGCCCGACGGATAAAAGATGGAACAAACATTTTTTAGATGAGTTGAGATCGACACTCATAAGATGAATTAGATTCACTCCAAGCAGGCCATGATACCACTCATTCACCCATTAATGTATCAATGGAATCCCTAACGCAGGAAGTTTGAATTCCATTTAGAGAAAATAGTGGGTTTCAACAAAAATGTTAGAAGAGTGACATTTTTTTTTTTTTTGAGAAACAAAATACTCAAAATACGGCACACATTATCATACTCAAAATACGACACACATATTATCCAACTGAAGACATAATTTAAAAAACAGTAAACTCATCCATAATTTTTTTTGAAGAACACATCCATAATTTATTGCATAATTTAAAAACTTGCGACCATTTCAACAAAAATAAAATAAAATTATAACTTGAGATCTAGGTCCAACTTAGTGCTAGGGGTAGCCTTGGTTGGACCAAGTCTTAATTCCAAATCAATTTCTTCTCCTCCTTGACTTGTACTTGGATTGGTGACTTTTTGGTTCTTTGCCTCATGTTGGTTGAGAGTAGTGATCATTTCTTTCATGGCCTTATTTTTCTCTTCCCTGTGGACTCTCATGTGACCATTCAAGGCATTCACTCTTGAAAAAGTCAGGTTGCAAAACTTACAAGCATGAATTTCCCTATGATCCATAGAGAGAAAAAGCAAAATGTGTGTTCTTGGGGTCTAGGTGAAAAAACTTGATTTTTTCTCCCCTAAGAACTGTAACTAGATAACTCACTAGGCTCAAACAAACAGAATTTATAGAATTTTGAATTCATAAAGTGATAGAAATTATTAAATTAATTTCTATAATACCTATTACATTCAATGAATTTTCTTTTTGAGGTAATATTCAATGAATATTATTTCCTTCAAAAAAAAAAATAGTGAATATTATTATTTGTGTTATAATTTATTTTAAATATTTTCTATATTTGATTAATTTCAAATATATAATATAATTATTCAATTTCATTAATTATTTGTTTGACTCAAAATATATAATATAATACAATTATTAAATTTCATTAATTATTAAAATTTGTTTTTAAAATATTTAATTTATTATATTTCAATTAAATTAAAATATTTAATTAAAACGTAGTAAAGAAAGTCAACATGTTCCTTTGACTACATTTTTTTTATTTGTATTATATCAATTTTAAAAAAGTATTGACTAAAATTGGTTGTTAGTTTTTTTATTCCTCAAAACAATTTGTTTTGGAATAAAAATAGGTATTATAAAATAAAAAAAACAATTGAAATTAAAATTGATATAATACAAATCAAAAAAATGTAGTCAAAGGAACATGTTGACTTTCTTTACTAAGTTTTAATTAAATATTTTAATTTAATTTAAATATAATAAATTAAATATTTTAAAAACAAATTTTTAAATATTTCAAAATTAATTAAATTTATAAATTAAATTGAAACATATTTTTATCATTTAATATTTCATGATTAATTTAGTTAATATTGATTATAATTTTTTAATTGGAAAGAGAAAAATGAGGCAAACAAATTTTTATTAAACAAATAAACCATTTGAAATTAATTATTTTGAGTCAAACAAATAATTAATGAAATTTAAGAATTATTTTATATATTTGAAATTAATAAAATATAGAAAATATTCAAAACAAATTATAACACAGATATTAATATTCATTAAATATAATAGGTATTATAGCAATTAATTTAATAATTTCAATTACTTTATGAATTCAAAATTCTATAAATTTTGTATGTATGTATGTGCCTAGTGAGATATCTAGTTACAGTTCTTAGGGGGGAAAAAAATCAAGTTTATTCATTTAGACCCCAAGCACACATTTTGCTTTTTCTCTATTGATCATAGGGAAATTCATGCATGTAAGTTTTGTAACCTAACTTTTACAAGGGTTAATGCCTTGAGCGGTCACATGAGAGTCCACAGAGAAGAGAAAAATAAAGCCAAGCAATTTAAGTTAAATTGAAGCATATTTTTGGTATTTAACATTTCAAGACTAATTAGTCAATATTGATTATAATTTTTTAATTGGAAAGATAAAAATGAGCCAAATCTATTTTTTATTAAACAAATATTGGTGTATCAATTAGTAAGATTAGTATATTCGACAAACTTAAAAAAGATGAAATATTTTATTATATTTTAAATCAATTAGTATATTTAAAAAATTGACTAATATGGTAGTTTAAAATTTAAATTTCTAAATTAATTTATATACTAATTTTCATATATGATGAATTTGATTAATTGAATTGTAATTTGTTTTGAATAATATATATTAAAAAAGTACAATTATTTAATTAAGTCAACACACTTTTATTTTCAAAGATTCATTTAATTAATTTATATAAGATTTATTTACTTTTATTAATTTCTTGAATTAAAAATATTTATAATCAATATTAAGTAAATAAATATGAAAGGCACTCTCAAGGGATTTACTGGAAGGAAAAAAAAGGAGCTCAAGGGATTGACCTCCACCTCCGACATAAAAAAATAAACAGTACCAACATTTTCGTTTAAAAAAGAGTAAATTAATATGATAATATTATTGTAAGAGGTGTCAACTCATTGTCAAGAGTTTTACTTTATAATTTTAAGGAACCTTTTCTCAATTTTTAAAGTTTTTTTTTTCCGGGGCACGGGGGTATATATGTTTTAAAGTTATTATATTATTTAATTTTGAAAGAATAAATAAATACTAAAGTTTCAAAGTATAAAATGCATACAAGGTGACAAAAAAAATTTGAGGAAAAAAGAAAGAAAAAAATATTATTTAACTTTACTATTATGTATATTTTAATAAACATTAATTTTTTTTTGGGAAAGCTGTAAATAATATTAAAATATTTATTCAACCACTAAAAAAAAAATTATTCAAAAAATAAATAAACTATTAAAAAATACAGAATACTAACCTTGATTTTTTTTTTCTTCCAAAATCGTAGCAGCGGGATCTCCCCTTTCCTCCATCCTCCTAAAAAAAAACATAGTAGCGAAAATCAAATTAGTTTTTTTTTTCCAGGGGAGTAGCGAAACTCAAACTTATAACCATGATTTTGTTTTTCCAAATAGGATAACTATGGTTTTAAATCCTTTTATTTTCTAAGGACGATACTATTTTTTTTTTATTTTTATTAAATGGTATTTATTCATTCAAATTAACTCATATGATCAACATCGTTAAAAATGTAAAGAGTAAATCTGCAAACAAACTCATATGACTCAAGTTAATGACATACAACGACAAAATATCTACAAATAATATGATAAAATATAAATCACCAGAATACACATGCTTCCAGATCTGCAATGTTGACGCCAAAATCATTGATTGAATCTGTGATTGACTGAAGTTGATATTTCAATAGGAACCAAATGAACACCACCACAAGATGTAAAATCAAACAACAACGCGCAAGACAACAAACAGCACAACGTTTCACTCGGACGATGAAATCACAAAAAAAAGACTTGATATATGTGGAAATCGTTTATTTAGAATGAAAGAAAGAGGAAAAAAGATGCAGATAAGTGATTTTAGATCAAAAAATGACCTAAAACCATCCATATTCGATGAGTTAAAGAGAAAGAACCTGGAGAGAATATGGAGTTTCTCTCACAATACTAAATCCTTTATTTATATGCTTGAAAAAGAGTATTACTTTTCCCACCCTATGGCCTTCTCCCGCACCCTGTAAAATTTCCAAAAATGCCCTTATGCAGTTCAGATTTTAAAATCCGGATTCATGTTTATTATTTTGGATTTTATAATCCGGACAATTCTTATGTATAATCAGCCATCAGACTCTCTCACATTTCAGCAGCTTTGAATTTTGCTTTTAAAAAAACAAAAAAACAAAGTAAAAAATGCTAAAAACCAGTCAAATAAAATCATAAAAATACCACCAAAAAAATTCTAAAAATCAAATAAAACTAATGCAATTTTTTTCGGATTTTTATGAGAATATGAAAAATTCAAAAAAAATGAAAAATGGATCTAAATGATGAAATTTTGGATTTTGAGGGGCGGAGTTCCATAATAAGTCTCTTATAGGGGATCATGATCCTTGAATTTTTTCTGATTTTCTGGGAAAGTTTCGGAGAAATGTGATCAAGTAGCCCGAAAACCCAATTTTTGACCAAGAACAGGTAACAATGACTCAAAACAGAAGGATTAGAGTTAGGAAGATTAGTATTGTTCCCTAAAATGACTATCATGTTACAAACATGTTTAAAATTTGTGCTATACATTTCAGATTATATAATCCGAACTGTTTTTCCCTTGAAAAAGGGTGTTTAAGGGGTGCTCGGATTATGTAATTCGAAAAAAATCATGTAACGCCCCCTATTTTTTGAAGTTTTCGGATTACAAAATCCGGAAAAATCTGTAACTCATTTTCACCCTTTAACAAAGGAAAACACTGTTCCGGATTATTAAATCCAGAAACTTCAAGGGCATTTTTGAAAAAACGCAGGGCGCGCTAGAACACCATAGGGTGGGAAAAGTAATACTCCTTGTAAAATATTAATTTATGTTAATGTAAGTTGTTTCAGTGGCTATCGATATGAGTATATTTTATAATTCGAAAACCTTAAAAAATAGGGCGCGCTACTTGATTTTTTCGGATTATAAAATCTGTACACCCTCTAGACACCCTTTTTCAAGGGAAAAACATTTCGGATTATATAATCTGAACTGTATCAGCACATATTCTAGACATGTTTGTAACATTGATAGTCATTTTAAGGACAATATTAAGCTTCCTAACCCTCATCCTTATGTTTTGGGTCATTGTTAGTTGTTATTAGTCAAAAATCCGATTTTTGGGCTACTTGATCGGATTGGTCCGAAACTTTCTCCGAAATCAGGAAAAATTCAAAATTCCATCGTTTAGACCTATATTTTTTTTTTATTTTTCATATTCTCAGAAAAATTTGCATTAGTTTTATTTGATTTTTAGAATTTTTTCGGTGGTATTTTTATGATTTTATTAGACAGATTTTTATCATTTTTTACTTTGTATTTTGGTTGTTTTTAAAAGCAAAATTGCTGAAATGGGAGAGATTCTGATTGATGATTATACATAAGCATATTTCGGATTATAAAATCCGAATCAATGAAAAATCATTTCGGATTTTAAAATCTGAATACCTCAGGGGACATTTAATTAATGCATTTAGTAAAATAATTTAGTAAAATAACTTTTTATGTCTAAATATCATTGTTCAAATAATAAATACTTTTGTTTTTATATTTTTTACAACGCTATCAGATAATGGATCATAAGGATATAATATGAATTGTTTATTTGTATGAATAAACATTTATACAATGATACCATGCTTTATTCATCACTATTTTTTCACACCTTTATGTTTATTATCTTAATTATTTTCGTATGATTTTTCACTGAAAATACATTTTTTATGATTATAACAAACCCTGAAAAAAATTATGTATTTGAGAAAATCATGAGTAGTTATATTAAAAATCATACAAAAAGAAACTAATAAAATATATCTAAATTTTGTTCATGCCTATCTTCTTTTTTATGTTTTTTTATTTAGTATAATATCATATAGAGTAAGTTGTTTTTTTTCCCTGCCAAAAAGTTAAGTTGTTTATAATTTTGACTGGATTTTTTTTTTCAAGGGGAGAATTTTGACTAGATTATTGAGTAAGTTGTTAATTCATTTTTCTTTTTGAGGGGTTGTTAATTCATATATATTATATGTTTTTTTTAAGGGATATATCAAATGCTTTATTCCTTTAAAAAAAAAATCAAATGCATCTCATTTTTCTTTTAAGGTAACTTTATTCAAACCTTTATCTTTTCATTATATCAGTCAAATTACCAATTAGTATTATTAATTATTTTCTTTTGGTACAAAGCAGAATCCTATATGAGATTAATTACTCTACATTGATAATTTTAAACTTTTTTACACACATAGAAAAATCAAATCAAATCATATCAGAATACCACTTCATACCTAGTCGCTAAAATATCTCTTCAAATATCGACATATGTAAAAAAAGAGTAAATAAATTAAACACACACCTTTTTAATTTTTTTGACTAAATTATTATAAAATGTAAACCTCTCATGTCTAAATCTTACAGTTCCTTTTTCATTTTTCTTACAGTTTCACAAGAATGTTCACACAAAGCATGTTCCTCGCAAAACCCTACGCTCCATCAATCTCAATCCGACCGGTGTGGTCATTCAATCTCGAATCAGAGTTCAAACTCATCCGCTCTTTCGTTGATTCACATCCGATCATCTCAATGGACACCGAATTTCCCGGCGTTGTCGTCCGCCCTGACGGCATCACCGACTTATCATCTTACCATAGGACACCTGGCACTCATTACTCTGTCCTCAAGGCGAATGTTGACGGTCTTAATCTCATCCAAGTTGGTCTCACTTTATCCGATGACAACGGTAACCTGCCGAAATTGGAAAATGGAAACTCAGAGGAGTTTCTAATTTGGGAATTTAATTTCAATGATTTTGATGTTGCGCGTGATATTCATGCGCACGAGTCAATTGAATTGTTGAAGAGTCAGGGGATTGATTTTGAGAAGAATAAGGAATTTGGGATTGATTCTTGGAAATTTGCTGAATTGATGATGAGTTCTGGACTTGTGTGTAATGAGGAGGTTAGCTGGGTGACATTTCATAGCGGATATGATTTCGGATATTTGGTGAAGGCGTTGACGCAGAGAGCTTTGCCTGATGAGCTTGCTGAGTTTCTGGTGCTGGTTAGGGTTTTCTTTGGGGAGAGTGTTTATGATGTGAAGCATTTGGTAAAGTTTTGTGAAGGGTTGTATGGTGGTTTGGATAGAGTTGGGAAGACGCTGAATGTGGATCGTGTTGCTGGGAAGAGTCATCAGGCGGGGTCTGATAGTTTGCTGACTCTTCATGCTTTTAGGAAGATTAAGGAAGTTCACTTTGGGAATGATGTTGATCGATTGATGAAGTATGCTGGTGTGTTGTATGGATTAGAAAATGTGGTTTAATGAACATGTTTGTTGTTGTAGATCGTTCTTATGTTTATTTTCTGACATAAAAGTGAAAATTATATACATTTGTGGTTATTATTAATGAAATCGGATGGATTTTCACCTATTATGTGAATAATATTTATGCGTCGTGCAAACTTTTGGTATTAATGTTTTTGAGATTTGACTAAGATGATCAAGATGCTAGCAATTGAGCTTTTAAAACTATTGTATATTACGCGCTAATGTAGGATGAGTAGTGAATGTATCACTACTAGTTAGATTATGGTAATGAATTTGGAATGCTTTAGATTTTGCTTTTAGGACTCATGTGGTGATTGCTGGTCAATTGTTAGTTCTTGGTGCCCATTTTGTTTGAATTCAATTATAATGTTTTGGATTCGGATGATAAATAGTGAATACATAGTTGCATATCTGTTTATAAAATAGTTTGAAAATGACAATGAATTGGAATGTTTATGGTTTTGCTTTTAATGCTCATGCCGTGATCAATGGTAAGTTCTTGATGCCTTTTTGATTGAAATCAATTAGAAAGTTTTGGATTTGGGTGCTAAATAGTGAACACATTGTTCTGTATCGGTTTACAAAATATAATTTTCACGGAGGAGACAGATTTCATCCTTTTTAAGGAAATGAATTTTGCTCCCGTGCAATTAGTAGTTAATCATTTGCTTGAATGGAAGATATAGGATGGCAAAAAAGATGCGCATCTTTGACAAATTCTAAATGAAGTTGTATGTTATGGTATGATACTTAACAAAACATTGTGTGGAATAATGAGTGATAGTATTAGAACTTGTATGCTATTTAATGTAATGCCCTAATGTAGAATAAGGAATGAACTATCTATGGTTTGTCGATCTATCAAGTTAGAGTATAGTATTCTGGTAAGTGATATTTTTGCGGCTCAGTTTGGGAATGGTTTTTCGATTTTACTATAACTTCTGAAGTTCTGATCAGTGCTACGGTCAGAACTGTCCGGATAATTACAGGCTTACTACATGTGAGAATGTCTCTATGTAGTCAAATTCAGGTTGTTGATGAAATCCTAGTGTTTACGAATTCGCGGTAAGTTTGAAAACTATGATGAAGTACCAATTTGTTGTTTAAGAACTCTGCAAACTCGGCAAAACTTGTTTTAGTGGTTGAAGAGTGAAGGAAACAAATGGATAGAGCATGCGGTGTGAACAAAACTCAGCCATGCCAAAACTCAACAAATTATCAAAGCATAATTTTTCGTGATTCAATAGTCTCATCTATTCAGCAAGGACAACAGAAGCTGAAAACATTGAAGCGAACGTACCAATGAACTCAGGGAAACATTCTTTGTAACAAATGAAGATGAAAGATAACGGCAGAGCATATTACATTTTTCATTGCTTGAAACTGACTACATGAGTATACCGTGTACATAAGATAGTTCCAAATAGATGTAGATGGAATACAAAAGGAGCGAGTGATCAAATTATCAAACTCGAGCAGCATGGATGATAGCGGCAAATGAAAGAAGGAAGCATAATCAGTAAACGAGAAGAATGGAAAGGAAGATGCAAGTTTTTTTCTTTTGAAGCGGGAAACTTGTATTGACTGGAGAGAGGAAGACAAGTGTGTTCTGCTGCTACCTCAGATGAAAGGTTTACAAGTGTTTCAATATTTATTTATTCTTATAAACTAATAAGTTGTTATTTTTTCCCTTAGACGTCCAGCAGTTTATTGTGGCTCATGTTTTTGTTTTATAACTGACTTTCAATTACTCTTCTTGCTAACAAATATATGCATGACTTAAACGATAATTTTTTTACTTTGAAACATTTAGTTTCGTTGTTTGTAGATATATGAAGAGATTCTCATGTAGATTATGTTCTTTTTAACATTCTAAGCCAGCTTTATTACCAATTAGTATATTAAAATGTAAGCATACTTAGAAAGGCCGGCATATCAGAAAGTATTGGCAACCCGGTAACCATCAATTAACAACTGTAGACAAAAATATCTGCTTCTTCTGCACATGGTGTGATATTTACCCAAAAACTGTTGCGTCGTGTATCCAATGCATTCCCATTGATTCATAAATTTATTTCTACAGTTTATCAAACTCCATTGATCCATGGATAATATCATTCAATTGCAACATGTATCTTGGATGACTTCTAGTTTTTGGGAAATAAAAGCTGAATAATGGAAGAAAGTAGCATGGTAGTAGCTCCATTCAACTGTATCATATCTCTAAGCTTTGATGACTTCATCGTGGGGCTGCGAAGAAGACTACATTTGGTTGTGCAGAGCATATATGGTAAGTCCAATTGCAACATTTAGTTATCTTATCTCGCTGTTGGACCATTTTTACTTTCACCTGTCTGTTTTGATTTATTTTTTCAAATTTTTTTTTCTGCATAATCAAGCAGGTTGTTCAACCTTTATAGAATTAAATAAATGAGAAGAGAGCTAAAGAATTTCTAGTTATGTACTTTTGGTTATATATATGTGGAGACCAGCATGCAAAGCCTGAGTTAATTAACAAAATAACTGAGATGTGAGAAGCTTACAGAACAGTAGGATAAGATCTATGGAAGCTTTTCTGTTTTGTAGGTATCAATGTTATAGCCTTGTGAAAGATAGAGATGAAGTTTAGGCAAACGTTGACTAGTAGAGGAGTGGATTGTGATTCAAATTGTGTAGTTTGAAAAAATATTATATCAAAGTGTAATAATATCTTAAGGGGGAGCCTTGGCGCAATGGTAAAGTTGTTGTCATGTGACTGAAAGGTCACGGGTTTAAGTCCTGGAAACAGCCTCTTGCGTAAAAATATGGTATGGCTGCATACAATACATCAAATAGTGAGACCCCTTCCCGAACCCTGCTATGTGGGAGCATTAGTGCACCGGGTTTCCCTTTCAAAGTGTAATAATATTTTGACTGAATTGTATAATAATATATTTATTCTTATTAATATTATATACTCCATCTGGTTACTGTTATAAGCAAAAAACCACTTTTTAGGTTCATTAAATAATTGATGCATTGTCCTGTGAGCATAACTCAGTTGGTAGGACAATGCATTGTTATATGCAGGGGCCGGGGTTCGAACCTCGGACACCCCACTTATTCACCTTATAAGGTGAATTCTAGCCACTAGGCTACCTGACCAAAAAAATAAAATAAAAATAACTGATGCATTTGGCCTATAGTATATATCACATACATCAGTTATTCAATGAATCTAAAACATTGTTTTTTGCTTATAATAGTCACCAGAAGAAGTATATATATCTTTTGACTGAATTTTTCCTTAATATTATATAAATAACAATTAAAAAGAAAATTTTAAATAAAATTTGTCCTTATGGATAATACTCTGCATTGACTAGAGGGAGTATTATTTATGAGGTTCATTACTCTACATTGATTATTTGAAACTTTTTCACATATGTATAAAATCAAATCACATCAAAGTGCCACTTTATATATTAGTTCCTAAAATATCTCTTTAGATATCGACAAATGTAAAAAAGTGTATATAAATTAATTGCTCACTTTTTTTTTTTGACTAGATTATTATGTATAAAACGTAAGCCTCATTGTCTAAATCTTACAGATCTTCTTTTATTTTTCTCTTACAGTTTTTCAAGAATGTTCTCACAAAACATGTTCTTTGCAAAACCCTCTGCTTCATCAATCTCAATCCGACAGGTGTGGTCATTCAATCTCGAATCAGAGTTCAAACTCATCCGCGCATTCGTGGATTCATATCCAATCATTTCAATGGACACCGAGTTTCCCGGTGTCGTCATCCTCCCTGATGGCATCACCGACTTATCATCTTACCACCGAACCCCTGCTGCCCACTACTCTGTCCTCAGGGCGAATGTTGATAGTCTTAATCTCATCCAAGTCGGTCTGACTTTATCTGATGTTGATGGTAATCTGCCGAAATTGAGAAATGGAAGCTCTGAGGAGTCTCTGATTTGGGAATTCAATTTCAGTGATTTTGACTTAGAGCGTGATATTCACGCGCATGAGTCTATTGAATTGCTGAAGAGTCAGGGGATTGATTTTGAGAAAAATAAGGAATTTGGGATTGACTCTGGAAGATTTGCTGAATTGATGATGAGTTCTGGACTTGTGTGTAATGAGGAGGTTAGCTGGGTGACATTTCATAGCGGTTATGATTTCGGATATTTGGTGAAGGCATTGACTCAATATGCTTTGCCTGAAGAGCTTGCTGAGTTTCTGTTGCTGATTAGGGTTTTCTTTGGGGAGAGTGTTTACGATGTGAAGCATTTGGCGAAGTTTTGTGAGGGGTTGTATGGTGGTTTGGATAGGGTTGGGAAGATGCTGAATGTGGATCGGGTTGTTGGGAAGACTCATGAGGCGGGTTCTGACAGTTTGCTGACTCTTCATGCTTTTAGGAAGATCAAGGAAGTTTTCTTTGGGAATGATGATGGTCAACTGATGAAGTATGCTGGTGTGTTGTATGGATTAGAAAATGTGGTTTGATGAATATGTTTGTTGTTGTAGATTGTGTGTTATGTTTATTTTCGACATAAAGTGAAAATTATATGTTATTAATGAAATTGGATGGATTTTCATCTATTATGTGAATTATATATATATATGTCTTTGCAACTGATCGATCTCCTGTGCAAATTTTTGGTACTACTGTTTTTGAATTTTGATTAAGATTATGAAATTGGTAGGAATTGAGTTTTTTAAACTATTGAGTGTTATGTACTAATGTAGGATAAGTGGTGCGAAACTAGTACTAGTTAGAATATGATAATAAGTTGGAATGATTTAGATTTTGGTTTTAATGCTTATGCAGATGGTAAATTCTTGATGCTTTTTTGCTTGAAATCAATTAGAAAGATTTGGATTTGGGTGCTAAATAGTAAATATATTGTTGCGATCCGTTTATAAAATAGAATTTTCATTGAGGAGACAAATTTCATCTTTTTAAGGAAATAAGTTTTACTCCTGGGCAAGTAGTAGTTAATCATTTGCTTGAATGAAAGATATAGCAGGGCAAAAAAGATTTGCATCTTTCACAATTTCATAATAGAGTTGTTATGGCATGATATTTAACAAAACATTGTGTGGAGTAACGAGTGATAGAATTAGAACCTTGATGATATTTAATGTAATGCCCTAATGTGGAATGTTCATTGAACTATCAAGTCAGAGTACAGGATTCTGGTAAGTGAGATTTTTGTGGCTCAGTTTGGGAATGCTTTTCAATTTTAGTGTTACTTCTGAAGTTCTGATCAGTGCTACGTTGTCGGCAAGAACTGTCTCTATGTAGTCAAATTCAAGTTGTTGATGATTTCATAGTGTGTACAAGTTCCCGGTAAGTTGAAAACTGCGACACATTAGTTTGTTTAATTTTCAGAAAGTTACAAATTAGGGGATAGCTAAAGAAGACTGCAAACTCAGCAAAAAATGTTTGCATCAGTAGAAGATGCAAGGAAACAAATTGATAGAGCAAGCCACCATGAACAAAGCTCAGCAATGGAAAAACTCAACAGATTGACAAAGCAGCATTTGTCATATTTCAAAAGAGTCCCATTTCAGCTAGGACAGCCGAAGCTGAAAACATTGAAGCGAACATGCCAACAAACTCAGGAAACATTCTTTGTTACAAAAGAAGATGAAAGACAACGACAGAGCATTCATTTTTCTTTGTTCGAAACCGAGTGCATGGGTATGCTGTTTATAGTATACATCAAACTCAGCGAACAAGGATGATTGTGGAATATGAAAGGAGGATGCATAATCAAAAAACAAGAAGAATGAAAAGGAAGATGAAAGTGTTTTTTGAAGTGGGAAAATTGTATGCACAGGGAGAGGAAGACAATTGCGTTCTGCCGCTACCTGGGATGAAAGGTTTATAAGTGTTTCAATATTTTTCTATTCTTATAAACTAATAAGTTGTTACTTTGTTTTCTACATGTCCAGCAGTTTAATCTTTACTGTGGTTCAATTTTTTGTTTTATAACTGACTGTCAAATGTCAATCACTCTTCTTGAAGCCTCGTGTTTTCATTGTTTGTAGATATATGAAAAAATTCTCATGTAGATTGTGTTCTTTTTAATATTCTAAGCCAATTTAATTTGAAGAGTACCAATTAGTATATTAAAACATAGGCATACTTAGAAAGGCAGGCATATCGAAACTATTGTGAACCCGGTAACCATCAATTAACAACCACAGACAAATCATTTGCTTTTTCTGCACATGGTGAGATATTTGCCCAAAAACTGTTGCGTTGTGTATCCAATGCATGTCCATTGATTCATAAATTTATTTCTACAGTATATCAAACTCACCAATTTAAGGTGTATTTCAGTATTGTGATTGTTTCTATCTTTTAAGTTGCAATAACTGCAGCATTATTGAAAGAGCAGGAATGGATAATATCATTCAATCGCAACGTATCTTGGATTTTGGATTACTTCTAGTTTTTGTGATACTAAAGCTGAATGATAGAATAAAAATGGCATGGTAGTAGCTCCATTCAATTGCTACATGCTTCTAAGCTTTGGGATGACTTCATCCTGGGGCTGCGGAAAAGATTGCATTTTGTTGTGTAGAGCATATATAGCAAGTCCAATTGCAACATTTTGTTATCTTATCTCACAGTTTTACCGTTTTTACTTTTACCTGTCTGTTCTTATTGGTTCAACCTTTTTAGAAGCGAGCTATAGAATTTCTGGTTATGTACTTTGGTTATGTATACTTCGAGACCAGCATGCAAAGCCTCGATTAATTAAACAAAATAACTGACATGTGAGAAGCTTACATAACAGTAGGACAATATTTATGAAAACTTTTCTGTTTTGTAGCTATCAATGTTATAGCCTTGCGAAAGATAGAGATGAAGTTTAGGCAAACATTGACTAGTAAAGGAGTAGATTGTGATCCAAATTGTGTAGTTTGCCAATTATATACTGTATAATTCGCACTTGTTCGTTTGTTTTGCGAATAGCATCACTTGTTGGAGGAAGTTGAATTTATGGCCATTAATCTTAGGGAGCATATCGAAGGTTTTAGTAATGTCTTTGTTCAATTGTGGCAGAAATTAAAACAATCTCAATTGGTTACCTTTGCTATGACATCTTAGAGCTTATTGAAGAGGAACTTAAATTATGTGAGAATAAAAATGATACGCCGGAGCAGGTCTTCCAACGTGCGAGTGGAGTTTTGAGGCGTGGCAGCATGCTCGCCGATCTGATTCCATGGCAAGCAACGAAGGACAAATGTATGCTGCAGTTTGGCAGCCACCACCCGCCAGTTTCCTCAAATGCAATGTCGATGCCGCTGTTTTCATGCCAACAAAAAAGTTACATGAGGGCATATTAGCGTGATGGAGCTGGAAGCTTTCTAGGTGCAATGTCAGACGTGTGCAGGGCTGCCATGACACCTTCTGAAAGTGAAGCCTGGGGACTTCTTCAAAGCCTCAAATGGACTATTTGATTAGGACACCATGATGTGATCTTTGAACTAGATTGCAAAATGGTTGTTGATGATATGCATTCGAACAAATTAAACCGCTCGGATCAATCTTGCAAACTTGTAAAATTTTACTCCAAATTTATAACAACTATGAAGCTGTTTTTTCTAGACATCAAGCAAACTAAAGCATTCATGCTCTTACATGGGCAGATTTATCTCATGTTTCTCGCAGTATTTTTGATGTAATTTCCGGTGGTATTGCTAATATTATTTTGAATTTGTAAATGCATTGAGGTTCGTTACACCTAACCGAACATAAAACCATATACTAGTTACATAAAATTAGATTCAATCTGGGACACAAACTAAACACATACAAGGACCGTTCAAAACACACACCAATACAAACAGTGTGTGTGTGAGAGCACATAATGTACGTAATAGGGATGAAAAACAAATATATACAAGATTAAAAAAAAACAAATTCAATTTCTAATTCATACTACATGAATAATTTTTATTATAATACTGGTTTTCCTATTACAAGGACTCAACAAAAGTGAGAGATACCGGTTTTCCAAATGGGATTCGGGTGAAAAAACAGAAGGAATAAACTAGTGGGATGAATCATGTTAACTTGTGTTCTAAAAGTATAACTTGTGCTTTAAGGCGAAAGTTAAGGAGAAAAAACGCAGAATCGTTTCTCTGAGAACGGAGCCGCCTCTCTCAAATCTCATCTCTGACCTCTCAAACTTCAAACCGCCTTCCATCCCTTTAAGTCGCAGAGATGTAGTGGTTTGTGGCGGTGGTGCGATGAGTTTCTATCCTCCGTACCACCTCCAAATGCGAGAACTGTCTGCGCAGCGGCGAAGCTAGCATAAATTTAATGCAGGGGCCAAATTTAAAGAAAAAATAAAATATTATTAAAATCAACATATTAACTTTAAAGAAAAATTTAATTTTAGTCCAATAAATTATAACTTTTTATGTTTCGTCACTACAAAAAAATTATTCAATCTTTGCCTAAACAATGAGTGTTTTTGGTCATTTAATCTTGATAAGAGCAAATTAAGGACTAAAATTAAATAAACCATTAAGAACTTAACATAAAAATCGAGAGTGTTCTATAGACTAAAAACAAATTTAACCCTAAACTTAACTAATATGTTAAAAAAACACAATAATTTTTACTTACATGAAATGTAAACTAAAGCAATAACAAAGAAAATAAAAATTGACAATAACTATTTAAAAAAGTTGGGCACAACACGTTTTAAAAAGTTAATTTTATTCATAATTGATTGTATACTAAATAGACTATTAATGTCTTTTTCAATGTAAACAAATAAGTTATTTGCAAAAAAACTCATTATATGTTTAATTTGTTTCTGACAATTGTTTTGAACCCCAAGCGGGGTTGTGTTTGTTGGTACGCGGCGGGGCTGTCTTGACTCACGGTGGTGTACAAAACCCATGAGGGTAGGTCCGTTGGTTTGTTCGTATCCAGGTTCCGTTTCAAAACTCATCGTGGTTTCAGTGGTTTCAGTTTTTCCAGATCGAGTAATGCTTCGTGTGGAGTTCGTTAGGCTCGAAAGGGCTTTTAATGCCTGCTGTGATTTATCCAGGGGGCTTATATGGTTCGTGAGCTTTTCCGTGTTGGCGGTAGTTCATACACCATACATATTAAAAAATGAGTTTGATTTATTCGGCTTGTTTCTGGTTCTTTTACACACCTTTTCCATTGATGAAAGGATGAAATTCAGTCTTGTGTCTCGGTTGTGCTTGTATGATAGCTTGTTGTGGGTCAAAAATGGCTGATTAAGCTGATGATGAGTTGTAGGGATGGCAATTGAACCCAGCCCCGATGGACACCCGCAAAACCCGCTACGGGTAGGTAAAACCCCGCTTTCTTGGGCACAGGTATGGGTATGGGTAATTACCCGCAAATTTGATTGGGTATGGGCACGGGGATGGACACTGTACTACCCAGCCCCGTAACCCGCATATATGTATTTATATAATATGATAAATAATTTATTTATTTTTGGTGTACAATTAATTAATTTATTTAACTACTTAAGTCTAACCCTAAACCTAAAACAACTTAATACAACTTAATAAAAATTTTAGTAACAATTTATTATGACTTTAACATGCAAGTGCAACTTTTTAACGTATAACTCATGTAAGGTATCTATTTTTTCTTTCTTTCTAGGGATATTTTAGATGTTTTTTTATTTGACTAAATACTACGATTCATACTATTTTATGAATTGATTTGAAATTTTTTGGATCATGGTTTTTATTAAAATTGTGTTGTTTTTTATTGTCTTTTCATGGTTAAAGTGTGGGTAATGGGTGCGGGTATGGACACTTAAGTGCCCATAGGGTATGGGGAAGGACACTAAAGTTGTTGCCCACGAGGGTACGGGCACAGGTACATGTATTTTTTACAAACGTGGGTATGGGGATGAGTACTATAGTACCCTGTCCATTGGGCACCCATTGCCATCCCCAATGAGTTGGTGCGCGTAGATTTGTTAATTACCGTGTTGGCGGTCGAATCCACCCCCACTCTCAAGCATTTGTTTGTGGTTATTTATCCCAGTCATCCTATTGATTGTCATGAGACTGTATGGACTCGAAAGAGTCATCAATGCTTGCTGTCATTGTTGCAGGGAGTTGATGGTACGTGAACCGATTTCGTGTTGACGATCGATTCATCTGCCAAACATTGGACTGCGCTTAAAGTTAGATTTGTTTATGGTTGGATCCACTTTGTGGATTTTTTTATTTTTAGTTTTGCCCGTTAGGGTTGTTAACTCAGTCAGGTTCCATGTCCCCAAGTTTTTATGTAATTTTTTCCTTTTTTTAATAATATATATGATCAATTGACAACCGAATAGAGTAGAGTACCAACTTAGTTGGACACTATTCTTTTTCATGTCATTTTGCTCTTGGCTTATACAAAAAAATTTAAGAAGCTAATAAAGAAATTAAAAGTCAACTTTTGTATTAAAAAGATTAAATATTAAACTTCTAAGATACTTACATCATTCTTTAAAAAAAAAAAAAAATACTAAATGCATCATTTCCAAGAAAAAAACTTCTCTATTTAATTTATAAACTTGTACTACTGGGGCATAAGTTTTTTTTTTTTTATATAATTTTGAGAAATAAATTGCCACACTTTCCAATACATGATTTATGAGTCTATACGTTAAGGATTCCACAAATGACAATAAATATTTATTGAGAAAATTTTTTTTAAAAATTTTCTAAAAATAAATTAACACAATTTCCAATACATAATTTATATCCTTGCTATACTTAGTATTTCCCTCGAAAAATGTTGTTTTAAAATCATGTGTGAAATCGACAAGATTAAATAGTACTCCCTCCGTCCTATAATAACTGAGCCATTTGAAAAAAAATATTATTCCAAGAATTTTGACCGATTTCACTTTTCAATACAACATTAATTACTTTTTTCCAATTACAACTCTAATTAATTTTAGCGTAATTCTAGTTATAGCGAGAGATTTCTACCCGAAAGCTTCACGATAGTATTTTTGCTCAATATTTTCTCCTAATTTATAGCACCACCTTCCTTGTTTTGTGGTCAGGCACAATTGTGATTGATTAATTGCTATTCTTGATACAATCGGGATAATTTCTCTCTAGATAAATAGCAATGCTCTTAATTTTACTTTCACCACTCTCAATTCAATATATTCTACTTTACATTTATGATAAAGAAGAATGCAACAATACTTGACAAAGACACTCAAAACCATTGTTCTCTCTTTTATTTATAACACTTTTCTTAATCTGTGTGAAATGGTTAATTGACTCAGTTAAACTGGGACGGAGGGAGTACACAATTCGGTCACTATTATAAGTAAAATTTAATATTTTAAGTTCATTCAATAAATATGTATGTGGTATATATTAAAGACTATATACATCATTTATTAAATGAATATAAAATGTCAATTTTTGTTTATAATAGTGACCAAAGGATATATATAGAACAGAACATAAAGATTAAAGACATTAAACAAAAGAAGAGTGGAAACAAATATCCCAATGAAAATAAACGACTCTACTAATTAAAGATATGAAAATGCCATATCTTATGGACTCTTAAATGACAAGAAAATATGCAAGAATAAAACTGACACAGAAAATAAAGAAGAGTTACATTGCACTACTATTTCCTTAGCAATGTTATCCAAACTGATTTGAAAATCAATTTGAATTTATCTTGAAGCTTTACCTGTACACTTAACACACATAAGCACATATCTAGACACTATATACCGTTGAAGTTTAAAGAAAACTTCTTCCTATATTTTTTATTAGCTAAAAAAATGTTCAAATGGTATAAACCACTTTCAACCTTTATGATCTACTCTAAAACTTAATTTCACCACTTGATGAATTTTAGTTTTAATCTTCTAACTTTTCTCTTTTGATTGAAGTAATTAAAATAGTTTATAAAACATAGTCATTAAAATTTAAAAATACTTTTTTAATTAATTTATTGATGTAATATCCATGTGTGTCCATGTGTGCAATCTCTTAGCCACTTCAGAAAATCAAATGACCAAGTAACCGAAGGGACAAACTAATAGCAACGTAGTAACATTTTAAACCAACTTAAAACTTTTAAAATATAAGGAACAAACAAAAAACCTAAAATAAATATAAGTGACCAAAATACAATCAAGTCTTATTCTTCATTAATGAAGTGAATGATAAAATGAATACTTCAGACTTTTGATTTTTACTAACTTTTATTGATACCTGAGGCATTACTGACCCTTGCTGCCTTGTTGATATTGTAGCAAAATCTCTATTGTTGAGATATCACAAAGATGAAAGTGAGAATAGAAAGAGGAGAGAATAGAGAGAGATTATGAAAAGTGAATGAAAATTGAAAGTATCTTATTCATTATGTGAACTGGTTTTTTATATATAATAGCTAACTTGAGTAATAAATCATAACAAACTTGTACTACAAGTAAGGATGCAAACTAACTTCTAAAACTAACCAACAGAATAGTAACTAACTAGAGTATTTGAATTACACTCAAATGTTACATATCTCAGTATTCTTTTCACTGCTATCATGCGTGACTTTCTAGGTGTATCAACAAACCTACTTACAACTCCCACAACAAAGCACAAGTCTGGTTTACTGTTGCAAAGTTATCTTAATGAACCTACCACTTTCTTAAACAATGTGCTATCTAATGGTTCCTCTTCCATGTTTTTCTCCAGCTTTGCATTAACCTCAATGGGTGTGACTGCAGGATTGCACCCCAACATATTAAATCTTTTTAAAATTTCCCTCATGTACTTCTGCTGATGCAATATAATACCTAAGCTTGTTTGATGAAACTGCAGACCAAGGAAGTAGCTTAGTTTTCCCATATCAATCATCTCAAATTCATTGAATAAAAACACAAAACAAAAAACATTTTCATTTTACTGCAATTTGATGCTTGTTAAATGATAGTTTAGTTAAGTACCAGGTTTGATTTTTTTTCTATAGCCTTAAATTCTTCAATCATTGCTTCATGGCACACTTTCTCACATAAAGCTTCTTCAAGGCTTAGTGGTTCAATATTTGCAAATAATGCAAAATGAACTAAGTTTCCTTCATCATTGACATCATTATCAAGAGTAACTATACACTCATCTAGCCTTGCAGGAGGTCTTCTATTTCTCCTTTGTGATTGTTCAGGTCTTCAGGATCACCATTATATGCTTCTGCATGTTCAATGTCCGTGACATTTTGTCTTACAATTTCAGCATTATCATTTTCAGTCCAGTATAATGTTGGTCTACTAGAATCAGTCCCTTTGTTTTTCCAGCTCCAACTATCTGCTTCTGAAATCACCACATCTCTATTGATTTCAATCCTTTCATTTACTTGATCATACAATTTGTACGCTCCAGTTGCATGGTAAACAACTAAGATCATAAGTTTGCTTTTGTCTTGCAACTTGGTTCTTCTTTGCTCAGGTATATGACTGTAGCACAAAAAATGCTTAGGTGACTCACTGTAGGCTTTCTTCTTGTCCATTTTTCTTCAGGTACCATCTTTGATAATCTTTTAGCAGGACATTTATTGATAATATACACAGCAGTAGCAATTGCTTCTCCCCACATGAACTTAGGCAGTGATTTTTCTTTCAGCATACTCACCATGTTGAGAATTGTTATGTTTCTCCTCTCAGCTAGCCCATTATGTTGTGGTATATGGTGCTGTAACCTCATGAGTAATGGCATGCTCATCACAAAATTGCTCAAATTCTTTTGATGTGTATTCTCGTCCACCACCAGTCCTGAGGATCTTGATGGATTTCTCACTCTTTTTTTTTTGAATCGGCAAATATTATTAAACGCCATCCCCTCAAGACGCAAGGTATGGACGAAACAAGATACAAATGGTGCCATATAGACGGTACACCATAACCACCTAAAAACACCCCTGAAGATAAACCCACCAAAACACATCACCACCTAAAACAGACTCCAAAAAAAACAAGCACTGTAAACACGATATCCACCACCGCCCATCGTCACTACTCACCCACAAAGAACACCCTCGAAATAAAACTCGCAGACCCCAACACCCAAGCTGAGCCACATTTCGAAGAGCACCTAACCGAAGGATCATGCAGCTATCACAAACCCCGCGACCTCCGAACCACCGAAAGAGCACAACACAAAGCCCAAAAACCAACTTGAGTCAAAGAATTGACTCCCAATTTCGAATCAAAATTGATCGGCCTACCAGACTATAGAACCAAATTAGCAGGGCACCCCTCGCCTCCGATACACCAGAGAAAAAACCAAATCAAGTCAAACAAATATTGCAGCTAGACCCCGACTCCCAATCTCGAAGCCAAATGAACCGGCCCATCGAAAACCAGCACACAATATGTAAGACGAAAGACATGGCATGCAAAGTTTAAACCACAAACAAATAAAAAGGAAAAGGCTCAACAAAGCGTGACACACACCTTCCAAACTCCATAAACACCTAAACCACCCAAAAAGCACAAACAAGAGCTAGTGAAGACGAACATGGACCCGTGTAACAGAGGTTGCTTCTAAAGGAAATCACCCCAACAAGCACCCACCTCCTCACTTAAAACACCAACCACCACCACCCATCATCACCCCCACCACACTTCACCACCACCACGCATCACCACCCCCTCCACAATTGAATAACCTCCACCACCACTGCATCACCACCGCGCATCACCACCACCATCACTGCATCACTACGACGCCAAAACATCCTCACCAAGAAACAAGTAACAACACAAACATAAATCTAGAGGAAGACTAAATCCAACAACAAAACACGGGCAGCGACGCCGGTTTGAAGTGGAACCACAACCCAGATCATAAAAAGGCGGTCGCCTGTGACAAGGAGAATGCGTTCGTTGCCGTAGTAAAAGAGAACCAATGGTGGAGTAAAAACGGCGGATCTGAACAGCACTTCCCGGATCCCAAAACCCTTGACCTCCTCACACCACATCACCACCACCACACAACCTAAACTGCCACCCAAAAGCTCACCCCAAAGCACCGCAATCCAACCCAAATCCTCCGATAACAACCCCGGCTGCACACGGACTCCGATTTGGACACTCCAACTAGGAAAGGGGTGGTGCAGAGTACAAAGCCACCCAACACACCACCACCAACCACCACTATGTCTAGGATAAGGATCGGAAGGGATAAAGGAGGTGGTGCTGTTAAGAGTTAAAAGCCACCTTGGAAAACTAGCAAAAGCCGTCGACGGTCACCAAAAGGCAGTGCTGTTCTTTGCTTTTTCAAACATAGCCACATCATTCTACCTGTCTCATCAACAAAAGAAATGAAATACTTGTAACCTCCAAGTGAAGGTACCTCAAATGGACCACAAACATCAGAATGCACTACTTATAACAAGTTACTTGCTCTGGAAGGAAGATATGACTTGAATGAATTACGAGGCTGCTTCCCTACCATGCATACTTCATAAATTTTTCCAGGGACATCTTGGTAATCATGTGACCATGTGCTTAGATTCTAATTCTTTCAGACTTCTAAAGTTTAGATAGCCAAATATGGCATGCCATATCCAAATTTATTCATAGATTCAATTGCTTTTAGATACCTCACTCCAGCAGTGTTAATATTGATTTGAAAGGTCCTATTTTTGGACAAAGGGACCTTAATAATCAATTTGTGATTGGCATCATACATGGACAATGGACTGTTCTTCATATTAACTTCAAATCCTTTCTGAACAAGTTTGCTCTTCATACTTGGAACATAGAGCACATTCTATATTATAACATGATTTCCATTCTCTTTGTTAATCACCAAGTTTCCAGTGCCTTCAGCTTGAAGTGTTCTATAATCTGCAAACCTTACTTTGCTCTTTCTTGCATTCAGATATATTAGCCATTCCTTGTGACTGGTCATGTGATTTGAGCATCCAGTGTCAAAGAACAAGTTTTTAGATTGTGATGAGTCTTCATTAATGGTGGCAATTAGCAACACAATAATCTGACCCATAATCACTTTCTTCTTGTACTGGACATGCTTCATCATCACTGCACTGCTTCTTTTTACCCTTTCTTGACCAGCACTTACCAGTAAAGTGATCGAAATTTCCACACAATTGTAACATGGCACCTTCTTCTTATCAAACTTCTGTGATTTCTTGAAATGATCAGACCCTCCTCCTCCTTTGTTAGAGAATTCAGGCTTGTCATTTCCCTTCTGACTACTTGTGTTGAATTTGTTCTTATTCTTTGACAATTTATTTCCATTACCACCCTTCTTTCGAAACTGGGCCATCAGTGCTTGACCAAGGTTCTTTTCACCATTCTTTTTAGTGAATCTTAGTTCTCTAGCCTCCAAAGTACTTTGAAGTTCTTCTGGTGTCATGTTTGCAGCGTCTTTTGTTTCACTCCAATCTCTTGAACACCGGTGGTGATTGCTTCCATCACTTATTGGAAGCCAAACAACGCTTTCATCTGAACGTTCCATTTGTCTTAGTTATCTGTCTTCAATTTTGGTAACTGTGCGGGAAAGTTTCCATTGGAATCCATTGTTGCGCAACACGAACTAGATAGGCTCTGGACACCAATTTATTGGAGCAAAATCTCTATTGTTGAGATATCACAAAGATGAAAGTGAGAATAGAAAGAGGAGAGAATAGAGAGAGGTTATGAAAAGTGAATGAAAACTGAAAGTATCTGATTCATTATGTGAACTGTTTTTTCATATACAATAGCTAACTTGAGTAATAAATCATGACAAACTTGTACTACAAGTTAGGATGCAACTAACTTCTAAAATTAACCAACAAAAATAGTAACTAACTAGAGTATTTGAATTACACTCAACAGTTGACACTAGATGCATAAATGATGCTTCTGATCCTTGAATCTTGTAGATGCAGATTGACACTTGTTCTGACAAGAGGGCGAAAAAGAAACAATACAAGGCACCGTAGATATGCGACAACCAAACCAACAAAAAAACACTTGTTATTGACTTGCATTACAGAGAACGCTTAGCCGTTGCTTGAAAAATGGTTTCTTTTAGGAAAATATTATGTAAACCTAATACAAGCCTAAAGAATGGTGTCATTTATGACCTATTTAGATTTAGGATAAACTTTTTTTAGTTAAGCATTTGTAACCTTATTTGAGGAAAATTTTGAAATGAAATAGAATTGCTCTCTTAATGAGAATGTTGAGTGAGATAGTTCTCCTTTTTAATAAAACTTGTTGAATCTTACTAATGGCTTCTTTAGTATTGTGGTGATTCTTTACTAAGATCAGTAGAGATTTTCTTTAAGGAAAATAAGACAAGTAGAGTTGGCTCCTGTTTTCCAAATCAAATTGTGGGTGGTAAAGACACAACTGTCAGGTTAGTGTTCTTAATTTTGTAGATTATACGCACATAATGTGGCTTATAGAAGAATTATTTTTGAGATTAGTTTCATATAGTAGAATTACAACTACTTGATTAAATTGTTTAAAAAAAATACTATTATTAAAATAAGTGAGATATATGGCAAACAAATATATCTTCAAGAAGGTGTATACTACTATGGTTTGTCTAACATGTGCAATATTACACATGTTAACGAAACTAAAAGTAGTAATTTTTCATTGAAAAACATCAATTATTTATTAAAAAGTTATCTATTTAATATATAATACATAAAATCCAAAACAAACTTACCATTTTAAATTTCTTTACATGTGCAAATTTGCACATGATAGAAAAACCCTTACTAATATTATTTGTGAATTAATCAATAATCAGGTAGGATCCACCTTAAACTAATTATTAGATGAGCTTATACCTTTATGGTGTGGTTTTGGAATTTCAAAGATGAGGAATGCTAGCAACACTCTCTTTTTAACACTCTATTTAATACTTACTCTCTTATTGGTTTAAAGCATTGTGAGTCTACACATTGAAAATAGAACCTACACAAAGTGGTGGGACATACATTAATTTCATCTAATAAAAGTGTTGAAAATTGACTCAAAATTTGGATGTTGAAGTTCTGGAAAAATCGTAGTAGGATGCAAGGCATCGTAGTACGATGCAAGGCATCGTAGTACGATTTTGGATGTTCAGGTTTGTGTTGGCACTGAAAAAATCGTAGTACGATTTTGTGGATAAGGCAGAATATTGTACTGTTACCTGCTCCATCGTAGTACGATGGAAAAAATCGTAGTACGATGCTACGTGATCCTGAACACTATTTAAGCATTCCATGACCCACTTTTGAAGCAAGCTTGGTGAATCTCATGGAAACCAAATGAGAAAACTTTTAGGGTATTTAGATACTAAAGGTTGAGGGTCTTTGGGTGAGGTTCAAAGCTTCAAGATGTGAATCTTAGAGAACCAAAAGAGGTGGCTCTTGGGAAAGGGTTGGTGCCTTTTGGGGAGAGATTCATGGGGATGGGAAACACATGAGTGGAGAGTCAATTGTGAGAAACTTGGGTGAGTCTTGTGAAACCAAAAGAGAAGATCCTTAGGAAATCAAAGGTTAAGGGTTGGTTCTCTTTTGGGGGTTAGATTCTAGAGTTGGGGAACATTTGTAGACACATTGGGTGAGTGAAAATCATTGAGTGTCTTGTTCATTGGTGAGATTGGAAAAATGGGTAGAAATAAGGGTTGTTCTTTGTGAGCTTGTTGAAGCTAATTTCTTGTAACCCATTTGTATCTCTTTGTAAGAACTCATTGATAGTGGATTGGAGAGATCAATCTCTCCCCCAGAGTAGGTCATGGTTGGACCGAACTGAGTGAACAATTTCTTGATGTTGTTATCTTTTCTCTACTCTCTTTATCTTGTTTATTCTTTGATTGGATTGTGGTTTTGCTATGCACTTGGTTTCTAGATTCAGTCTATATTTGTTGTTGTTGCTTGTGGTTATTTTGGTTGTTGGTTGCCATTGATACTTGCTCCACGAATCTAAATTTCATTGATGTGAGGTTTGGAATTGACCGAATTCACAACAAAAAGAGTAAGTGTTCAAAAGTGAGTGTTAGTAACATTCCTCTTTCAAAGATAAACGTGCAAAAATTTGGCATAACTATTTCGTACACACTTTACTTTTTATTTTCCTTTTTACAAACTTTTTAAATCTAATTTATTCATGTTTGGTTAAGAGATGAAATTAAGACCAAAACGCAAGAAAAATGTGAGAAATAATATATCAGATTTATGATGTGGTTAATTTGTATTAGAAAAATTGTATGTGGTGCGAACAATAGAATACAAAATTCCATGACTGACCTAGCATATGTTTTCTAAATTAATTTCAACTAAAATCCAACTCCAAATATGAACATCCACACCGCTACACCACCTAGTCCTTTTACTACACTACGTTCTCGACAATCACCAGTATCTCTACAACCGCCTCGCCTATATTAACCCATGGTGACACTGTTGATCCACCAGGAACCTCCTCCTTAACATGCGTTTGTGTTCGTTATGTTTTCAAGTGCTTGCAGAGATTCCCGTCTTACAGAGTTCCAGAGTGGGGATAATTTCAAGCAGTTTTCAGTTTCAGCTTGCAGAAAATTCAATATACGACCTTCATAACCACCCCTAATGCTGGTGGGTTTTCAGCTTGTATCTTATTATTTGGAAGATGATTCTATATTTAATTTAGGCATCAAGGTTTTCACTGTTACATAACTCGAATGACTATTAATAAGATACTTCATCTTTATGTATTTCATGTTAACAAATGAAACTAACTAAGAGTAAAGTGAGGATTTCATACATCAAACATAATGAATTTCTTAGAGTCTACTGTCATATCTTTTTGAGCAATTAAAAGATTGTTAAAAAATGAAGCAGATAACAACGCTCGAGAGGATGACACTGTTTGGTTTGCATTTTTCTATAAAGGGTGTATTATTATTTTTTAATTTTTTTTGATAAAATGTCGAAGCTGCACGTGGGAGAGGGAAATAATTCAACTTTTGCACGTGTAATTTGAATTCATCAAAATTCGCACTGAAAATTCTCGTACCATATAGCAGTTCTCTTTGTATAATCAAGAGAAATATAATAGAAGGAAATTGCTAAATGTTACGGGAGATTGTGTACAAGAATTGCAAGAATTGTACGTGGCAGCATTTAACTCTTTCAAATAATAACCACCCCTACCCCCATGTATGGTTAGTCGGAACCTAATTGATCAAATCCCCTATTTTTGTGGATTCTTCTCTTTCTTGCTTAAATAATTCTTACTAAATAGCATTGCTCATAATAGAAATATGTAACAGGCTCAATAATCTATTACAAATAACTAAGCAATACTTGAAGACAACTTCAGTAAAACCTTTGTTATCTCTAAGATGTGTAAATCATGCACAACAATTAGAATCACCAACTTCAATAAGAATGTAT
>Ga0315915_1000206_pt1 | contig 52089 bp, 29 predicted proteins | sample MpolbnodulesMG_FD_207738 | JGI IMG/M metagenome (GOLD analysis project Ga0315915, IMG submission 207738) | Medicago polymorpha root nodule microbial communities from Los Angeles, California, United States - branched nodules | ecosystem: Host-associated > Plants > Roots > Nodule | place: USA... | reverse complement strand
ATATTACACTTCAACGGATCAGACATAAAGATGTAAAGTGTTATCCTCAACCATTAACCTAAACATGTAATCAACGTCGCTATCATCTTTGAGAAGTTGTGGATAATGCACGGTCTTCCAGAAGTCCTCTTCCTTATCCTCCCCCAAGTCGAGGTCGGACACATTTACTATCACATCACATGTTCTATGACTTGAACCAATATGTATAAAGAAGTCGTCAAGTTTTGCCTTCCACTCGTCCAACTTGTCTGTGGGATTTACAAAGAACCTAGCCCTCTTTTTCACATCTACATAACGAACATGAAGTTTAACTGGATCTTGTGCATCTTCAGACATGTTTCACTTCACAAAATATAATGAAAAACAAATATGAGACAAATGAGATAAAACAAATAGTTGAATAATTAGAGACCAAAAAATGCGAACAATAATTGGTGTGACATAACTGGCCACCAAAAAAAAAATTCACTTCATATATTTATATAATATCAGTTACATATTGGCTACAAATATCCAAATTACATATCCGGCCACCAAAAAATACGTCGGTGTGATATCGTGCAAAAAATAGGACAAACACCGACCAAAAAGTCTCATAACCTATAACCTATCTAAGTACTCTAGTGATAGTTCATAATCTTCGTATTCTTCCATGTCTTCCATGACTTCAAATTCTTGTTTCTTTTTTTCCAGAGTGGGAGTGTCACCACCAATAATTGGATTGTGCTCATTTGTTGGTTTCTTTGGCTGCTTTGGCTTCTTGGACATGAGTTCATTGAATGCGTCTTGTCTATCCAAAAAATCAAAATGTCATTTCTCCGCCTCACCAGTCTTGTTGTTCATCCATTCCATACAACTCGGTGGTAACGGACAACCTTCTTTCAAAATAACATGAAGATAGTGGTCGGAAATTAAGCAAAGACACATGATGTTGGATTGTGGCTTAAGTGGTGGAGCACTTCGGATTGGGAAATATGTCTCACATATACCTCTTCCGGACAAAGTGAATAGAACAATAGGTCTATTGTAGCAAGTAGCAATAATGTGACCTATATCCGAAGTGGTCAACCACTTATCTACCGGCGCAATACCACTTGTACATTTTGGAGGGTGTAAACCATTCAAGATTTTGTTATAACGCTCCTCCGTGTCATATATCGGCATGTAGCCACTCTTATAATTTCTCAACTCATGAATAAGTGCTTGACGAATCAATACATGATCTTCCTCATCCATCCCCAAGTACCTAGCTATCACCCAGAATCCACAATTACCATCCCCTTTAACATTCACAATTTCTTCAACAAAAGGTCTCATGATAATTGGAATTTGTGAAATGTATGGGATATTCCGAAACGGTTTTGAGGTAGACGATGAAGCTTGTGAGCGGGAATAAGTGCCAAGGCGTGAAATGGAATTTTGACTTTAAACGGTTTCACATTAACGGTTGGTTTGACATCGCCGGAAGCTTCATTTTTGCTCGGTTTCGATTCAACGTCATCACCTGCCACATTGTCAACCATGTCACTCTATGTCTATTGAATAAAAAAATAACAAAGAAAAAAAATAAATTACTTGTGGAACAAGCTAACCAAGAACAAAAGTGGCACAAAAAATTCAAAAAACTGGTGCACAGTAGCGTGACTTAAGTCACAAAACTCTTTTACTCCTGCGTGACTTAATTCACGCACCCTTTAACTTATGTGCAAGTTAACTTGCGCCCTGCCCTACTGTCCTACGAAAACCAGACGAACCAAGCTCAGAAACCAGCAAAATGAGATGAGTTTAGATGATACAATACCTGATATTTGATGCTTGATGAGCGTAGAAACTTGCTTCCTAACAATTTGCAATGATTTGGAATGAAGATTTTGACCCAAAATTTTGCACTTTTTGGGTTTTTGAAGGTGGAGGGAAAGAAAATGATGCTTGGAGTATGGACTGATGGGTTTTGTATAGAAACGGTAACCTTGCATTACTTAACTCACGCAGCGTGACTTAAGTAACGCTGCGTTACTTAAGTAATGCAGGGGTAAATGTGTCATTTTAGTTGGGCATGAGTGTTTTGTGCTGGGAGAAGAGCAGAAATCAAATTCAAATGACTAAAATTTACGCTATTCTGAGTGAGCCTTTCTTGCGCACCACTTCATCCTCGATACGAGCTGCCAATTTGTCTACATCAATCAGGAAAAGACTCTATTAGATGCTAACAATGTCATCCTCATTACGAGAGATGGTAATTTTTTTTTTAAATTGATAAGTGTGTCAGCATGACAGTTTCGTGATGGAGAGTGTTAGTGCATTGGGGTTGTGAGGTGTTTGAGAGAATTGTGTATTTGTTACCATTTTCGGTGTAAATTCTTTGACTGTCATTCGACAATGTACGTGGTTTTTGGTTCAATTTTAGAGTTTCCACATTATATTTTTATATTTTTTATTGTGCTCTTTTATTTTCTCTGTATTAATTTTTTTCCCCAACACTGTACTACGGTACAACGAGGTATTATATACGTTGATTTCATTTTTTTACCCATGATTTGCTTATAAAACCTAATGAGTCTAAGTGTGATGTCTTGTTGTCTTATGGTGTAACACTTTTTTTAATCCCACTAACACATGATAGACAATGTCATCTTCAACCCTTATGAAAGGTGGAGAGAATGATCGCTAGCTTGTTATGTAGGGGAAGATGAGATTAATAAATTGTTAAACTCCTCAAAAAATGACTAATTTATATAGCCTTGAATTCCATGCCCATATTTATTTTTAATAATGAAGACGAGACTTCATTATTGAATTCTATGCATGATTGATGAATTGAATTCATGGTAAGTCGGTAACAAGGTAAAAAAGGAATAGGTTACATGTACATATGAGGTAGCATGGATTAGTTGTCAACGGAATTATGGAAGTATGCAATTTCTAGTTTCTACCCACTTTAATAAGATGAGCACTACTCACATATCTCTTTCGCAAATCAAATATATCCTCACAAAGTCACAAGTGGATCAAATACACAATAAAGACAGGATTCAATTTTTGATTTTGTTTCAGAGTTATGGATATGTTGGTCCCCCAAATTGGTACGACAGACATATGTGGATACTTTCAAGATGTACTCAATTTAGTACAGTTCTAAGTTGCTTCAGGTTATCTCAAAAAGGTTAAAATATAGGTAGTAGAGCAAACATATATACATGTTACGCCAATGCACTTTTTGAGATGAGGAAACACGGATTCGATTGCAGTACTCGTACAGATTGTAGAATTGAAATTATATGAACCAAAGTTTTGAAATTAGTGACCCATTTTTCCCTTGTTGGGACTTGCTTTTGGTCACGTATCACTTTTCCTTTTTTCTTTTTTTTGTCAAGTAGCCTAATGGCTAGAGCTCACACATTATAATGTGGAGAAGCGGGGTGTCCAGGGTTCGAACCCCGGCCCCTACATATAATATGCAATATCCCTACCAACTGATCTAAGCTCACGGGGATCGTATCGCTTTTCCTTTATTAATGATAAGGGTTAACAAAAAGGATGTAGATTTCATTAAGGATATAAGAATGAATAGATGAAAATTTTATCACCTATATCATAAATCATAGATACAACATATGCCATGATAATGATGACAACAAAAAAAAAACGCACCAACCACGCATATTGGGAAAATGCGCAGCCAGCACCACCAGGTCTGAATACAACCCGAATCAGCACGATGTTTGTTGTTGTGTTCCTTTGCATGTGAGGTTCATGTGCTCTATGTTTTATGTGACGCATCTTGTGTACATGTTGTGTCTTGTGCATCATTGCACTATCCTTCGCAACGCCTCTTCTTACTATGTCCATATTATGTGGCGCGAAACCTATAGAGACATGTCTATAAAAGATTGCTTGTTCTATCTTCTGTGACATTGTCTCGTGTGTGTGTGTGTGTGTTGTTGCTCGTTGTGTTGTTGCTTTTATGGCTTGTAACTTGTTTTGGAGTTTTTTTGTTGGCTTCATCATCGCCTCCTCATATTCCACGTATTTGACATCATGAAATTAGTGACGATCCTTCGTCAACCAAGCAATGTCATTCCTTCACACAAGCCTTAAGTGATGTGATTGATGTTCCTTTTAGCAAGCTCCCAAACCTTGTATAAATGGTGATTCACTATTAATTAAAAATTCCGATGGTTTATATCAACTAGGGTTGGTAAAACGCAAGAACAAACTACATTGCAAAGTTACACTGCAGAAGGAGGATACACTGCTAAAATCGAGAATCTTACTATCCAAATTAGCACACTATGGAAACCATCATGCTCTTGGAAGATGATACCACTAGGTAAGGATTTTTATGAATTTTGTTTTGCTTCTAAAGAGGATTTGAGAAGCGCCTTAGATGTGGAAGCATAACCTCGACATCCTAGCATCTTGCATTTGCACGAGTGAACTCTAGATTTCAGTCCGAGCAAACAAAGAAAAACAAATGTACAATGTTGGATCCTATCAATCAATTTGTCGTTGGAATATTGGGAACGTAGACTTCTGTTTGAAATTGTTTGTAGTATTGGGACTCCAATTACTTTAGATATAGTCATGAGGGATCGTGTCTTCGATCATTTTGCAAGGGTTCTTGTTAACAATAATATCGCATGATAAAATCATGGTAGGAAAGAGAATGGCTTGCTTTTTACATCGGAGTAGAATATGAGAGACTTCCTCATATTTGTGCTCATTGTTATATTATTGGACACTCTGTCGTAAACCGTAAAAATATAATCTCTGCAAAACTCTCTTGCATAGATGAAATACTGAGACAGCACCACAAAATTCAAAATTCTTGTCCCTTTAAATAAAGTAAAAGAGTCTTGTCTCTATTCCTATGACTTTCAAAAATTGTGCTTTTAAAAAAAAGGTCCTTTTATAACAATTTTCACAAAAACAGATTATTTCTTTTACAAAACACAAAAGCGAGTCTAAGATCTCATAATGTGGAATATCTTCAATTTTTAATGACAAAATCATCAAGGAATTTTAAATAGGATTAGTTTTTGTTTGAAGTTTTCCTTTTTTTTTAAATTTTCGCTTATTTTGAACTAATATTATTTGAGGCGTGTAAGACCACAATAAATGTGTCACTACCAAACAAAATTTGAATTCACCACGTGATAGATTAATTATTTTACAATTTATAATTTAAATTTAAAATGTATTTATTAAAGTTTTTTGATCCACAAAGTTATATTTTTTTTTTATCTAGGTTATTATTTATAAAAAAAATTAAAATTAATTTTTGCTCCAAACATGTCGCGACTTGCATGTTTCAGTTTAACTGTGTCCACAGTCCAGTAACAATATTAACTAACTACCTACCACGACCATTTTTATTTTTATTTTTGAAGTAAAAAAACACTGGAATTTTTCATTAGTAAGATACAAAACAAGTAGCAAAAACAAAAGGGATATTCAGAAGAATAAGAACAGACCTAAAAATTCTAAAAAAATTGTTTTACATCATCATTGTTACGTAGAGAGACAAAGATCCAAATGAGACTTTTCAAGAAGTTGCCAATGCAAGCCAAAGAGGTTCACCCCAATTTCCCAACCTTTCATTGTTTTCATGTTTACCTTCTTTGCACCTCCTTCTTCTACTTCCCCTCTCATACCTCTCCATTTTCACTTCACTCACAACTTTCCAACCATTTTCTTTCTTCTCTATACACTCACCAACACGCGTCAGTGTCAGTGTAGGTGTCTCTTCCTCCTCATTCTCATTATCAATACCTTCTTCTTCTTCTACTACTTCCTTCACACTCTCTTCTTCTTGGTCCTCCACATTCATTTTAGTTTTGAACTCTTCTTTTGTTAGGGAGACCGAGGGAGCGTCAGGAGCAACAACAACCGGGGAATTCTCGATGTCCTCAAACCCTTGATTTTCATCTTCTTGAGGGTCACTCCAAAAGGAAAGGCGAAGTCGTCCATTACTTCTCTCAGCTTGGAAGCAAGAAACAGTTGATGGAACTTTTGTTAGCTCAATTACTAACCTTCCATTTTCTCTATGTGGTCTCACTCTTAGAGATTCTGATCCTCTCATACTCTTCAAAGGTGGTGGAAAACTCTTGGTTCTCACTTTCTCACTGACCAAATTTTGACAAGAATTTTCCTTTTGTTCCTTTGTCTCTGAATTACCACAAGTTGAGTTTGTTGAAGAGAGCAAGTCAATGCTAAATTCTGGGATATCAGCACCTGTTTCATTCCCTAAATTCTCAGTGCAAAGCTCCAAACTCTTAGGGCTAAGTCTATGCCATGGAAGCTTCACATTGGGATGAACATAGGTAGTTTCTTTAAGGCCTTTGGAGAGTGATTGAATGGAACTCCAACTATCTTCTTTAGGATTAGAATCAACAGTTTCAGTTTTATTAATGTTGTTTTCGAAATGGGGTTTGTTATTTGATTCCCAAAAACAAGTCTTGAAAGGTAAATCAATGGGTTGAGTGGTGAGTGGTTTTGGGGAAGGTAAACGAATATTATGAAACCTTGACTCAACAAGGTGAGAATCAAGACATGAAGGTAACCCGTGGCAAACTATTGCAGCCATTTGGTAGCTTGAGGTGTTGAAATCTAAAAGGATAAAACAGAGGGAAACAGAGTGTTCTGTTTTGTGTTTCGAGATTTATGGTTAAGAAAAGATAGTGAGAGTGGGAGAGAAAGGAATTGGAGAAGAGGCAATGGAAATACATGTGGTAGAATTGAGGGGATGGGACTATATTTGTAGTAGCCAAAAAGTGACGAGGGGGGCATGTCATGTCATGTAGGGAGATTATGAATGGTGCCTTTTTACACCACTAGAATTATACAATTCATAATCCACCACATGATACAAAAGTGATTAAAAAGACATTTAAAAAAAAATGACAAAATGGGCAAGTAAACGAATATCCCACTCTACTACATTCTCATGACACAAATGATATATATGTCTTTAGGAAAATAATTTTTAGACATCCAATATTCAATTTACCATTAGAAAGAAAGAAATAAAGAGAGTGTTGTGATAGATAGGTAATGTGATAGGAGGAGATATAAAAAAAAATGACCGTGTTAAATAGATGAAAGAAAATAAAGGATGTATCCATATAAATGTTTGTGACTTTAATAGTTTGTTGCAGAGATCGATAAGACGAGAGTTTGATAAGAATAGAATATAATATGGACATGATAAATGTCTTCTTTATTATTATTTTTTTTCATGTATCAATTAACCATTGGTTTGGAAAAGGAGAGAGGGCTGAACAAAAAGGGTCGGAGAGGATCCAAATCCGATAAAGTCTTATTAGATCTTGTTATTAATTTTGTCAACAAAAAAAAAAATACTTGTTATTAGTGTGATAAATAAAACTAATTTATTTTTAAAGAAATATTTAAAGAAATAAAATATTTTAGTTATAAAACAATAACAATTAATTTTGATTGTACATGTTACTTTTTTTAAGGGATTTGTTTGTGTGACATTTAAGATTTTTTTAATTAAAATCAAATATTTTTAATAATCCAACAATTATAATGGATTTATAATATAATTTTTTTAAAACTGTATAGTGATTCAATTCTTAAAGAAGTAGTGAGGAAAAATATATAATTAAACATAATTTGGGAGAAAAATGTATTTCCCCATAACCTTTCCAACAATTTAAAATTTGAGAAATGGGTCTTTTATGCATGTCATTATGATGAAATCAATGCTAAAGGGAGAGACAGGTGGGTTTTAAACTTTGCTGTAAAATGACCTCCTAACTTTTTTAAAGAAAATTACCTCCTAACAATTACTATTCCTTTCCATAAGAAAGCCAACAAAAGGCCATACCATTAATTGGATTCTCCCAAATATTGCTTGATAGTGATTGCTATTTGCTTCTCTGATAATATTATTCAGCTTCTTTAAGTAGTGCTTTCTTCTTTTTTTTTTCCAAGGCAATTCAAATGCTACATAGAGTCAAAATCTATGCTGGTTGATAATTCTATTCAAAAGCGTGAAAGGAAAAGAAAAATTATTCAGCCCATAGCTTTTGACAAAAAGGGTAAGTGGCCATTTATTTCTATCCAAAATGATGAAAAGAATGTTGTGAGCAACAAACAGTCGGACCAAAAGGGTGTTTCACAAATTACACCTAAACACCATCATAAGTTTATGACATAATAAATGTTGTGTTTGGTACATGTTGGCAAGACTAACTGCTATATGCATATCAACGTGGTTTATTATGTTTGAACAAAATTGGGAGCCATGAAAACGCGATTCTATGGCTTTAGCTTTCTATACACCCTTTGAAACTCGAACATGGCATATTTTTTCCCACTAAGCATGACTTAATTAATAAGCATATATATACTTTTTTTGTTTTTTTTATGAAGGATTTTTTTTTCCTTCACAAATCAGTAAATACTTGACATAAGTTTAACAGAACATAGTTGCGTTGCCAGGAACTTGACTCAGGGGTTCAAATTATTTTTGTTTCGATCCACCATCAAGTATTTCACCGTGTGTTCTGATGTATTGTTTATTTTGGATAGTAACAAACTCTTACGGTTTTGTACTTATAAAAAGAGCTCATTGGGTTGAGAAGTATGATTATTGTATATAAACTACATTTGATTTCGATTTTTAAACAATATGAGACTTTAAGGTGTATTGATACTTATACTTTTTATATTTACCATGTATATGAAAAAATATAACTTTTTTATATGATATAGATATGCACACGCATTAAAACTATACTAAAATTTAAATATATTAAATAAAAATTATTTATTTTACGAAAAATGTCAAACAGTTGAAAATGGACCAAGAAAAAAAAAGTCGTTTTAAATGCTACTTTAAATTTGGCCAAAGAAAAAAAATACTACTTTAAACAAATGTTCACTTAAAAAAATGCTGTTTTAAATACTACTCAGAGCTATGCCATTTTATTGATTTGAATAAATTTATTGTTATTGCAACATCTTTAAATTTCTTTAATTAACAAATAAATGGAGAGAAGCATGACTGCAATTGCAGCTTTAATATAAGAGAGAGTGTGATAGCTTGCAGTAAGATAGGAGAGATTAGACAACACTAAATCGTCTACCCGTGCTACCGCACGTGTCATATACATTGAAAAAAATAATTTAAATCTATTATTAATATCTATTACATACACAACAAAAATCTTGGATGATAAATAACAAATATGATTTGATTTCATATACTACCTTTGAAGTAGTATCATTGCAATCATCATCTTCACCATTTTTAAAAAGAAAATCAAACAATTTCTTGGTGTAACTCTTCATAGTGCATCATATATCATTTTACAATTTTTAAGGTTAGAGAATATAAAGCGGTACCAATACTTTTCTTTTTCAAGTTAAAGAAAAACATGAATAAGACTATCTAACCCCAAAGAAAATAATCTAATCATACTTTTATGCATGAAATAAAGTCAAATAATTGATCAACTAAGGAAAAAAACTGTGCTAGCTTCTCATTTATTCAACATTCCAAACAATTCAAAGACTACTTTAGATTTTAGAATTGTGACAAACAAATTACAGTGATATTGATAAAAAAAAGTCAATGTGATACTTGTCTACCATAATAAATTTTGAAATTGACAAAAGCCATTGTGAATTTGTCTACAATAAATTAGTAGTCGCAATAGTAATTGTCTCATAAAACATGCAACACTGTTTACATAAAAGATTATGTAGCCAGAGCAAGCTTATGCACAATCTTCTATGCCTCGCCAAGAGACCCTTCTTTTCATAATTAAGTGTCATTCACCGTTTACAACATAGCCTTAACAAACCATTACCAATCCATTAATGATATTTGAGGCAAAGCTTCACTACTACTAAAACATGCCTTTCAGCCCTTCCCATAAGCGCATAATGACTAATGAGCTAATTTCTGCAACTGAATCAACCCCAAATTTCTGCAATTGAATCAGCCCCCGTGACAAGGTAAAAAAGCTGCACCAAACTTAAAAAATTCCTTTAAATCCTGACCAACTCCCTTGCTGCATAATTTTGCAGGTATGAGATGTAATATTTTGCCTTCAATTCAAATTACTCCAAGTGACCAACCTACCAATAACAGAGTGTGGTGACAATTTAAAAAAAAAGCATTGACGTTGATAATTAACAAAATATAATCTGATTAAAGGTTATTTCCTTTACCACTCTTTAATTAACACTAATCATTGCATTTGAATAACCATTTCACAAATATTTAATACTTTTAAGAAATCAATATGATTTTCGGCAAACGGAAAAAAGAAGATAACAATAAAAATGAACTAAAATTAAGATCTTATGTATAAACAAAACATTTGTTGTGCCAATCATTATTTCTTGTTATAATAAGATACAGCTGGAATAATAAGAAATAACAAATCACTAAAATATCCTACTCTGGGTGCTCTTTTGTAATTGTTGTTTTGGTTGGTGCTCTATTTTGACACCTTAACTCTGTAAATATTTGTTGGTGTTCCTTCGTTGCACACCTTATGTGGTGGGAAACATCGTTGGTTTAGTAATATATATTATTTTGATTTGTTCAAAAAACAAATCACTAAAATAAATTTATGTTGGAGATCAAGAAAAACCTACTTCCCTATTCATATATATATATATATATATAAACAAAATCAGAGCGGATGAATTAAATTATGCTAACTTAGGGACAAAGCTGAAGATTATAATGTCGTTCAACAATAATTCTTAAGAATCATAACCAAAAAAAAATGGAAGTTATAAAAACAGTTCGGCACAGACTCTTTTTTCCTATTTATACACTTCTTCATTGGGTGTTCCTTAGGTGCACCTTATTCATGTGATTTGGCAGGAACAAAATACCTTTCAAAGCATCACTTACTCATAACTGTCTCATTCTCCATCATCTTCAACATATGAATTCAACCCTAGCCATAAAACCAACAATAAAATAAGAAAAAACAAAATTCATAAATCAAAAAGGATAAACATTAACATGAAATTGATTATGAGGGGGTGACCGGAAAAAGGAGGAAAAATAAGCTAATAGAAATGGAGAGGAGAAGTTGAGAAAGAGGTAAATAAGAGAGAAAACCACCAAATTTATATACTATATCTATTTCTAATGCATTTAGCATGTGCTGCCAAAATTGGTAATATACTACACAGCCACACACCAATTAATGCAACATTGGAATTGCACAGATATCATGTTGTGATGTATGGATCAGTTAACTATTATTAAGGTGTTGAAAAACAACATTGTGATTTAATGCAATGCATGGAATGCAGTCTAGTCATGATATGTCTAGGTCTTTGAAAAGATGCGTTGAAATACACTAAGCATTGATGATGAATGCCTACACTAATGAGTTGCGTTGGAAACAAAGATATTGGTGGGAGTGAAAATTTGAATTCAAATTAAATAGGTAATGGAGAGATTTGTTTAGGGTAAAGTAGTCATTATAAATGCTAACCAAGATCAACGGTTAATATTCATTGGCGCCCAAAGCAAGTAGGCTTAGGATTTGAAATGTACATTGTGATGTGTGCAGATCATTAGGCATTGAAATCAACGGTTAATATGCATTGGCGCCTAAATAATTAGGTTTAGGGTTTGCAAATTGGGTTGCAATTACAAAGATTAGATATTAAGATAGGTGCAAAAAAAGGGTTCAACATTCAAATTTTAGGGGATTCAAAGTCAATAAAATACAGAATTTTAGTGTAAAATTATAGAGTTGAGGGGGTTCATTTGAACATCCTGACTAACACATGGCTCCGCCCATGACAGCACATAATTGTACATTGTTGAGAGATATATAGAGAGATAATATTTTTTTATGTTGGAAAATAAGAAGGGTAGTTTGGTATTTTTGATAGTAACTACTATGGACAATAAGTTGTAACCTTACTATGTTTTAGTGAGGGAAAATCCATTGCTACTTTGTTTTGTCCAATTTCATGACAAGTTTATAAATCAAACAGGGTACGAAAAAAAAAGTTGTTCAGTTGTCTCTTGTTTTTTAGCAAATCAAACTCACTTATATATTGATATGCTAAAAGATAAGTACTGAACATAACAACACAAAGACAGACCAACACATCATAAGGTAGAACAACAAATGACAGTATTGAACAATTTTTTTGTCTAGGATGTTTGGTGGACAAAAGAGTATTTTGGTATTTTAGAAAACTTCTACTTAAGAAAAAAAAGTTGTGTTGTGGTTCAGTGAGATAGGAGAATTTCAGTTTTCGTCTATCCCTTGCCCCCTACTTTGTCATGTCCATGGAACAGGCTTACAGTAAAACATAGTCCATGTTGGAGTTGTCATGTCCCTTATTTTTTAGCAGATCAAACGCATAATATTGTTTTAATCACCATTGGATTAAGTTTTTCTAAGCAAAATGATCTACGGGTTATTGTTAGGGTTATCTCAGTGTCTTGTTCTTCATCTTTGTTGTGAGAAGTCCAATTGTTTTCCTTTCCTTTCGTGGTGATAGGTTTTGTTTCTTCATTAACAATATTGGCAATCTCCTGACATATTAGAGGATCTCTAATCGAGCGATGATGACGTTGATATTCTGAATTTCAATACTAATCAAAACATTGAGGCTAGCACAAGGTCGAGTCAAGTGGGCCAACCTAGGGCAATGATGAATGTTTTGGGGCGAAAAAATGCTCCAAAAAAATCGATTTAGTTATAGATATATATTATGACAATTTAATAATGAATATATATCTTGGTGGTTAGAGTTAGTAAAAGTGAATGTCTCATATCATTTTTGACCTATGTTCAACTCAGCTCCAACAAAAATTGTCTCTAAATTTGTTGCCTCTAATGGAGGGTTGTGGCCTTTCGATGGACATCTATTGTTTTGAGTTAGATCGTTGTCGATAAATTATCAAGTCATGACTTCTTATTTCATGCGTTTTTGGGTGCAAGTTCGTCGCATTCCTAGTGAACTCATTGCCAAAAAAATAGAAGGATTGGGGAACTTTATTGGTGATATTATAGAGTATGATCCAAGGAATTCTTCAAACTTTTGACGAAAGTTTAGAAGAAAAAAAAAAGTTATTGATAGTAATTTTCTTTGCGCACCATAGAATTAGCACATGATCATAGATATAGTATTACAGCTCGATGATTGCAGTTGGATTGGTGTTTTGCATATTTATTAGGAATATTTTCCAAACAAGGCATCTCTTCATACCCAAAGGAGGAAAGTCTGGCCCAGCCACTACCCTAATATGTACGGATATCTCATAAAGACCTGTACAAAAGCCATATGAAAAGGAAATGAGTGATTCTCCACTAATTATAAGGACATCACTTTGCCACCGTCGGCTAAGCTTAACCAATGAATCTTAAACCTGTTTTCTAGATAGAAAAGATTAATGTCTCATCTTTGGTCGATTGATCTTTCTCATTCTCTTACTTCATAAGAAAATTAAAAGCAGACTAAATTGGCAACCCATACCCCATGTAATGAACCACCCTACCCAAATACTTAAAAGTTTTTTTAATTAGAGTACCTATTAAGAAATCCTAAAAAAAAAAATTATCTTGTAAATGATACATTTAACATTTTTGAAACTTGGAATTGTATTTTTTATATAAATTTTATCTTTTGGAAATGAATTTTTTAACATGACCCTTTTTAAAATAGCAAAAAAAATTTCAAAAACTTTTATGCGTGCACAAGATTTAAACACACTCACAAAAATGATTTAAGGTAGAAAGACAAAACAAATAAATAATGTTTGTTTCTCAGTTAATTAAAAGATATTACGTATTTTTATGTATGTATCCAAATCTTGTTGAATAATATGTTAAAAGATCTTTTTAACCTTAATCAGAGGTATTGTGTTCGAATACATCAATGAAAATATATCAATGTTAAATCTACTAGGGAAATGCATAATCTCGCAACATTTATTTTACGATAAGTTCACGACATTTATTTTGAGTTGGAATGTTGCGTTTTGGTTTAGTTAATCATCACACGGTGCCAAAGCGGTTAATTACTCCATGACCTTTTTTTAGGGATATTCCATGACTTTTATTATTTTAATAAAAAATAAAAATATAGTTATAAAAAAGAAAATAAATTAATTTTTGGTAAATTCTTATATACCCTAAAGTTTGGTTGGGTATCTGTATCTCGTGAGGTAAATTCATTCAATATTTTAGATTTAAATAAATAAATATAAAAATATTATTTGACCTTGAATAATTGAATGATGTGTACATATCAAACAAGACTTCAAGATATCATTGTGTTCACCTTAACTTTTATGTATTGATGGTGTACATTTTTTATTCATACATTCAATCAAATCACGCCAAATATATATAGTTAGACATATTTTAAGAATTTATCTAACAATGTGACATCATATAATGATTTGATAGCATGCATGTATAAAAAGAATTACACTTTAAATGCATACAAATTAAATCCAAAATAAAAAATTAAACTAAAAAATAACTTAAAAAACTTGTAAAAATTGAATGTTAGTGTGCACACAAAAAATTGAAAGCTAGTAGTAGCCTAGTACATGTTAAAAGTAAGTTCGGGATATATTTGGGAGGTTATTTTCGCTAGATATAGCACTGCCCTTTCTATTATTAGAGCAAAATATTTGAGTTGCATTAATGTGATATCGCATTGTTGGAGTCATTTAATCGTATGAAACTAAATTTGAATTCCTTACAAATCTGTTATTTGAGATGCTCTTATAAAATTTTGCTATTCACAAAAAAATATACACTCAACTTTTCTTTTCAGGAGATTAAATAGAATGAGATTTGGATTCTTTAACTTTCACTTCTCTTCCTTTCTCTCTAACTCTCTCGATTTATTCTCTCACATTTGCTTCCCTCCATTTTAAATATAATTATCTCTTTCATTTCCTTCAATTTTTGCCTAAATTCACTCCATCTTTCCCTCCCAAAAGGAAAAGATCCCTCCTAAAATACGCATTGGAATCAAGTATCACTGATTTGTACTCAAGTATTTTGAATGAATGCCTTTGTAATGGGTTGAAGCTAGCTGAAGTAAGTCCAAAGCTATTAAACATTGTTTTGATTTAATTTTGTTAAGTTTTTAATTTTAGTTTGAAAACTGATTGCTACTATTTCAATTTTCAACAACTGTTTTCTGATTGTATTGTGTAGTGGTCTAGCCTCTGAAAGTGATGATGTAAGAAATTGAGAGGATTCCTATTCCTCTATTTGTGCTTCGGACTTTTATTTATAGGCAATCTTAAGGTGTATAAATGAAATAATACATATTACTAGTTTTTATCATTAATATAATGGTGATACTTATTGATACAATGGGGAAAAACATACTTGTCCATTAAATTTGAGAGGCTCATGGTTGAATTGAGTCTTGTTAACGAGTGTTCTAAAGACACTCTTTAAGCATTCTAAAATAAACAATTATTCTATAAAAAAAGTCAAATATTTCAATTTCCAAAACATTGATTACATGGATTTACTCCAGAACATTCGTTAACATTTCCCTAATTTAATTTTCACACTGAACTTTATTTTCAACTCAATAATACTAACAACTGCCCATTGGAGTTGTAGCAGCCTATTCACAACTGAGATTAATATATTGCGTCATATCTTATTATTGGAAGTATAATAATTATTTCCCCCCTAAAAGTACTTTTTGAGTAAGCAGTGTATTTGTAGCTTGGAAAGCTTCTTTCTCAAGTAAACATCAAGTTTATATTATAATATGTGCAATCATACCAATAGAGAGGAAAAAACATGACATGACCAAATTTTGCATAGTACCTATGTGTTTCCCCCTTAAAAAGCTTAAATCTAGCTAATAATCTGATGAGAGAGAGGAACAATGACATTTGCATCAGAATCCATTTATAAATGCATGTTCTTTAGCTTTGTTTTAATTAATGGAGGTTCTTTTAACCAAGTATACGTCACGGTCCCTTAATTAAGTGAATCCTATGGTTACTCAAGCTTTCAAATTGTTTGCCTATTAATTAATAAACTTATACTTTACAATGAAGACTTTATAGGGAAGGACAAGAGAATCCAAATCATACGGCTTACACAAGCAAGTAAAAAATGATTAAAATGTTCCCCCAACCCATCTTTTGGACCATGTGTTTGTGTCACCTTTCTAATTATTGTAGTTATTTTTTTACTCATGTTCCTCCTTTTCAATTAAACAAAACAATGAGACTATTTTAGGTAACAGATGAAAGCATGACAACTAAATAGTAGTAGTAAACAAATTGCTAATTGCAAGATTAGGTAACTATAAACTTTATGTTTGTTGAGTCCAAAATGTTTAAAAGCTGGTTAATTGTAAATTATAAATATAAATAGTATCATAGTTGAAACGCGAATGGATTCTTTCAAGTAAATTTCTCTACATTTTTCTCATTTGTTATATCTCAACCACACACTCAATATCCTTTATTGTTTATAATATTATATCTCCTTTTCTCTCTCATGTTTAATGGTGTAGATATAGCAATTGAGGAAAATAGAGAAAATTCCAATTAAAAGAAGGGTCATGCTAACCGGTGCCCCCAGAGCACTGGTTAAGCATACAAAAAAAGGAATTTATTACCATAAAAGGAAACTTTGTTGACTTATTTATGGATTAATTACACAGTTTTCAATGCAATAATTACTATATAATTTCTCTTTTTAGTATCCTTACCCAGTGCCCCGGAGGCACCGATTAGCATTTCCCTTAAAAGAATCCATTTTCAGTTGAGACAGAGACAATCTAGGATCACACAAATCCAAATAGCTACCGGTTCAAGATAATCACATCGGGAATAAATGACTCACTAATTAGTATGAGTGTTAATTCTATTATTAGTGTGTGCTAGTAATTAACAAAAAATGATGTTTATCAACTAATTAATGTGGTTGGGCTGCTAAAATAGTACACTAACAAAAAAATTGCTAATAACATATATTTTAACATATATTTTTTTTAACATTTTTTGTTTAGTTAAAATTTATATGATTCCACTAAAAGAGATGTCATAGTTTATTGGTGTTCGATCATATCACAGTAAACCTAAGCAATCAGGCAAGTGGAAGGGGTGTAAAGTTATACTCATACACCACTAATATGTTAGGTAGGTTATACGTAAAGGGAAATGTTAACGAGTATCCTAAAATATTCTCTGAGGACCATAAATAGTAAATATTTATGAAAATATGTGTAATTAATGTATTGAAAATCGAAATATTTAACATTTTTAAAGAATAATTGCTTATTTTAAAATGTTTAAGGAGTGTCCGAAACATCAGTTAACAAGACACATGCTTAAATTCTATTGAAAAATTTGTAGTAGTTAATGTCATTTCAAGCAATTCTTGGGATATTAATGTGTGCACCTACAGAGTGCATTTGTTGCGACATAAGGACACTCAAATCAGAAGTTTTTCAAGAAATTGTGGGGTATTTGTTGGGAGTATGAGGCTGGGTTCAACAATGAACCAATGATTTAAGATTAACAACAAATTTTGACACCATTTGTTCATTTAAATTCATAAGGCATTAAGATTAACAACAAATTTTGACACCATTTGTTCATTTAAATTCAATGTTAAACTTATTTATAATCAATGTGGAACTAACTGAAAGATTTTAAGAATATAATCATAAGGATGTAAATCATAAGATATTTGCATTTCATCTTCTTGTTGAAGGAAGGAGGATTGTGTTTAGGCAACACAATCTTCCAAGAGGCTAACCAAATTGCGGATAGGATAGATCTATTGTGGGCTAGTTTACTCCACTAGCGATTCTCCCCATGAGTGACAAAAATCACACGTTTTAAAAGCATTTACATTTTTTTAATATTTATGTTGATGTCACCCATACTTAGTTAGAAGAACAAAATCAGTAGACTCATATCCAAAAAAAATAAAAAAAGGTATAATATTATTTTTATAAAGGTGTAATAAATTTTAATCAAATTAAAGTAGTCATTTAATTTGCGTAAAAAAACCGTAGTCATTTTAATCAAATAGGTATGAAAAAAATAAAATTACGAGAGATGAATTAATTTGGCACTGTCTCTTAAGAGTGCATTTTTTTGTTACAAAGAGTGTGATTGTTTACGATCTTTTGAGGAGGAAATCAATTTTTAAATGAAAATTATTTTTAATGATTAAGTTTTTTTTCCACAAAATTTTAATGATGATTAAGTTATGTTTGTATAAGTTCAATTGTTATAAAAGTTGATTTGTATGCTGAAAATTAAAGGCTATTTTTATTAACTTTTGAGTAAAATCAATTTTAATAGAAGAGTCATCTAGAGAAATACAAAATCTATTTTTATAATTTTAAACAAACACAAAAATATATTATTCTTTTCTTAATAATCTCTAAATTATTTATTTTTTTATAAAAAAGAGGGTCTAAAGCCCAAAAAAATATTACAAATTAACTAAACAAGGAGCAATTCAACCATCAATGGAATCAAGACGGCACAAGTGTTTGCTTCACGGTATAAGTGGCAAATTTCACCTTCCAATTAATCGCAATGAGTCTTCGAATACGTTGAATAAGGCTCCACCCAATGGCATTCTTTGTTCCACTGTCCTTCACACCCTTGGCAACAATTTTGGTGCCCACGTTCAACTACAAGGCTTAAACGCCTCTCCATTTTGCAAGTTGGAGCTCTTATATATGCTCTACTATATTGTATAATTTGAGAATTTTTTTCAAAAATAAATAATATAGTAGCTTTTAACACAATTGTGTGCAAGCAGGTTGCAGTGGAACAAATATAATAGCTGCGATTATTTTTTCGATAGCAACTAAGAAAATAAATATAGTAGCTTCTAAAAAAATATGTATTTCAAAAAAAATTGTAGTGTTTAAGCATACAACATGCCGTATATAATTTCTTTCTTTTATTTTTTACTGTATTAATTCAATTGAAAAATAAAATGTGGGGTATTTCAAAATGTGAATAACAAACGTGAGTTTTGTCTTACATTTTTAGGTTGAATGAAAATGTTATTGCTTTATTGTTTTAAGACGTGAGTGGACACAATAAAGCAATTCAAAACCAATAAATTACTTTTATTCAAGACACTAATATGAACATCACAAATGCTAAAATACGAACAGATTTCTGACAACTTAAATTGTATAGATTCTTTAGTTGCTAAAAATCCTTGGCAGTTTTTGTCAAATATACACATTCCAATAACTGTTTTGATTCATAAAATATTTTCAGAATCAGTAGTGATATATGTCCCTTGTTAAAACACAGCGAATTTATCTGGAAGAGTTTCTCACGTTAGATTAGTCCCAAGCTGAAAAAACGGATGGTGGGATGCAAAAGAGGGACCGGCCCTACTACAATAAACAGTGTATGGGAATATAACTGTTCGGATACATTCGCGTCAATTGTGCTCGCGATAAGAAGCATTTTCCTTTCAGAATACATCGGTGGATCAACGTGGAAAAAATCTAATATGAACCAAAAGAATAGAATAACATATCATGAACTCCGAAAGATGAAATACATTCACTCTTAACATTCTACAACAAAAATTTCACCATAGATATTTACTTCACATTGCATAGTTTTGAGTCCACTACATGAAAATGAAATTCCAAGGACATATTACTCTAGTCCACCAAAAGAAAAACACCTAGGTGTGTTTGTTTCAAGTTTACCAAATTTATTTTTAGGTTATCATTCCTTGAAACATAAAGATGAGAATTTTATTCCAAGGTATATAGAAAAAAGATGTTTGTTTAATATTATAATATTCCCGGGAACCATAAAAATAGATATTATAATAAGTAATTACATATGAAATTATTCTCATCTTCATGGAAACTTTATTCCCACGCTTTTCTTTGGGAAAATTTTTCTATTCCCAAAAACGTTTTATACCCGGGAATAAAATTTAGTAAAGTTGTACCAAACATAATTCATATTCTATCTTTCTATTCCCGGAAATCTATGAATATAACTTGAAAGAAACACACTCATGATTCACCATAATAAAAAGTGGAAACTCCAACATACTCAATACATTTATAAGATAATCAAAATTTCTCATCTAGAATGGTACGCTAAAGACAAAATGAATGACAAAAGAAAAATAAATGGCATATAAATAAATCCAAATAACAAACGTAAATATCATATCCCAACTCAATTTATAATCATAGAAAACGACATGTGTATTGTAGAAGGAAAAAAGAAGTATAAATAATCCAAGAAGGCGCTTGAATTAAAGGACGAGCCTTGAATTGATTGTTGAAGAATTATGGAATCGATTGCCACCAAAACATTGCATCAATGGCATAAAAACCTCAAATGGGTTACCTACAAAATAGAAATCAATTTTATCACTTTCATGTATTATTCTATACAATACAGCATTATTATCAGTATTTACTTTACCGAGCTGTTCAGAAAGTTAATACTGCAAAACTATCATAAATCATAAAGTTAAGGAAAACATTATTAAAAATGCAAGATTTTAGGGTGTTAATATGGATACCTCTCACAAACCGCTTCAGAGATGCGGAAAAAAATTCACAATGAGATTGGGAAACGACGAGGTTGTGTGGAAGTGGGAAGGGAATGGTGCGTCTGGCATTATTGAGCAATGAAAATATGAAAGGGAAAAAATGAAGAGATGTTAGGGTTTTTCTCAATTTCCATATCTTCATTTTCAAAATCTCTTATCTTTTATTGGTATACTTCTAAAATCTCTTCATTTTTCCCACTAAATTGTGACTGTGAAAATGAAGGATTGGGGACCCGAAGAGCCCTCTTTTAACCAATGGCTCACTTCCATATCTATAAAAAAAATTGCATCATTGAATCCAACATGGTTCCAAAATTACAGTCACGGACACAATGAAAGAAAATCTCATCTTCAACATATAAAACATGTGTATTTAAATATTTAGCATTATTGATTTAAATATTGTGAATTTGGGCGAGAATTAAGTTTTAATGGGTATTAGGGTTTTGAAAATTATAGTGTATGACTTACTAAGATTTAGTGTAATAGATAGATAGATTATCACACACATACATACATATATATATATATATATATATATATATATATATATAATGAAACAAATTAACTACAAATTTTATAATTATCCTCCATATCCAACCGATTATAGTAAAAATATTATGAATCACTATGCAACATATATTAAATTTGAGGGTAAAATACGTAACAACTAATTTAGCTTAGAGTAGTTGAGCCTTGTGAGCTTAGAAGCAGGAGATGCTTTCAATCTTTTTGCCTGCACTTTTACGTGTAGGAGGAATACAAGTGATAAAAAGAAAGTAGAAGTTTTTTTTTTTTTTGAGGCGAGCTCTTGTGTTGAAAACGCCAAAAAAAGGTAAAAATTAAAATTAATTTGAAAGTTGATCAGTTCTCTTACATGATAAAAGAACAAGAGGGCAAAAATGGGAGTTTCTTTTTTCACCAAAAAAAAAAAAAGACAAAAGTAAAGCTACAAAAGTGAACAAGTGTTTGTGTTTATTATGTTATTTTCTACATCCTGAGGCAATTTTAGTGCCATGCAATTATAAAGGTTGTGAAGCAAGCACGCTGACCAAATCAAAATGTGTCATCTAAATAAATTGGAATCTAACTGAAAGGTCTTAGTGGAACGTATATATAGGAAGATGAACAATGCTCTCATCTTGTATGTTGAAGATGAACAACAATAAGATAATAATTGCATGCAACAATAAAAAGGGAATTAAATCGTGAAGACAGAAGCAAAAATGTTGACCACAACGAAGATAGTAGCATGAATAGAAAAGTGCAGTGTCAAGCAGAGAAGGAAGAGAAGTGTGGTCGACTGGCCACAATGAAGTTTTGGATTAGCTGTTTAGGGTTCCTAGTTCTTTGAGAAGATGAAGGAGATTGAGGGAACTTAGAACCCCCGGTTTCACTCTTTTTATTTTTAAATTTTTTATGATTACATTTTCTAAAAAATATGTATTATAATAATATGTGAACCGACTGAACTTGTTCATCAACCCGATTTAGTCACTAGGTCTAACTAGTTTTGAACAAGTCCCATTCCCACTGGTTCTTATCGCTTCAAGTGCATGATTGATCTATTAAGCTACTCACTCCAGTCATGTCCCAGTGAAATAACAAACAAATTTTACTACTTGTATTTATTTATGTAACACCAACCTCGTCAAAAATGATGACATATAATTCTATTGTTTTTGGAGGAAAGAAAATTCAGTCAATCTTGTCAAAAAAAAAATCAGTCAAATTTTTTGTTTCATTAACTTTTTCTATTAAGAACATAAATTGTTATTCAATTCTTTTTGTTAAGTATTCTAGTGGTCATAATTTCACTCCTTAAGATAAATAAAGAGAAATACGGGTTGCAACTCTAACCCTTACATATTGCAATATCTCTACCAACTAAGTCATGTTTACATGAACAATGTTATTCAATTCTATACAATGCTAGTGCGCATAGAATGATAATTTGTTATTATATATTGATATATAAAATAAAAATGACTGAATTTTTCACTAGAAAATTTGTGAGAGATTCGACCATTGGTTTAAGTCACAAATGTTAGTATTAGTCGTCAAAAAGTATTGTTAGCAAGGTGGTATTAGTCGACTCGAATGTGGGCTTTCCTCCTTATTCAACTTCATTATTCTTTCCCATTTTTCCATTAATAATGTGAGCTTAGAAAAGTAAGCTTCAAAGTTTCTTCCCCTAACTTCACCGCTCACCACGTTAACAACACAACAATTGATGAGAGTGTTCCTTGAAAAAATCTCCATCGAGCTCCAATTTACACATGTAGTCCTCCAACTTGCATGTGTCATCTTCCATGGTAGTTTTGTTGTTTCTTTGGCAAATATGTTTCTTCTTTAAAGGATTTGAAAAGTGATTTTCCAACATGACTGATCTTCTTTGATTTTTATAGAGCTTTAATGATTTGTTTATGAGATTTGATTCACCTTTGAACAGTTGCAATATTTCCTGATTCACGAACATTTAAGCAAAAATTTAAGCAAAAACTGGTTCCTTGTCCTGGGAAGGGTAGCATTTCTCTTTTTCTTCTTGCTCTCTCTTTACCCCCCCGTCTTTTACCATTCGAAACTGGAAATAATTTTTTGTTTTCAAACCTATAACCGAAGCAAACCATCCGAGAAAACTACCATCCGACGAAACCACAAACCGACGAAACAGAATGCAAAAAAGGACGGGTATGGGTGTAGTTTATGTAACCGTGGGTTCAAACGGATTGGTGGTTTTGGTCCATCACCGACCGAAACCGACCGTTTGTCCACCCCTAGATGACATATATATTTATAAGAGAACATCAATTAACATAAAATTAAAATTTGAAACTCCATAACAAACAATTTAACACAAAAGAAAAAACCATTTAGAGTAAGCAAAAAATCGTAAAACATATATGTGAATGTCTTCAAACATTCGAAACTCTTTGAAATCTTGTCCAACATCAAAATCACCACCATCAACTTCACGAGCATCCTAACCATCATCATCAAACTCAACCCGGATAAAACACCATATTCATCATTAACCGTAACCTAACTTAAATTATTTTAACCTCCACCTGATTCAACATTTCCTCCACCACCACTTTGCATATTATTATTAACAACATCAGTTCGGTTTTGGACTTTGGTACTGGTTCCGGAAGCTAAAGTTGATCTATAGGCATCTACATTGTTTACAAACCCACATAAAATTTCAAAAATGTTGCATTTTGACACTCTTGAAAGTTATGCTTTTTTTTTTAATATCCTTGAAAGTTATGCTTTGATTATAATTTTTTATCCCCCTCTCTTTTTTATTATAATTTTCCAGATTAAGAAACAAAATTCTTGATCTTTCTATGCAAGAAAAAAAAATAACAGGAAGAAAATATAAGGATCGAGGAAAAACCAATGACTTCACAATTAAAAAATTGATTTAGAGGTCAAAACAAGTTTTCAAAAAAATCTCATTCGTCTATGAAGAAAACAAAGGCACAACCTAGATTGAGATGATTGGTCCAACAATGTCGTATGAGTTTGAGGGACATGATGTAGTTGCAACATTCTTCTATGAATGACAATTAAAATGAGAATCCAAGAGTTCCCCACTTGGCCAATTTGTGGAAATGAAGATGAAACGACAATTCATGTGCTAAGGGATTGCGTTCAAGCAACCCAAGTTTGGATTAGGCTTTTAGCTTCTAATCACATTACTGATTTCTTTTCTTTGAATTGCAGGGATTGGATATTCGACAACCTAAACAACAAATTTGCAGGAGCACGCAAAAAAGGTTGGCATACCATTTTCATGGTGGCGTGTTGGTACTTATGGAAGTGGAGGAACAAAAGCATATTTTAAGAAGATTTTCAGCGTCCCAACAATCCAACAAATGTTATTCTAAAGATGGCAATGGAGATTGATAGTTAAGAACAAACACATGTGACTGGATGGTCTTATCAAAAGGATACTATTTTCATTGGGTGGAAATGGCCTCAGGATGGTTAGGTCAAGCTCAATTGTGATGGTGCGCATAAAAGCTCAATTAACCTTTCCGGATGTGGTGGCCTTCTTCGCGATAGCAATGGCATTTGTTTGATCAGTTATGCTCGTAAAATTGGAGCTTGTGATGCGTTTCAAGCAGAGATGTGGGCCATGTATTTGGGTTTGGAGCTAGCTCGGAGACGAGGGATTACTCACTTTCAAGTTGAAAGTGATTCCAAGGTGTTGGTCGACATGATAACAGGAAATTGCAATATTAATGGGAGTGCTCCTACCTTGATTCGGCGCATCCGTGAGTTTAAAAACATGAATTGACATGTGCAAATTAATCATACTTGGCGTGAATGCAATAGAGCAGCTGATTGGTTAGCTAACTTCAGTTTAACTTTGAATGCTTTTGATTTCCATGTAATGGAGACTCCTCCGAGGGAGCTTCAAAATATTCTCTTTGATGACTCCTCGGAACGTTCGTTTAGATTTGTAGTTTTCTTCTTGGACTTTTGCCCTCTTTTGTGCCAAAAACAAAGAAGAAAAAGAATGAGAATAAGGAACCAAACAACGCTCTCTTGATGGTTAAAATGTTTGAAAAATCAATGGAATGATGCATCAAATGTTATCTTCTAAGAATATAGGAACGTAACTCTCAATCCCATCAGAGTGTAACACCCAAACTTTACATAAAATAAAAGGTATTTTTAGGGCTTGTGAGCAATTAAAGGGGCATATAGAGCAATTTCCAAGGCACATTTTTTTTTTGGGCCTAGTAATTACATTGATAAAGTTGGGCCATTGGAGCTTTTATGGGCCGTTTCTCTTTAGATCCCCCAATATCTCTAAGACCTCCTAAATACACATTTGAAAGTTATCTATCAGATGTAAAAACAAAATTAATGGCAAAGGCAAGAATGTGATAAAGTAATTTGGTTTTTTTTTTTTGACAGATTGATAAAGTAATTTTGTTGATGTGTTAATTTGTGCACATGCCATTTATTGATTTATGGTAAAAACTTCAATTTTATTTTTTTTTAAGGATAAAAACTTCAATTTTTGTTAACTGTAATTGTAAATTATTATTGTGATGAGATGAAAAATCGTAAACTGCTGAGATTCGAACGAGACTTAGATAAACACTCTCTGTTTTTTTAGAGGAGATAAGGGTTCTTCTAAAATTATTATTTAATTAATCAATTATAAATTGACATAAGAGGAATGCTAACAACACATATTTTAATACACTTTTTTGGATTGGATAAAATTCATACGGATCCGACCAAATCATGTGGATCCCATATAATTTTGGTGGGTATTGATAAATTATTTGTTGGGCTTAGTTAGATTGGATCAGATCATTTGATTATGCCCGATAAAAGTTTTCTAACTCTCGGTAAGAAAAGTTTTCTAACTCTAATAATGTGACTATTTATTATAGTCAAAAAGATAATAATGCGACTATTTAATCATTGTCCATTAGACGGTTAAAGAACTATAAAGACCACATTGGACATAAGGTAGTAGTGAGTACACTAGCAATCTCTACTGATCATACTTTTGTTCACCATCTATCCGTTGTTATGGATCTAAAGGTATGCAATTCGTTATCTATCACTTATACAATATTTGTATATCATCATAATCATAATAATTAGTGTATTATTATTGTTACAATTATATTCAAGTACTTCAATCTTTCCTTTGCGATGCTACGAGGTACCTTGCCAATTGCCTAGTTCACTAATGGTGAACAAATTATAAATGTCATCTTTAATATAAATAATTTATTCATTAAATTTAAAATATATAAATCTTATAATATTAAATAAAAAATAAAGAAAATTCTAGAATAATTTCATTTATTATGCATTCATTGTATGTGTTTATATAATATTTTACTGTATTTTTATTGCGTTTTTCTTTAAAATAATACGGTTAAAATAAAAATAAGGATTCATGATTTTTTATTTTTTTTTGTATTAACCATCTGATTTTTAGAATAATGAGGTCTAGTAACTGAAAGGTAAATAAAGTCTGACAAAAAATTGTTCAACCTATGAATCTAACTCAAGTTCTCTACAATGATTCATTCTTTGGTGAGACTCATTAATCATATGAGCTCAATCACTTGATTATATGGATTCATGATTTGAATTTGATAAAAACATTTCAAATTATTATTATTTTTGTATGCATTTATCGTCTATGTTTTATAATATTTTTCTGTCTCATTTAAAAGAATAAACTTAGTTTAAAAATATCAAACCATGATTTGAATTCGACAAAAAAATATTTCAATTTTTTTGTATGAATTATTTTGTCTTGTTTTTTACAATATTTTATTACCTTGATTAAAAGAATATAGTAAAAATAAAATTACGAAACCATGATTTGATATCAATAAAAATATTACAAATGAATCAAGTTCAAAAGTAGATAGGAATACACATGTTAATGAATGTTGACTTAGTTAATAAAATGTTGACTTATTTACAAGGTCGTACGTTCAACTCATACGACCAACATTTGAATATATTTATGGCTCTCTATTCTCTTTTAAACTCACCATTTATTTGTTAAAAATTAAAAATATAATCATGAGAGAGAGGGTGAGATTGAGAGAGAAACTAAGAGTTACAAGATAAACATAAAGGAGATGATCTAATTTGATTTTGTAGTCCAACTCATCTAAGCCCAACAAACAAACAAAAAATTAGAAAAGACATAAATACATTATGCCTATAATTGTTCGAAGAGTTTAATCAATATACTTTATAAATGTAAAATGATTTATATGGAGAAAGTATATGGATTAGTTTATTGTTAGAAAATGTAAAAGATGAAATAAAAAGAAAAGGTAAAAAATGAATTAGACATAATAGAAAAATCTTTGTAATAATTAGCAAAAGTGACTATTTCAAAGAACGAAATTGTCGCAAACCCAAACCCAATCTCAAAAAAAGTGTGTGTGTTGTTGTGTCGCGAAGATGGAACAAACGATGTTACAAAACATTGTGACTGTGCTTCTTCTCCTTATGCTTCTTCTCATCTTCATTTTCCTTTTCTTTCTCTTCAAACCATGGCGCTTCTTTTTCTCTTCTCGTTTTCGTTCTTTCATCAAGGTAATTAATCATTAATCTTCTTTATTATCTTATAATAATCATGATTTCATTATTAACCTAATCTTGATCTCTATTTATTTGATTAGGGTTCTGCTGATGAATTAGAGAGGCCATTAGTTGAAGATAATCAAAATAACAATAATAATAATAATAATAATAATAATAATGGATTATTATCTAGGGATTATGATCTTGAAGGTGCGTGTTATTATCCCAATGAAGTTAATTTTCGTTCTCCAAGAACACATGGACAAGCTCTTGTTCATAAACAAAGGTTTCATAATGTTCCTGTTTCCAATAATTTTCAACAAGGTGGTGCTGGTGTTGTTGCTGATAGTTTGGTTGTTGATGTAATCACTGAGGATGTTGTTGATCATCATGTTGGTGAATTTGTTAAGGTTGTTGATCATGCTCCTGTTTTAGCTCAAATTCCAAAGAAGGATATTCGAAATGTTACTAGATTGCAGGATTTTGTGGAGAGAGATATCAGTGATCAAAGTAATTTTTTTGAACTCTTTTTATTGTGATTGGGTTTTTTCTTTTTGAATTTTGTGTATTTGTATATTGTGTTAATAGGGATAACGTATTGTTGTTTTAGAAGTGCAGGAAGCTGTCTTACTCTTGAGGTTATCAGTGGTCCTTCTCGCGGACAACAATGGTCTGTACAGTCGACGGAGACTTCTCGTTTACCGTTGACGTTGGGACGGATTTTTCCTAGTGATTTTTTGATAAAGGATAATGAAGTTTCAGGGAAGCATGCTTTGATCAAGTGGAATTTGGATGTAAACCCTATTTGTTTCTATTAGATTTATGATTGGATTTTTTTTATACGACGAATTTATGTGTGGTATTCTGCAGAGCTATAATTGTTGTTTAAATTGAATTTTCAGACGATGAAATGGGAGCTGGTGGATATGGGTAGCCTGAATGGAACAATGTTGAATTCTAAGTCAATCAATCGTCTGGACACTGAACGTAGGCATTGGGGAGATCCGATGAATCTTGCTAATGGAGATGTTATAACACTTGGAACAACATCGAAAATAATTGTAAGTGTGTGAGTTGTGAATGAACCACCTTATTTGAAGGTGCTGCCATTTTCTTATGTTTAGTTTTTTTTTATTGACATAGATCATAGATGCAAAGCTTGCTTAAACTTGTATGCATGATACTATCTACGTGAAGATACTGTATGTTGCTTTTACAGGTCAAATGAATTTAAGTTGGTAATTTATAATTGCAGCGTGTTTTGCTTTCCTTTACAATCCTAGATTTGTATTCCTTGGAAATATATTTATCCTGTGCTATTTCATGCATGCAGATGTATAAGAGGGGAAATTTTATTGAATGTGACTATTTCTGAGATACATTTAGAATAACTTGTGCATACAAAGTAACACTTTAGCTAGATTGGAATGTAGTTATCTTTGGTTTAAGAATGTTGTTTTTAGCCCCGGAAAAATGTCAATCTTTGAAATTTGTCCTTAATTGGATGTTTTTCCTTTTGTAGTTCTTATATTTAACAAAATTGCGCATTTTACTCCCTAAAAGTGATGTGTGTTTAGTCCCTAATGAATTCGATGACTATTAATGAGTGAAATTCAAATAAGGACTAATTTCCGAAAGTCACTATTTAAGGAATTGAAAACTTATTTAAGCCTTATCTTTTTTCCTTTATCAAATTCAATCTCCTTCCTCGCCCGAGCTGTTATTTGTTGCTCAGTTATAGAAAAAATTCTACATACATTTTTCCAAAGTCCAGTGCTGTTAAATACTTATACCGGCCATGGCGGATATCAGTGGTGGATTTTGGAAAACCAATATGGCCAATTTGTGAAGGATGGCAGCACCACGGTACCGTATGGATGCGCCACATGTTGGCTGACATGTCAGATTTTTGGCTTTCCACCATGGTCCCCTGCCATCGACAACATTGCCAAAGTCTCTGTTTCAATTAAATTTTAATTGTTAGAATTACTTACTCTTCCAATAGTCAGAGGTAGGAGGAGACAAAAGAAAAATATCGGCCAATCAAGTGATGTCAATTGAGGATTGCTAAAATTCCGCTGCGCAATAGTGCAACTATAGCCGCTATTTGACAAAATTTTGTACTAAATAGCGTATCGCGAAATAGCAGCAGTTCGTTGAAATTCTGCTACACTATAGTGATATATTGCCGCTATAGCTGCAATTTAACCACACTAAGGCCAATTCAGTAAAAGGGATTCAAAGTTAAAGGGTCTATAATTAAATATGATTCATGACAGTTGACAGAGTTTTATGATGTAGATTGATCAATGTAGCCAACCCCACCTAGTTGGAAAGATTTCGGCAGTGTTTGTTGTTCCTGTAGAGTTAGTTTTATCTGTTTTGCACTGCTCTGTCATTTACATTGACGTCGTATGACAGAGAATGTTGCTATGGTTATTTTTTATGCTGTTATAGATTTTCTGTTTATTCCCGTAAAAGACATTCCCATTTAGTCTGCTACGTGGTTTAATGTATGACAGGTTCATATCACTTCACGAAATCATCAACACATCCCCTTTGGAGTTGGTATGGCATCAGATCCCATGTCTTTGCGTCGAGGAGGAAAAAAACTTCCTATGGAGGATGTTTGCTACTATCAATGGCCTCTACCTGGACTGGATAAGGTTCTTAATTTATTAATCACTCTTTGTCAATGTAAATCTCTTCAACTTCTTTATTTCTCAATTTCCAGAGGGAGCTAACACACTTCTGTGCCTAATTTTCAGTTTGGACTTTTTGGCATTTGTGATGGGCACAGTGGCGATGCGGCTGCCAAATCTGTTAGCAAGTTAGTATTTTCTGCCTTAGGTCAGCCATGTTTGATGGTTGCCATTTTAATCAAACTCATAGATTAATGCTTGCCAGTTCTATACTTTGCTCTATGTTGGTGACTATGAACAGTGGACTTGATGAATATAAATAATTTAATCTATTCAAAGAGTATTCTGTCAATAGTTGTGGACTGTGAAGGTGGACCTCTTTAATCCATTTATGTGAATATCAGTATTATATCCAAACATCATCTACTGACTGCTCTATAATTTCACGTTGCTGTTACAACTTTCTCCAAACATCAATAGACTTGTGATGTTTCAGTAACATTTATACTATACTATAGTTGACTCATCATTTGCATTTCCAATATTGCTTTCCTGCTGAAAGTGGATTCCATTGTCATTTCTCCAGCACCATTAGTGTACGCTGAGACTTACTGCACCTCATATTTTTTATCTTCACCAAGTTCTATGAAGGAATTGTTAAGGTTTTAGGTCATCAATATATGTAGATAATAAGGACACAATAAGCCAGGTCAAATACTGAGATTCACCCACGTATGCTTGCATTTGTTCTGAAGTAATTCTTAGCCCCTTATCACATATGTCACAAACAACATGACTGATTTTTCTGGTACTCTAGTGTTATTGGGATTATCTACTGTAATAAAAACTAGTTGATGCTAACTATAATAGTATAATGACACGGTGTCTGGACACGAAGAATTTCGTTACTGGCAATTTGTAAAGAAAACTGGAACTTATAGTAAAAGGAAGTATTTACCAAAAATGCATTCCTTTATGATTAATCAAATGTTCAATGCATATACTTTTTTTCCATCCAAGTCATTATTCTTTATCTGCAAAACATTACTAACTTTCTGTAATTATATTTTCAGACTTTTTCCCGAGATAATTTCTAGTATCTTATTGGATTCATCAAGAAGGGAGAGGGTTGTGTCACTTCGTGATGCTTCTGATATTCTTCGAGATGCATTTTCTCAAGCAGAAGCACGCATAAATAACTCTTATGAGGTACTGTGGGCATTTTTATCTTGTTTGACATTGGTGTCTCACTTTGGTATTATTTAACTTATCCTTATATGCATGAGTTTTTGGTCTTATTTTCTACTATCAACCTTTTGTATTTATGGTTTGTATATTTTGATAACAAATTTATGCAGGGATGTACAGCAACAGTGCTTCTGGTGTGGACTGACCGTGATGATAATTTCTATGCACAATGTGCAAATGTTGGAGATTCTGAATGCATTATGAGGTATGTTTATCTACCCAGCTGGAATGCTTGATTTCTCTGAATTTTGAATGGTTCGTGGGTGGTCAACATGACTATTGGGTTATCAGAAACAAAATAATATGGTTATGTTGGTTGATGCTAGCTTCTCTTTTCTAGCTATGTTGAGATTCCTGTAGTTCTGGAACTTTCAAAGTGGATAGCATAGCAGAGAAATTTGATGAATGGAGACTCAGTTAGAATTTTCAAGTTGCTGTTGATAGCAATATGCAGTTTTATCTAGTTATAAATTTGTTGGCATTATAGACGGCAGTGGTTATGCTGGCTTAAAATGAATGGAATTTTGTGCGTAATTTATGCCTGCATGAAACTCATTGTTAATTATTTTTATCAGTGTTGACGGGCAACAAATCAAGATGACAGAAGATCACAAGATATCAAGTCATTCTGAAAGACTCAGAATGGAAGGGACAGGTGAACCATTGAAAGATGGGGAAACACGGCTATATGGTATGTAGGAGGAAAAAGTCACTGAAACAAATTTTTCCTGGGCTAGGATCTTGACATGACAACTTACTGATTGTGGTCCTTAACTTGATGCAGGTATAAATCTTGCAAGGATGCTTGGTGACAAATTCCTAAAACAGCAGGATTCCCGGTTCAGTTCAGAACCTTATATAAGTGAGGCTGTGCATATTCACCAATCAAGCAAGGCTTTTGCTCTTCTGGCTAGGTGATTTTGTTTTTATAAATTTTCCATAGCTAAATGTATATTCTGATTATCATTTTCCTCTGTCACTAGTTTGTGTTTGAACATTTGCATTTTTCTTTAGACCGTGTTGAATAACTTCGGTATATCTGTTCAATTTTCAGTGATGGGTTATGGGATGTCGTCAGTTCGAAGAAGGTGATTCAGCTAGTGCTTCAGGTATTGTATTAACAAACTGTTTCTAGTTGTAATATTATTTTTTCCTATTTCCGATGAACTTGCTCTAATAGTTTGCTTTCTGAATTGCACAGGCGAGGGAGCGGTACAATACAGATAGAGAGAATACAGCAGAAAAGATTGCTAGTTTGTTGTTGAGTGAGGCTAGAACAAACAAAACCAAGGATAATACCTCTATAATATTCTTAGATTTTGATAGCTTCAATAGATTATCTTGTAAAGTTGAATCCTAGTATGAGTTAGGAATAGAGTTACAGAAATGGTAGCAATACATCTTTTTTGGTTACTGGACCTTGTTTCATTTTCTGGTCTTCTCAAGCTCACTTCATGGAACCGAAAAATAAAACAAATAAAAAAAAACACAATGCGGATTTCTGAATCGTTTACAATGAAACTATTCCGTTGAAGATATAACGATGATCGATCATCTTAATGCTATATGGATAATTGAAATTATGCTGAAATCTTTAAATTTGTACTATATCTGTTTTTTTTTTTTTTTGAAAGAATTGTACGATATCTGTTAAAACTTGAATTATTGTTCATTTTAATCTCATCAGTGAGAAGATTAGTTTGATGGGTAGAGTAGTAGGATAACCAGTGTGTGTATGCATACCAAATTCAGAATAATTTTATTTTCTAATATTATTTATTTGCTAATGGTGATGTATTGTATGAAGAACTTCTATTTTTTAAGATAAACCAAGAGCATGTAAAGGCAACATTTTGCTTTTTATCATCCCAACTATGTTACCCAAAACAGCAAAAATTAACAGTAACATACTCGTAAAATTAGCTTTAACTTGAACATTATTTTCATCTAACATGGCACTTCAAATTGGTAACTCTATTCATCAATGCCTCTGTTGTTCATGTATATACTAAAAAAAAGTACATCAATCATTACACTTGTATATTCAGAAACATTGAGGGCAGTGTTGCTTTGCCTAGTCTACTCAAGTTTTTTTTTTTTGACAAGTTTTTTATGTTCACTACTTTAATAATGTAGATTTAGCTACCTAGTTTATTTTGTAAAAATTATTAGTAGAAATACAAAAGACAAACTTATCATTTGATATATAAATTTATTTGTCTTGTTTTGACATTTTCAGTCTCTATAGTAACTACATATAAAACTTTGTCCACAACAAAAGTTGTTAAGATAAGATTTATGAAAATATTATATATATAGCCCCCTCGTAATATTTCGGCGAGCTTCGCCACCAACCACATCATTATCAAGATCTTCATAAGGTCCGTCTTAATTGATTAGGGTGATATTGTTACACTGAATATATTCATTGACTCAAACCAAAGAATTTTGCAATTGTGCGTGAGTTTCAGATGGTATATGACATTTCATCTACAAATAAAAAAAGGGACAAAATGATTTATTTTATTTTATTTTTTAAGATGTCAGGTCTCAAACCAAGGGCCACAAGATTGAGGAGGGAACCCAGCAACCAAGGGATCTAAGGGAAATCGGCCAAAAATGATCTTTTTTATTTGGTTACACAAAAATGAACTTTTAAATAAGTGGCATTGTTTTATGTTTTTTTTAAGAAATTAAATTAGCCCATTCAAATTGCTACCAGAGAAATCGAACCCGAGACCTTAAAGAGGAATACACTTCAGGTCCTAAGTAAATACCATCATGTCAATTCAAGTGGGTTCACATTGTTTTATGTTGAACTTCTTCTTTTTCTTTTGACAATTATGTTGGGGTAGCACTTGGGTGATATAGTATTTGGTGACATTGGTCAATCACAATGTTACAAGTGACTTTTTTTCTCTCTCTTTCACAAGAATTGTGATTGACTAATATTACCAATGTCATCAAATACTATGTCACCCAAGTGCTACCCTGTTGTTGAACTTCTTATCAACTATTATAATAATAAATAAATAAATAAAAACTTATTATTAACCAAAACAAATTGATTTTGTAGGTTTTTTTATTCAAATAGTCAGTGATTAAAAATTCATCTATTAAGCGAACAAGTGGGTGTCCGAGGTTCAATCTTAACCAATGTGTATATTATACAATGTTATCAACAGAGTCAAGTTTCCGAGTACTTTGTAATTTTAACAATACATATGCTGAAACAGTAAAATTTCAAAGAAGTTAAGAGCCAAATCAAAATATTTTGCCCTGAAAAGTGGAACTGTTCTCTATATAGAAACTTTGTATTAATGTGAATATTTTTCGACTAATTATATTAATGTTAATTATTTACTCCTTAAATGGAATTGTTCTCTATATAGAAACTTTCTGAAAAACGCAAACAATAATTTGGTAAAGAAATGAAACCATTTGGTTTGGGCTCATTGTTTTCATTCCTGTCATTCTCCCCCTCTTATTTTTAGCTCTTATGCCAAAACTGCTATGGCAGCCTATGAAGTATTTGGAGTGAAGATAGAGAAGAATCCATCAAAATCTAGACTCATTGAGCTTGGTGTTTCAACTTGGCCTAAGTAATTCCCTTTTTCTTCACACTTTTTGTTTTCTTTCAATTTTTTATATTTCTTGTTTTTATTTTTGTGATGTATGTTTCTTTACATTACATTGCAGTCCAGTTCAGTCGGTTTTACATTATTTATTTATCTTTCGATTCAATTGGAGTTAGACCAATTAAATGACCTAGAAATTTCACTGATTTGATTTTCGGTCATGATTTTAAAACATTTTTTTAGACACATACTTCTAGACAATTTGTGTCGTCTTATGCACACTTCTAACAATATTAAGCTTTTAAGTAGCAGGGAAGCGAAACCGCTTCACTAACGTTTTACCTGTGATCTGGATCTCTCCTTCCAATCACTTCCTCCTTCTCTCTCCTTCCACAATTTGTCTATCTATCTCTAAATTTTAGAGGGAAGATCAAGAGAGAGATAGACACATATTCTTGAAGGAGGTAGAAGGATCGAGTGATCGGAAAGAGAGGATCCAAAGTGGTTTGATCTCATGTTTGGGCTGTTTTGGCCCTAGGGTTTAGGATCAATGTAGTTAAATTTCATACTTTCAGCCTCTAGTGGTTTCATGGTGTGTTGTTTCCTTATGTTTCTAAAGGGAAAAAAAAGAGAAACAGCTTTATAATCTTTATACATGTTTGGATTCTTGGAAACGAACCTTTGTCTCAAAGGAACTCTATACTTCGTATTCAAATGTACATATTCACATCCCTTCTGAAAGTTTGTGATACTAACATCTTTTGTTTTGTTAGAGTTAAAAGAAAATTATGATGATATTATGTTCATAACTTTTAATTCTTGATATGAACATATCATTGGATGATATGTTTAATATTGGATGTGCAATTCATATCAAGGAACTCTAAAATATCATGAAGGAGATTCACATATACCCTATTGCATCTAGTTTAGAGAAACTGGTGGAAACAAATCAAACCTAAAGAAATATAGCTATTAAACTCTTTTAATTATGTCATATATCTGCATTTGTTTTTGTAGGTTTATACATTAGCTTCTTGGTTTTGTTTTCTTTTTAGCGCTTTGATTTGAAACCTGACTGAAACAATTATTGGTTAGATTTTACTTAGCCCTGGACGGAATTTTGGATAAGATCAATGTCCTTTCCGTGAAAAACGGACGGTTAAGATTAAAAATATTGTTTCATTCTATCTTAAGTTATACTGACACATGAATTTGAACATTCAACAGGTGGGAAGGTGGTCCATTAAAAATTCCAAGGTCGTTTAAAGAAGAAGAAACAATGTATCTTGTTGAGGGAAAAGTGAAGGTTACTGTTGAAGAGAAAATTGGATCTTTTGAAATTGGAGGTGGTGATTTAGTTGTTTTCCCTAAAGGAATGACCATTACATGGGAAATAACTGAACCTGTGAAGAAGCACTGCAGTTGGAAAAAAGAATGAGCCTTGTAACTCTTGTGGCCTAATTAGTAATTATGCTATGTAGAATTTCATGAAATGATTATCGCACACTGTGGCTATATAATTGTTGTAGGGATGCACCTTTAAGCGTTCATTTCCAGTAGATTACACCTTTTATTGGGAGTAATTTGTAGTCAGTATGTTCATGGTGATTATGGATATTATGCTAATAGATTCATCTGAATTATGAGTTGAAATTGCTCTATGTCACTGTAATTTAGGAGAAAAGAAGGATTAAATAGGTTTAGTATATGAAAATATTATATATGTTTTTGCAAAATCAATCTTTATTTGCTAAAATTTGTGACAATAAACTCTTGAAGTGAATAATTGTGTGTATTTTTTTTTGATTTTAAAAATGTCAAAATATTTTTTATTATTTCTAGAATTGCTTCATCTCTAACTAACGTTTCATCTTCTTCTTTCTTTAAAAAAAAAAAAAAATCATTTTCTTCTTTAATTCACAATGATTCACTTCAAGAGTCTTGTATCTTCTTTCACACAAATTAAAATGAACATGTGTTTTAAAAAATCTTTATCTTTATATATCTAAAGATAAACAGTGTTGTAAGTGTAACCTGTTTAACCCTAATCCCGCCTTTTTTGGAGGGGTTTGAAAAATATTTATTAAAAAAAATGTATCCAAAGAGTTGAACTCATGTCATGTTGGTTACTTTAGAACATTTTAAGCACCAAGCCACTTATTGTTTTTGTAATATCATTTGGCTTCTACTACAACATATCCAATATTAAACTCCCTTTTCCCTTTTCAAAAAATCAATTAATTCTTTTTCCTTTTTTTCTAAACGGTTTCAAACCTTTTTTTTCTCCTTTCTCCTTTGCAATCCTTCGGCATATGTCTTGAATAATGAAAATGTAGGTGACCTTATAGGCTTCTATGGTTGAATCACTTTATATGTTTCTCATACTAACTTTATACAGTAACTTTTTTTCTTTGATGTGTATTTTGAACTATTTAATTTGTTCATTGTTTAAATTTTGCTCATTGTTTAAATTTTGTGTGATGAGTTCCAACTTCGGAGCATTTTGCTCATTGTAGTCTTTATTGAAATGTTATACATAATACATTTAAACATGTCGACAAATAATAATATAATCAACCTAATGCTTATATATAAAAATTTAGTCAACAAAATTGTAATGATCGACCAAACTAGTTCTTTTAAATTTGTAAAATAGCAATTTATTTTCTTAAATTGAAAAATGTCGGTCAATTTTACCTTTCCACCAAAATATCTCTTTTAAAAATAGCTATATATTGAAAGGGCTGCCTACTTGCTTCTTTTTTAATCAAGAAGGAAAGACGTACGCAAAAACTAGACTGCAATCTTAGACGAACAAATCTACAAGCAACACCAAGGAGAATGTGATGCAACAAATAGGGATAGAAAGTCTAGGAGTTGATAAGATCTATGGAAGGACTCCATAGAGAGTTAACATGCATACTAGTTACCTTAATGAAGAGTATTATGACAAGAAACAATCCAATCTCGAGATGACAAGAAACAATCCAATCTCGAGTCTCGACAATAAATTGAAAGATAATTTGAAAACTTGTAAATATTAGTCATCTATCCCTAATTATAAGATATTTTACAAAAAAAATTACTTGTAAATATAACATCCTTTATTAATACTATCAAATTGTTTTAAAACATTTTGTCAAAAAAATTATTTCAAAACATAAAAAATCAACATCAAATGCATTATACACATGGGGTAATTTGGTAACAATAACACATATAAGTTTATATAAGTATTTACTTACTGCCATATTAGTTTCTATATGGAAATAGTTAGTGTGAGCACATGGGTGAAGCTAGGAACAACTGTGAGGTAGCATTGGCTACCCCAATTTTTTATTTTATTTGAATAAATAAGTATAATTTATATTTAGCTACTTCAAATAAGTTTATTTGTCATAAATTAGTTTGATAGATTTATTTCGTCTTATTGTTTAGAGTTTAGATCCTTTTAAGAACTACAATGAGAGTTTTGTTAGTAATGAACATTGTCGATATACAAGATTCAAACATAAAATTGATAATACATTTCTTGCAAATTACTTGGTTGCTTACAATAAATAAAAAATAAATAAAAACTTTTACATTTGGCTAGTCCGTAAAAATGTTGTTGTCTTCGCCGTTGTGTAAGCACTTAGAAACTAATTTGACTAATGAAATATACGATCAAAAGACTATTTAAAATTTTTATACATATTCAAGGATCAAAATGATTACTGCCTATTTGAATAATGTTGCAAAAACAAAATGGTAAAAAAAAAAAGGGGGTATAAACGTCTTTAAAGTGAAAGTATACTAGAAGGGCGTGTTTGGCTAACCTTAACCTATACAGAGAAAGCAGCGAAGGGAGAGAGGGTTATAGTTATAGTTATAGTTTGGCAGTGTCAATTACGAGTCGCAACTCACTGACTGAAACGCGCTTACAAAGCTTAATTCAAAAACATTTGCATGCGATAAATAAACAACGCTCTCTCGCGCCACGCCAGCAGAAACGGCGATGGAGCAAGCACTTATCGGTGCACTAAACCTCGTTTCTCGAGACTTACCTCTTCCTCCTGAACTCTTCAACACCGTTTCTTCTATCTGTTACGGATCTGACTCCAAACCTCTCTCTCTCAACGCTGAGGTATAATCAATCACTTTTTTACTTCACCTGCTTAATTCTCTTAATTCGCTTCTCGATTATTCACTATTTTCTCATGCATTTTTCTTTCTGTTCTTGTTTAGGTTGATGACGTAAATTCTGCACAAGATGATGATAGTTTATTGACTGGGCTTCAAGATGCAATTTCCAAGCAACGACCTAATTGTTCGTCTAGTTCGAAATTGAATAATGCTATGAAAGTTCGTACTCAAGCTCGGTTTCAGAATCGATTAACTCAGCTTGAAGGTAATTTTGTTTTGCTTTATTTTATTATTTTCTTCTGTTGTGTGTTTTGTATTTCTATATGATAATCTATCAAGCACTGACACAAATACCACACTGACACGTCGATGCTGATAGTAATTTAAGAAAATGACATAATTGAATGTAATCACATGCACATACATGTGTCTGACACCTTACACTTGTCGGACACCGGACATATGTCTCTGGAGATTTTTATTTTTTTTTATCATTAATTGATTGGAAATGATTCTTAGTAGTGTTGTTGATTATTGTTTTTGAATAGGATTGCGTTGGAACTGGGGGGACAACCTACAGACGAAGTGCTTGCTCGAGCTTTATGGACTAAAGGTGAAATTGATTCTTGAATCTTTGTTCATTGTTTTGTGTCTTGTGAGTGTTGTTTATATTTGTTAAGTATGTGTTTGTTTTGGCGGGGGGGTGAGTTGTTAACGCGCATTAACTTTGAAGCTACATAATTTGTAGCTTTTATGTTTTTGCGTTGAAATGCTATGGTGTCGGGTGGTGGGAGTGGATAAATGGTCTACTAAACATGTGCTAAATCGGTTATCAGTTTTTATTTTATATAGTAACGCATTTAATTTTCCCATGCTTGTCGTATGCGAATGAATATCATTTCATTTATTGCTCTTCGTATATCGTGAAGAACGATTTCGCTTGATGAAACTATTATTTTTATTTCCATATCTGCCTGCTTGCGTGTCAATTAAAACCGATAAATGACAAGAAACATGTCCTTGTCGGCAAGGACTTTTTTTCTTGCAGCTAGCGGAGTTACAGGGGAAGGTTCGAACGGAAGTGAGCTCTGAATATTGGCTTAATGTTAACTGTGCATATCCTGACAAGCAATTGTTTGACTGGGGCATGATGCGGTTGCGGCGTCCTCCTTATGGCATTGGGGATCCATTTGCCATGGATGCTGATGATCAAATAAGGAAGAAACGGGATGCGGAGGTGATTTTCTATTTCACTGATCAGTGCCCTCTCCCCCACTTGGTTTAAATCCAGCTTTTCATATTATGGATATTATTGGTTATAGTTTGCATATATTGATGATGAGGCTCTGCGTCATTGATCCAAGGAGTAAATGAGAGCTAAATGAAATTTATTTGTAATGCATATCTCATGTAGAACTTCAATTGCAGAGACTATCTAGAATAGAAGAGCAAGCAAAAGGTCAGATAGAGACCAGAACAAGAAGATTTTTTGCTGAAATACTGAATGCTGTCCGTGAGTTCCAGTTACAAATCCAAGGTTCTTTGAAGAGGAGAAAACAGAGGAATGATGCTGTTCAGGTCTGCTATTTCTTCCAGTATCTTTCATTTGTTACAAAACATGTATGTTTTTATGGGAAACTAAAATGTACAGTTGGTATACAACTTTTTGGCCTATTACAAAGTACTTGTGAGCTACTCTTATGATAATTAGATGTATTGGCAGGAACGTGTTCAGAGTGTGCATTTGCTTTCCATAATACTGGATATGCAAGAACAAGAACTTTGTTTATTTTCAAAATATGTTAATATGATAAAAATGTTTGAATTTCTTACTGTCTGTCTCTCTTGGGTTAACGTGAAAATTTCTACGTTATTTTTTATGTCAGATTTTCCCATCTTTTTGGGTCAAAAGATCGTTTAAGTAACTTTGGCTTAATATGGATTACAAATTCTCATAAATAATATTGCAGGCATGGCATGGAAGGCAAAGACAACGTGCAACTCGGGCTGAGAAGCTGAGATTCCAAGCTTTAAAAGCTGATGATCAGGAAGCTTACATGAGAATGGTGAAAGAGAGTAAGAATGAAAGATTAACGTTGCTTCTTGAAGAAACAAATAAACTGCTTGTAAATTTGGGAGCAGCGGTTCAACGTCAAAGAGACTCCAAACAATCAAATGGTATTGAATCCTTGGAAGATTCAGATGCTTTGAAGAATGGAATTTCTAAGGAATCACCTCTTGAGGAAGATGAGGATTTGATGGATTCTGATCATAATGATGACAGTAGTGATTTACTTGAAGGTCAGCGGCAATACAATTCAACCATACATTCCATTCAAGAAAAGGTAGGTATCTGTGAATACTTTATTATACTATTATAATTTTTTCATATATTGGAATTCTAACTAGCATAGGGTTTAGGGTAGCTTGTTGTTATTCAAACTAACTTGTAGTACATTGTAATTGTATATAGGTAACTGAGCAACCATCTATCCTTCAAGGCGGAGAATTAAGACCATACCAGATAGAAGGGCTCCAGTGGATGCTTTCTTTGTTTAATAACAACTTAAATGGAATTTTGGCTGATGAAATGGGGCTTGGAAAGACAATACAAACCATTTCGTTGATAGCACATCTTATGGAATACAAGGGTGTGACTGGCCCTTTTTTGATTGTGGCTCCAAAGGCTGTTCTGCCAAATTGGGTCAACGAGTTCGCAACATGGGCTCCTAGGTATGTCGAAGTTAGATATAGAATAGTAATTTCCTAACCTGTTCTCCTGTTTGGGAGAAGGTAATGGATTCTGCGCATCATATTCACTTTCTTAATCACTTGTGCATTTTCGTTATGATTCAGCATTACAGCTGTTTTATATGATGGACGGATGGATGAGAGGAAAGCAATAAAGGAAGAACTTTCAGGGGAGGGGAAGTTTAATGTTCTTTTAACACACTATGATCTTATAATGAGAGATAAAGCATTTCTGAAGAAAATCCATTGGAAATACTTGATTGTTGATGAAGGCCATCGATTGAAGAATCATGAGTGTGCTCTAGCAAGAACCCTGGACAACAGGTACGGCCAGTATTAGTGTTATGGTGAATTTATTATGTTTGTTAGTATTTGTGATATTACTTATGTTTTTGTTTGGGTATATTGAAGGAGGAAAGATAATGAAGAGTGATAAAAATCGGGGTGGGGCCACCCGGATTTTTTCTTTCCTCCTGTCATTTATTTGACATTTATGCCACCCTCCATCTTCTCTGTTTCACAATCATTTCTCTCTCAGCCTCTCTCTCTCTCTGGACTATCTCTTTCTTCCTGGACCTTCTTTTCAGACCCCCTGAGACCTAGTTCACTACCTTCCTCCATTGCCCCACAATACATTGTATATCATGTACTGAAGTTTGGTCTAATACCCTAAACTCATCTCTGTTAAAGGAGCATGGGTTGTTTAGGCTCACTGCAACCTCGACCAACCCCAAAACTAATTATGAGACCATGGCATATAAGATGGTTATTCAACCTGCGTATGTTTTTAGATAAATTGGTTAGTCAAAACATAAGTGTTCTTAAATAACCTTATTAGAATTTTACTCGGAAGCATTTTTTGGGTCTGCTCATCACCTTCTAAAGCTGTTTACATCCAGCAATATCTATTGTTGAATTTCTTATAATTTTCATTAGATTATACCAACTTCCATTAATATAATTGCATTAGAATTTTGCAAAACAAAGTTTACAAATTCTCCAATTCAATTATTTTGCAGCTACCACATTGAACGAAGACTTCTGTTGACCGGTACCCCAATTCAGAACAGCCTGCAGGAATTGTGGTCCCTGCTAAATTTTCTCCTCCCAAACATTTTCAATTCAGTTCAAAATTTCGAGGACTGGTTTAATGCTCCCTTTGCAGATCGAGTTGATGTGTCCTTAACAGATGAAGAACAATTATTGATTATTCGCCGTCTGCATCAAGTGAGTTTCTATCTTATTTTTTATTCTCTTGCTCTTATCAATGTCATTCTAATATAATAAACCATTCCCTCTTTTAGGTAATAAGGCCCTTCATACTACGAAGAAAAAAGGCTGAGGTAGAAAAGTTTCTTCCTGGTAAATCTCAGGTCATACTCAAATGTGACATGTCAGCCTGGCAGAAAGTATATTATCAACAAGTGACCGACGTGGGCAGAGTTGGGTTAGACTATGGTTTGTCTCAATTACCTTCCAGTTATCCCTTTACATACTCTTCTCTTAAAGTTCAACTCACAAAAATATATGCTTAACCTGAGTACTTTTTTATTTGAATTTGTTTATTCCCATCCAACCCCATTCTATTTGGTTTTGGCTCTCAAAAGTCAAACTTCATTGTAGCTGTATAGAAATATATCAGTTCTGCCCATCTTTAGAAAGCAAATCAAAATCTTTTTTTCCCATTCAGTTGGATATTAATTTGTTATTGATATGTTCTATGTTTGGAACAGATTTCCTTCTCTCTTTCGTAAAGAGAGAATTTTTTTCCTGGTGTTTTCCAACATTTTACTAGTTGTAACATTATGATAATTTGATTAAATAAGATTCTTTTGTTCAATAAAAATGTAATTTCTAATTTTGTCTTCCTTTCATCCAACGAACTAGTTTTCATTGGTATTATAACCATCCCAAAGTATCCGTCTCTGTAATGTTGGTTTATACATCCTTATATGCTTACCTGATTTCTTGAGAACTTCAGTTACAAACTCTTACCTAAATAGAGAAAAATCTGTAGGTTCTGGAAAATCAAAAAGTCTACAGAACTTGACAATGCAACTCAGGAAGTGCTGTAACCATCCCTACCTCTTTGTGGGAAACTATGATATATATCGTAGGGAGGAGATCGTCAGAGCATCAGGGAAATTTGAACTTCTTGACCGCTTGCTTCCAAAACTCCGTAGAGCTGGTCATAGAGTCCTCCTTTTTTCACAAATGACTCGCCTCATGGACATTCTTGAGGTTTATCTTCAACTTCATGATTATAAATTTCTTAGACTTGATGGCTCAACAAAAACCGAGGAAAGAGGTTCCCTTCTAAAGAAATTCAATGCTCCTGACTCACCATATTTTATGTTTCTTTTGAGCACTCGTGCCGGAGGTCTTGGTTTGAACTTGCAAACAGCAGATACTGTTATAATCTTTGACAGTGATTGGAACCCACAAATGGATCAACAAGCTGAGGATCGAGCCCATCGCATTGGGCAAAAAAAGGAAGTTAGAGTTTTTGTGTTAGTTAGTGTGGGATCTATTGAAGAGGTGATATTGGAACGTGCTAAACAAAAGATGGGAATTGATGCCAAAGTCATCCAGGCTGGCCTTTTCAATACAACGTCAACAGGTTCGTTTTCGTACTTTTGCTATGCCCAGAAAATATCTAAATGTTTTCAGTTTTTGGGTGGTGGGGCAAATTGTTTCTTTGCATATTAAAAAGGAGATAAGTTTTCGTTTATTCACTACTCAGACTTAGAGCCAGCATTATGCTTGCAAATTGCTGCATATTCCATGTATAAACTTTGTCAAACAGCTCTTCTCTGACATACAGAATGTGTCATGAGCCAAACTGCTACTAGGGCCATAAGCAGATTACACAAGTCATATCTCCAGTGTAATTTCAGGCCTTTTGATGCTTGATACTGACCCATAATCATGAATTTTATGTCCTTTTATACTGAACCCATCTTGTTTTTATGCACATAATCCTATATTTTATTATTTGAAAATATCATCCGATGCACGTCAATATTGTTTTTATAAGCCATATGTTAGTTGTTAGCATGGTAATAATCAAAGTTCGTGGCACTTCTTCTCAAACTCTTTCAGATGTCTCAGCTCAGCTACTTGACGAGACATTCTTTATTGGAACGTTTACTTGTGTTTTCATCTCATCTTCTCATTTGAGTGATGTTCGAATAATTAGTTGGTGAAAGATGAATATTGCATTCTTAATTGCATTTGACTCCCTACCTGATTTTGAGCATTAGCAAAGATGTTTGCGTTCAACTTTGAACATACCCTGCCGCCATTTCAATCTTCCGTGTTCGCTTCCTAGATCATGCTAAAAATTAACTATTTAAACATTAATATATGGTATTTCAATTTGTGCAGCCCAGGACAGGAGAGAAATGTTGGAGGAGATTATGCGTAGAGGTAGCAGCTCACTTGGGACAGATGTGCCAAGCGAGAGAGAAATTAACCGCCTTGCAGCCCGATCAGATGAGGAATTTTGGCTGTTCGAGAGAATGGACGAAGATAGAAGGCAAAAGGAGAACTACAGATCTCGTCTCATGGATGAGAACGAACTGCCAGATTGGGTATACTCTGCACTAAATAAGGATGAAAAGGCCAAAGCTTTTGACAGCAGTGCTGTTACTGGAAAGCGGCCAAGAAAAGAAGTGGTATATGCAGATACGTTAAGCGATCTACAATGGATGAAGGCTGTAGAAAGTGGACATGATGTATCTAATTCTTCAGCTAAAGGAAAAAGAAGAATCCGCCTCCCTATTGACAGCCATGCACAAACAAGTGATGACACCGGGGCAGAAGAAAGGTTGTTACAGTTAAGCAACACAATGGCAAATGAAAGATTAAATGAAGATACTTTTTATGGGACCCCTGCCTCTAAGAGGTTCAAGCATGAAGAAGTAAGTTCCCATAAACATGAAATCAAGGATACCGCTGTAAGTGGATTGAACGAGCATGTGTTTTCTTGGAATACTATTAGAAAAAAGAGATCAAGCTATCCAAGCCAGGGTTCATTATCTGATACCAGAGGGCAGAATTCAAATGGAAGAAGAGCAAGCTAAAACTTATGAGTTTCAAATTAATCAATGATGCCAGAATTTTTCCCCAAATATTTGAACCAAGTTCTGCTTTTAATTCTTGGAGTTTATCAAGAGTTATTAGTAGATTCTTCTATCAAAAAATGAAGATACTACAAAGTTCCTTCTGGCTGTTGTAATTTTATCGTAATTAATGTAAAATCAATCATTTTATGAAGTCTATTTCCCCAAGTAATTTCTATGCATACGCTAGATTGTTAAGCAAGTGGAGTCAGTGAAAATCAATCATTTTACAAAAGAAATTGTTTATTTCCTGAACTTGTTTGTCAACTAAAGAAATGAGTTTGATCAATCATTTAATAAGCTCAACAATATTTCACAAACAACTGTTTTTTTTTTCCCTCACTTACGGACCAATACATTTTTCTCTTACATTAATTGAAAAGGATTAATCAAACAAGAAAAGAAGCTAAGCGTTTCATAAATTGTTTAGCCCCATCAGTTTCAGGTTTGAAGATCTGAAAACCATGTTCCTCATCTCCAGCTTCAAACAGTTCGAGTTGACCTTTCCACCCACTTTTTCTTACAGACTCATAGTATAAAACATCTCTGTCTCTAAACTCATCCTTGTCCGTAATAGTTAGTAGTATCTTAGAACATCCAAGTGTAGCCAAACTAGGTGCACCAATAGCACAAGGATTAACCATAGGGTTATCAATCCCACCCTTTGCATTTGGGTACACAAAGTTCCACACTTTAATAGCAAGGCTATTCTCATGTTCCTCCACAGGTTCTGACCCAATTGGCTTTGAACCCCAGAAAAAAGGACAACATAGTAAAGCACCCAATATTTTAAGATTGTTTGGTAATGTTTCAGTTCCAGCACGCATAGCTAAGTTATGAGCAAGGTTAGCACCATTGACATCACCACCTATGTAAACTTTGTTGAAATCACCGTAATCTAGTAACCATTGTTCTCTTTCTATGCTACTGTTGGGGTCATTGCTTGTGTGAGAAGAAACCCATTGGAGAGAAGTCCAACCATCTTCATACGCTGCAGGAAGAGGATGCTGTGGAAGGAGTCTGTAATCTATAGAAACAGCTATTATATTTGATTCAGAAACTAAGAGGTTGAGATATCGGTGGCAGAAAAAGGAGAAGGGGGATTCAACACAAAAAGCACCAGCATGAAAGTAGAGAAAGATGGGAAATTTATGATTGTGGTGAGACTTTGGAAGGAAAATGCGAGCGGAAAGGGAAGGGTTATTGTTGGAGATAACAATATCTTTGGATGAGACACCGGTTTGAGGGTCTTGAAGGGAAGGTGGGACTATTGGAGAGCTCATGAGACGTTCTATGGTGCCATCTTTGTAGACACGGATAAGGGGTAGAAGCTCTTTTTCTATCTCTTTGTTAGTGTTGGAAGAAGAATTCATTGACATTTTGGTGGAATAAAGAGAGTGACTCTGAGTGAGAATGAAACATGGGAAGGAGGGTGTGTACTAATATACTCCAGTAGTAGTACAATATAGTCAAAGATAAGATTAATTATTAGATAAGGTTCCATCTAAATGGTTGGTGAAGATCAATAATTTTTTATGGTCAAAAGTGGAACCCTAACGGTCAACAATTGAGGTTTTTTATTTGTCTTAAATCAAGCATACTTTAAATTTGGTTTTTTTTAAAAGACAAATAAATAAACTTTTTATTTATTTGAAAGTTGAAATAAGCTCATTCGATTCGGCTTCTCAATTTGAATCACATAATTCAAAAGAAAAAAAAAATCCAAAACATAAAAAAATTATATTTTCAACCTTTTAATTTTTCTTTTAAAAAAAAGTCTCTCAAAAAATAATTCTTTTAAAAAGAAATAGATTGAATTAAAATAAAAGTTATTATAATCATATATTTTTTAAAGGACAAACACAAATATAAATTTTATACTTGCATAAAAATACAAATAAATAAAGAAAATTAAATACATAGCAAGCCAAAAAGAACTTAAAAATAATTTTTAAAAAAACATATTATACTAATAAATGTAATTTCACATGCATGCACAAGTGCGCGAGCCCCACACACACACATGCTAATTAACCAGTGACTATAGGGCACTGATTAAGAACTTTTATTGTTACAAACTTCTAAAAAGTTGAATACATCACTTTCAACACTATTTTTATAAGTTTAATTACAATTTTGAACCTCGTTTTTTATTATTTTACCTATTTGGTCCTCAAAATCTGATACACCCATAGTTTTGATTCATGCATCATATCGTTATTAGCATTTCCTTTATTTTATTTGGCTTAATTACACTTTTAATCATCGTATTTTAATCATCTCACGAAATTGTTTCTCTCTTTTCAAAACCAAACAAAATTGCCATTATATTAACTTTTTTTTCCTTCACATTTGGTCCTAACCTCAATGTTGTGCTCCAAAAACGTTGGTGTGTCTAGTTTTTTAAGGTCAAAATAGCTCTTATGTGGCAATTCCAACATGGAAAATGATATTAACATGTCATCAAATTATGTTTTTAAAATTTAGAAAAACAATTTTAACATTTCAGAAATTATAAATAAAAGAAATAAAAAATGAAATTCTTTCGATCTTCAATTCCTTCCATCTAGTTCTTCATATTCTGTTGTTTTCTTCTTCCCCATCTTCATTTTCGTTCAACTCCATTCCATCATTTTCAGGGGAAGCATGAATGAATGCTGAAATTAGACTGCATAATTTAGCTAGCTGATATGTATGTGTGACGATTTGTTTTGCAGAAACTGATTTCAGAGCGTAAGAACACGGCTATGCCTTCGAGCAGCTGGTGAGTTAGAAAAGCAAAAAAAAAAAAAAAAAATAATGAAAAGAAAATAAAAAAGTAGATTCAGGAGAAGGATGTGGCAAGCGTGAGGGAATATTTGGAAGAGTTCAAAGCAACATGTGAGATAAACAATGGAAAACCAGAATGCCTTCAAGGTGCAAAAGGAGGGAAATTATTTCCAAGCAAACGTGAAGAGGCTTGTGCTTGCATGAGTATGGGATGGAATGGGATGACTGTGACATTTCTTTATAACGAAATACATAAATTGATTTACCAAAATTAATTTTTACCATTTATATCATTTTACTTTTACTTGGTTGGTAGTAGGCCAGCAAAAAGATAACAATATCTTTTGTAATAGTATAAAAAATCCGATTCTTAGTAAAAATAAAATAAATTATTGAATTGTGTCCATAATAAGATTAAACAATCAAATATTTTTAATTAAAATAACATGTATAATCCATTTCCTAAATAATGTGTGTAGTAAAAAATAAGGATCACTAAAACTGATTTTTGTAATCCGTTTACTAAAACTGATCTTTTGTAATAGTATAACGAAATATATTGATCAATTTACTAAAACTGATTTTTACCATTTAAACCATTTTACTTTTTATTGGTTGATAGTACGGCTGCAAAAAGATAACAATATCTTTTGTAATAGTATTAAAATCCGATTCTTTGTATAAATAAAATAAATATTCGAATTATGTCCATAAATATGATTAAAAAATCAGATATTTTTATTTAAAATAACATGTAAAAACCATTTCCTAAACAATGTGTGTAATAAAAAATAAATAAATAGAGGAACATAATAGAGAACTTTCTCTATGAAACTATTACTCCTCCTAATTTGTATGCTAGAAAATGTCTTCCACACCAAAGAAAGAGATAGTGTCACTAGTTCCTGATTTCATTCATGTGTACAAGGATGGAACCATAGAACGTCTCAATGACATGCCAAGGGTTCCACCTTCACCACTAGACCCTGAAACAAATGTCTCATCAAAAGACATTCTCTTTTCCAATGACCCTTCACTCTTTGCTAGACTTTACCTACCAAAACTAACCGATCAAAATCAAAAAATACCAATCTTAGTCTACTTTCATGGTGGTGCATTTTGTTGTGAATCACCTTTTGCATCACACCATCACAAATATTGTAACATTATTGCTTCTCAAGGAAATGTTCTAATTTTTTCTATTGAATATAGAAGAGCGCCAGAACATTTTCTCCCAACACAGTATAATGATTGTTGGCTTGGTCTCAATTGGGTTGCTTCTCATAACACTACCATTGAAAATGTTCCAGAAAATAGTGACCCTTGGATCATCAATCATGGTGATTTCAACAAAGTGTTCATTGGTGGTGATAGTAGTGGTGCAAACATTGTTCACAACATTGCTATGCGTGCTGGTGTTACAAGAATACCTAATGGTGTTAAAATATTTGGTGCTTATATGAACCATACATTTTTTTGGGGTTCAAAACCATTAGGGTTTGAAAAGGTTGAGAAATTTGAGAAGGTAAATGAATTTGCTACTTTGCTTTGGAAATTTGTGTACCCTCGTGCTCCTTTTGGGATAGATAATCCAAATGTGAATCCAATGGGACCAATGTCGCCTAATTTGGCTCTACTTGGTTGTTCTAAAATGCTTGTTACTGTTGCTGGTAAGGATCGTTTTAGGGATAGAGCTGTTTTGTATTATGAAGCTGTGAAAGGGAGTCCGTGGAATGGAGAAGTGGAATTTTTTGAAGAAGAAGACGAAGATCATTGTTATTATATGGTCCATCCTGAATCTGATAAGGGCAAAAAACTCATCAAAGTTGTGGCTGATTTTCTTCACCAGTGAAAGATTTAAGAAATTGTGTGGGTTGAATAAGGATGTGTCATGCTTTTTTTTTTTGGTCAAGTTATCTAGGGGTTAGAGCTCACACAATAAAATGTGGAGAAGTAGGATGTCCGGGGTTCGAATCCCGCGCCCTGCATATAATATGCAATATCTCTATCAACTGAGTTAAGTTCACGTGGATTGTTTGTTTCTCTTTTATTTATGTTTGTTTTGTTTTATTTATTCAAATGTGCCACCTGCGTTTTCTCTATTGGTGTTTTATTTATTGGTGTTTTCATGTATGAGGTGTTAGGGTTTTCGTTTGGGTGTTCCATATATATACAGTGTCTTTTGCTATGTTGTTTTCGTCTTGCGAGTCTCTGTTATTAATAAAAAAAATTGACATTTAAAAAAAATGTCACCTGAGTTGGTCTGATGGTGTTAACCGAAGACTTTAAAGTGTGTTCATTTTAAGGTCTCAAGTTTAATTGTATGTACACCCTGAAATAGTGATAAAATCGAATAATCATAATCCTTAAAAGATGCTTTCTAACATATTTTCTCTTCTGCTCTTCTAATTTTATATTCCTCTACTATTTCTATTTCTTTCTTTCTTTTTAACAAGTCAAACTCAACTCATTTCATTTGTTAAATACAGGTTGATACATAAAGAGGAGCAAGTATAAAAAATCTGACAATTAGAATAGAAAATGACCGCCATCACATACGAATGGGCTACCATATTCGTTTATCGTCTTATAAACTTAATCTCAAAACCATCATTTAAATCAACTTCTGTAATATTAATGATTAAAACATTTAACTCTGAGAGATCTTCTCGCCGCGCATTAACATGTTAACATGGATTTGAGAGTTTCCCTATAAAAAAAAAAGATTTGAGAGTTACATTGGAACGTGACATTGTGGAGTCTTGTTTGTTGAACCCGACAACATCTTCAAACAATCCAAACGCATCACCTTCATGAACGTGATATTGGAAGGTTTCAATGATTTATATTTCGATGATTTTATTATTATTATTACTAGACCATTGACCCGTGCCGACGCCCGGGTCATATAAGAGAACAAATACAACAGAAATAAGAAAGTAAAAACTTTACTTGAATCAAAAAAATAGTATGATTCAGTTCATAAAATTAATTGCCGCAAACGTTTTTAATGTACAATATTAAACAATTTCCATGACATCAACCTTGTTACGGTAACATGACATATAAATTTGATGGCATAATTTATTGACGAAAAGAAAATCCAACGTCTGTCGAAATAGAAAAAGTACCGATATGAAATAAAAACAATACTACAAAA
>Ga0315915_1000205_pt1 | contig 52222 bp, 26 predicted proteins | sample MpolbnodulesMG_FD_207738 | JGI IMG/M metagenome (GOLD analysis project Ga0315915, IMG submission 207738) | Medicago polymorpha root nodule microbial communities from Los Angeles, California, United States - branched nodules | ecosystem: Host-associated > Plants > Roots > Nodule | place: USA... | reverse complement strand
TTCTACAAATTTCATTTCCATTTTTAGTTATTTACTTTTACGTTTAAATTTAATTCCAGTAAAATAAAAATAAAAATCTACCAAAAATAGTTTATTAAAAAAACTTATTGAAACTAGTAAAATTCATATTATTATTTTATAAAATTTAAAATTACTGGGCTCCAAAAATCATTCAGGGCTTTCATGGAGCAAGAAACAAAAATATTTCAAAACAGAACAAAATAAAAAGGTATTTCAGAACAATAAACACCACTTTACAACAGTATCTTCTACCCTTAAAACAAAATAAAAAACGGTGTCTTCTTCTTCTTCTTCTTCTTCTTCTTCTTGAGTTTTCTGCAATACACAAAAAAAAAAACAGGCAACATCAATCAGCAGTGAGAAGGAGTAACAGATTTCTTAGGTAAGTGAAGGGATCTGTCAAAAATTAAAAGGTATATAAAAGGAAGTAATAAGATTCAAGGGTAAAAGAGACATATGTACTTCCGATTTTGATAAACTCGATTCCAAGAAGCTAGGGAGAGCAGCTTCTCCAAGAATCGATTTTGAGGCTGAAAACGTACGACAGCGGTAGGGTGTTGGTGGAGACCCAAACACGGTTAAATCGCTTTTGACGGATAGGAAGCGCGTTTGAGTGTTCTTGTCGGGCAGCCAAACGCAGACTAAATCAAAATAAATGTTCTCAATTCCAAATTTGGTTGTAATTGTTAATATAAATCAAATTTAGGGGAGTAAAGTTGAACAAGTTATAGTTGAAAGCATGTTTTTTATAGCATTGTTCCTCATTCTTGAATTTTTCGCGAAGAATGAATTCGCGACATAAAACATTTCCGATGTAGAAATTAGAAAAGCAAAATGAAAAGAGCGATGCTATTCATTGCGAGGGAATAACTCACAGATTCATCACGAAGCATGTTTCCTAGTTATAATGGTTCAATGAAACAAATGCAGAATTAGCGGCAATCAAGCAGCAATGTTGCAACGTAGTTGAAATACACACACCGCGATGAATTCGTGAATATATATTTCGTTGTACATAGCAATTTTCAAATGAAAAATAAACACGAAATATATTTTGTAATTCTTTACATTAGATGTCTCTAACAAGCTAAAAAGTTAATATATATTATATTTTCATTAAATTCGGTTAAAAAATTATGATTCATAAGTGTATTATTTGTAATAATGTTATTCAGTCTTAGTTAGAAATTAAATTGATCGATTACTTGATTTGTAATAATGTTATTGATGAAATACTTATTTGTAAAATTAAGTTTGAATTAGGAAGGAAAAAAAAAAAAAAAACATGTATAAATAGTTATGTTTGATGTCATAAATATTTTTTAAATATGTTACCTCAATCTTAAACGGTCACATAAATACTTTTTCACATAATTGGTTGAAAAAAGGCTAACAATGTAAGCATTTTATGACTCAATGAACCAATTTATTACAATTTTTTTTAAAAGAATAAAAAAGGTGTGAAGAAACAATAATCAAAACCAAAGGAAAATTAAAATATAAATTTAACCCTCCAAAATCTTTCATTCTAAAACCCTCCAAAATTCAACTCACAGAATTAAAGTCCAACTAAGTATATTCAATCTTTTTGTTCATGTTATATCATTGGATATCAGTCTTGCCCAATATCTGCAACCTAATATTTGTTAAAATATGTTATTAACTTACAGCCAAACTAATACTGGTGGGAAAATCGAAATCAACAAACCGTGCATGTCCTTCTCAAACAGCTAGCTGCAGTAGCACACCATAATACCATTACCAGTAGTATTTAGTCATTTTCCTAATACCATTTATTCATTCTGCTTTTTATATTCTAAGGATATCATTTTCAAGTCATAAACCAAGCAACAGAGACACCAGATTTCAAACCAAACCAACATGCTACTTACATATAAATAAACTTTCATTTATTATGTTTTTCATATAGGTTAATTGAACTTGAATGCTTTAGTCAAAATCACTTTTCATTTTTCAACATTTGCATTTAGGATTAACTAGCTTGCAAGTTACAAACCATATACAACAATGGCTGTTTCAGCGAACTTGTTACCTCGTTGTTTGGCGTTTCTTCTTCTTCTTCTTTTTGTCTTGTGTAGCTCAGCAGCAAAGGTTGTCACTATTGATGTACAAGCAGCCAAGAATCTCATCCAGAACGGTCACATTTATCTTGATGTTAGGTAAACCTACAATTTTTTTGTCTCTTTGAGATTTGTTGATTTTTTTGTTTGATAAGCAAACAAAAGAATCAACAAATTGAGAAAATAAACTCTTTATCACAATTTTCCCGGTAGATAAAGGTTTGATACGGTCCACCACCTCTAAAATATTGGCCATTTTTCCATTAAGCAAAATGTGGTTTCGTTTCAACCAACTATATCATATCGTGGTTAGTCAAATTAGATGAGACACTTTCCTGTCTTTCTTTCCTTTGGATAAAGAATTAAAAACCGCATGTTTTTATATAAAAAAAAAAAATGGCACATACATTAAAAAAAATCTAGTTAATTAAAGACTAAAAACATATTGAACTGAAAGATTAATCTAAATCTTTTGGTGATTTGTAGGACGGTGGAAGAGTTTGAGAAAGGTCATGTAGATGCAACTAAGATCATTAATATTCCATACCTGTTGGATACACCCAAGGGTAACAAACTTTTCAATCTCTCATACTTATAATAAGATAATTATAAATATGTCTTTATTTACCAAAATGTTAAGATTATTACAAATTTCATGGTAAAAAAAATTAAGATATTGTGTTTTTGTAAACCAGGTAGGGTGAAGAACCTAAATTTTGTAAAGCAGGTTTTATCATCTTGCAACAAAGAAGATTGTCTCGTTGTGGTAACTATCATAAATTTTTTTGGTGGGTTATTTACATTTTCTAATTATTTTGCTTACAAATAAAAAATACAATTTCAGGGTTGTCAAAGTGGGAAGAGATCTTTTTCTGCAACTTCTGAACTTCTAGCTGATGTAAGTCATGTTTCAAGAAATTGAAACAAATTTCATCCCTCGTTTAAAGTTTTTTCATATATTAAATCATAGTCATTGGTTTCATACTTACTCTTAGTAATTAAGTCTCAAATTCAAATATATGTAATGTAGTGGTTTATTGTGCTTCCTTTATTGAATTGATAGGGTTTTAAGAATGTGCACAACATGGGAGGAGGTTATATGGAATGGGTTAGTAACAAGCTTCCAGTGATACAACAGTAGCCAAAGAAGAACAATAATAAGTTATTATTGATATGATTATCCATTTTTTGTTTTTAAATGGTTTCATCGTGGAGAATGAGATACCACATTTGTAATAATGTAACAACTTTAAGAGAGTTTATAGATTTTACTTATTGAATACATGTTTTAAAACAGGGCAACATGTTGCTATTTATAACCTATTCCAAGAATGCACGCCAGTGATGTGATCAATTAATTATTTTTCTAAATATGTGTGTATAAATAACACCGGTAATCTTAACTCAGTTTTTAGAGACAATGCATAATACATGCAAGGTTTGGGGTTCAAGCCCGACAAAAAAAGAAAACCGGTGATCTTATAGTTCATTATTTTGTCCAACTTGAATAAAAAGATGGTTTAATGTCACAGTTTGTGCTGTTTTTGTATTTTAAAATCAGAACTACTACCAAAAGAATTACTGGAGTGAGTCACGACCAGGTCACTTTCTTTAAGACGTTTCGCGGCACTACCCAAGTTTGTGCAAGGTAGACTAACAACCACGCCGTCTCCAGGATAAAACAGCACAGATCACTGTTACGATTACACACTGCACAGTATATAATCGCTCGAGATATACACCTCTAGTATGGTTTAATCGTTCGATTAAGACCACTCAGTACGATACGTAGCCGCTCTATTCGAAACCGAAAGGGACAGAAAGGAGTAGAAGGAGAAGAATGACTCGTTAACACAAGTCGAAGGGAGAAGAGAGAAAAAGCATAGGAAGTATCAACTGTGAATTTCAGTGTAAAGAATGAGTGGGGCGAGCTCTCCTTTTATAGGAAGAGTTAGTAACAGAAAACGAGTGACTTGGGGATTAAGTCGGCTTAATCCTTAAGTAACCGCGTTTTGTTTCTTAATATCCAGAAAATTCTGGACACGTTTTGGGTTTCGAATTGGTACGTAGCGCTTTCAAATAGTGACTAAATTAATTAATTTAACATTTTCAAGTGACAAAAAAATATACATCATTTTGACCCAAGCCCGACCCGACCAGTCGGACGGACGGATGCGCGTGATATATATGTTATTGTAAGCGCTCACCCGTTCACAAAAGTGGGTACTCCAAGGGTGTGCCACACCCTTGGAGGTCACTCTACCCTTATATAAACACTTGCTAGTTGGTGTGACTCACCGATGTGGAAAAATTTTAAGTCACACACATACACTAATTCTTACATTGTGTTTTTTCTTTATCCAATTTCTCATTAGATTCAACTAATGTTCCAACAGTTTGTTGGTACTAATAAAGCCAATAAAAGTTTATATAAAGTTGGATAACTAGTTTTAGGTCACAGATATGTTATTGTGCATCATTAGTTGAAATTGCCAAATCATCGCTTTAATTGAATTGAAATTATTAGATCATGGCTATCCCAAGTTATGGAACAACTTATCCTTTTATGTATAAGCAATAGTATTCTGATACTGTTAGAAATCAAATCGACAGATCATATAGCTACTGGATTAAATTATACAATTATACAGTTGTACACAACCTGCGTGTCTAACAAAAAAACAGGTACGATATGATTAATTTCTGACATTGGGTCAATGTGTCTAATTCTTCTTGATTAAAATTAATTATAAGTTGAGCTTTACATTTTTTTTTGATATCAAAGCGCTTTACTTTTTTTTTTTTAGTGATGTTATTTAAATATCGAAAAGTTAACAATATATTTCACAGTGTATAAAAATACATTGTTTATATCTTTATTTATAATCACAACGATCAATCATGATTTGAATGTATCCACTGTAATATCAAATGTACACTTAAAAATGTCTTCCGAGACAAAATAGAGTTAGGTCCATGTTGAATAACCAAGCCAAGCCAATGGTGAATAAGTGACATGTCATGCGACAGATCCAACTTGAAAATGACAACTCAACCTAAACTAAGACAAGTAGTTGGGAAAATCAGTTAATAGGATCAACTAGTTTGTGACAACAACATAACACATACATGTGCCCATTTATTAATTCTCTTATGACACGGTCTCAACATTTTGTCACAGCGCAAATCCACCGCCAACCACATTAATGTCCAATGTTCTAAATTCATGAGACCATGGCTAATTTTGATCAAACATTTTTATGTTGTGTGTTATTTTTGATCAAACATGGTGGAAGAAAATAGAGAAGGTAGATCCTTAGCTGAGACCCCTACTTGGGCTGTTGCTGCTGTCATCACTCTTTTGGTTTCTCTTAGTTTCTTGTCTAATGGCACATTGAAAAAATTGGTTAAGGTACATACATACATTTCTTTCGAATTTCTCATATTCATACATAAATTCCTTACACATTGAATAATAATTAATGTCACAGTGGTTGGATAGAACTAAGAGAAAATCCCTTATTTCTGCTTTGGAAAAAATGCAAGAAGGTAAGGACTATGTAATGTAGTTGATTATAAATGGAAATTAAAGATTGGAAAATATGAAATTCATCTCTAATTTTGATATATATTTTAAGCAGAATTGATGCTTTTTGGACTTTTGTCATTGCTGATGGGCCATTGGATTATTTTTGTGGCAAAGATTTGTGTCAAGTCATCAGTATTAAGCAGCAGATTTTTTCCATGTGCATTGGAAGAGAGTTTTGGAATTGTTAAACATAATGTATGGTCCAATTTAGAATATTCAAATAAAACAATTCTCAAAGAGCAAGTGAACAATGATGGTCTGCATAATTTTTGTCCTAAGGTAGTTTTTCCCCTTTTTCTATTCCTTTCAGATCACATTTAGGATATTTTTTTAATTAGAAATGTGTAATGCAAGCAAACTAATATTATCTCAGTGATTCAGTTCTGATCAATAGTTCAATTCTAAAGTGGATTTAACACTGAAACTTCAGATTGAAGACGTATCTGGTGTTCCACGCTGATACGACACTAACACATTTAGTTTCACTCAATCACTTTAGTTTCTAAAAATTATAATTAAGGTCTATATGTTAGTGTTTATGTTCGGTGTTAGCGTCCGTGTTTGTGATTCATAAGGTTCACAATGAACTGAAAACTCTCATTTGCTTCACAGGGTCATGAATCATTTGCTTCTTATGAAAGCCTTGAGCAGCTTCATCGCTTTGTGTTTGTTCTTGGCATCACTCATGTTTCCTATAGCTTTGTTGCTGTTGCACTAGCCATGATCAAGGTTAAAATAGTCATGATATCAAACCTTCTTCCTATTCTATTTTCTATGGGTTTTGTGACCAATAATTTCTATGGTTACACACACAAACTTTCTTATTTTCGAGTTTATTCAGATATATAGCTGGAGAACTTGGGAAAATGAAGCAAAGACTATGGCTATACAAAGCTTGCAAGGTTCTGAGAATCCTGTAACTTCAATGAATCAATAATTAGTTAATTTTGCAGTACATTAATTTTGTGATTGAATAATAATAATTCTTATTTGATCAAATTGTCTTAGTTTAGATACTTCACAAAGTACTTCAACTTCAAGCATAAGACTGAAGCGTCTTAGCACGTTCATTTTTCACCGCACATCTCATCCTTGGAGTCATCACAAAATTCTTGTTTGGCTGGTACATCCCATCCATAAAGTTTCTTTGTCAACTTTTCCAACATTTTCATATGCTTGTTAGAATACTGATATGATTGATGAAAATATGCTGCAGCTATGTTTCAGTCGCCAATTCTGGAGTTCGATCAGTCGCACTGATTACATGGCATTGCGCTTAGGCTTCATTACTGTGAGTATTATTTTTTATCACAACATAAGTGTAACTTACATAAAAAATGGATAATATTTTTTCCTTCTATTATTTTTTTTCTGGTGTTTTACAGACTCATGACCTTCCTCTAACATACGATTTCCACAACTACATGCTTCGAAGCATGGACGAGGAATTCCGTGACATTGTAGGTGTTAGGTATATTTTCTTTCTTCAAATGAATTTGGTGGCTTTCTTAATAATCTAATTGAGATAATAAATTTGTTACTATAGTACTAATTAGACTGCTAATTAAATTGAATAATGGCGATGCAGTCTTAGTTTGCTATTTTTTCGTTACACGTTACTTTTTGTTCTGATTAATTTGATAGTTTATTTGATTTTTTTTGACAGTGTGCTTCTCTGGATATATGCCATATGCTGTATTTTTCTAAATTTTCATGGTAAGTTGCTGCTTGTTTTTAAATTAAGTTCATTAGTATGTTGGTAAGAACTTCAGATACAGTCTTAAGCAAAGCAACTTGAGCAAATAATCTAGCGAACTCAACATTCAAAAAACTAAACTTATAATTTTCATTCAGGAAACAACTTTTACTTTTGGCTTTCCTTTGTCCCGGCAATTGTAAGTCCTAATGACGATATATACTCCGACTTCTTTACATGCCATCTTCTACCAGTAGTTACACTTCACTAATGATTTTTCATGTACTCCCTTGCATTTTAGTTGATCCTCATAATCGGTACTAAATTGCATCGAGTCGTGGTAAAATTGGCTGTTGAAGTAATAGATCATAGTCCGTATATGAAGCCTCATCGGTTTAACTTAAGAGATGAACTCTTTTGGTTTGGAAAACCAAGGCTTCTGTTGAGATTGATACAATTGATATCTTTCTTGGTAAGCAACATATTGGAATTCCATTTCACTTTTTTTTCTTTCTTTCTTTTCTGATACACTTGTTTTGATTTCTTCATCGTCTTTTGATATCTTGCAGAACGCCTTTGAAATGTCAACATTCTTATGGTCCCTGGTAAGAAACTAGTATTCTATCCATGTTACTTTACCAAACTCATGCTATAATCATTGTCCTTACTTTGAGTACAGTGGGAAATTGATGATCCTTCTTGCTTCATGGACAACCAAACATTCATTGCGATCCGCTTATCGTTTGGGTATACATTTGTTTTTGTTTTTGTTTTTGTTTTTGTTAGTGTTATTTCTGCAAAAGACCTGAAACACAATTCCACAAAAAAAAATATCTGTTTTTTCACGTATTTTATCGCTGCAGGGTCGTCTCGCAAGTTTGGTGCAGCTTCATAACTTTTCCTCTGTATGTTATCGTCACACAGGTGAAGTGTCCTCATCAATATGTTCGAACATTAACTACTTTATTCATCGACGGTTGAAATTACTTATTTTACCCTTTAAAGTGAATTGACTACTCTAGAAAAGCTAAATATGTGAATTTTGCACTCAGAATCATGGTTATATAAATGCAGATGGGATCAAGATTCAAAAAAACTGTGATATCTGAGAGTGTAAGGAAATCATTATCAAAATGGCAGAGAAGAGTGAAGGAGAAACAAAGTTCGTCTTATGAAATCCTTAATACATCAACAACAACATCATTGGAGTCTTTGTTGCATGGAGCAGACAATGCAAGTGCCTCTGCCTTAATCAGTGAGATTGAGGAAGGAAGTTCCTCAGGAAGAAAAGATATTTGTCATTATAACTTTGATGATGTGCCAATGATTCAAAGCAATGCAAAAATTCCAAGTTATGATGAAGATTACCATGACCATGATCATGATGTAAAACATGATCTGCGTCCCCCTCCACTGTCTTGAGAATGTGTTGTTTACTGTGAACAACATGATGAATTGAATTGGAATATTTATTATTACTTCCTCTCATACTATTTATAGTTTATAGTAAACTAATTGTTGCATGGTTAAAAGATAAACTATTTATAACAATAAATTCAATTTGCATGCACGCACTACAGTAAGACCTCGTCATTTAGATATTTGTACAAACCACGCCAAATGTTAGCGCAATTCGTACAGGACAATTGTTTTAATTGAACTTTTAACAATACTGATAAATAACAATACAAGAGATGGCAAGGGTGAGGCTTCACCAAAAGACTCGCACCACATATTCTATGTTACTAGAGTTGATCCCGAAAGTTAGGAGGCAAAAGACAAAGACATACTGTAATCAGTAGGTAGTAATGCAAGCAAAACTTGAAAGACTCCCCAAATGCCATAATTAGATACCAGACTCTCATGGTAAACATGTAGATGCCTAAAATCCTAGGATTATCAAGCATTCCATTATTAGCATCATATTGAGCTAAATTGGAATGCAAATTTTTATGCGAAAACAACACCATTATCCGCAACACATAAGGGTTTAAATGAAGGCCGCAATCAAGGATTAACCGTTAATTTTCTTTCAATGAACCATATCAAAAAATTAATAGGAGAAAAAGTTACACTTGAGTACACCCACTGTACAAGATGAGCTACTAATAATTGTTGCATCAACAAGATGAGCCAAATTTTGAGTGGTAGCAGCTTGTTAGCTTATCTTAACAATGTATGAGGATCCCCTTCCCAGATATGACAATAACACCCTTGTTATCTGTTTGGTCCTTCAATACCAAATTTGCAGCCTACTACCAATTGAGGTGTGTAACAGATCGGTTCAGTTTGATTTTTTATGAGATAAAAAATCCAAACGAAGGAAAAGTGTTCGGTTTGGTTCAGTTCTTGATAAATTTTGTCAGAAGACCCAAATCAAACAAACTTGATGATAATTACGGGTTGGTTCGGGTGATCGGTTCAACTTAAAATTGTTAAAATAAAAACTGAACAAAATTGCAATTATTAAACACAGCTCTCAGCCTCTACCTCTATCACTTTGATAATGACTTAAAGTACAAACCAAACTAATCACACACAAAAAAATAATAATAATAATAGTGGTGACTATGGACTATCATCATGTAGCTTGCTTTTAAATCTTTCAGGAATAGTATTCTAGCTTGATGCCCATCTCCTTGTGGAGGATAAGTTACTTGTAAGGGAGCACTTCCTATACTACTTTGATTTGTCATTGTCATTTGTCTCAACTTTAAATTACCTGCAGAAACAACAATAAAGTAAGCAAAACAATAAGTCAGTGGCTTGATTTGTTCAGACAAAACAGTGACGAAATAGCCAAATCAAGCAGCAAAAATAGCAAAATCAAGAAACAAACTAACCAACTCAAAGCACAAAAACAGTGAATAAAGACAAATCAAGTAACAAAAATAGCATATCTAGAAATACTAAAGCAACAAACTTGCCAAATCAAGAAAAAACAAACAACAAATTATGAAGGAGAATGTGTGTGAAAGAGCAGAAGCAACATAGAAGGAGTGGACGGCATAGACACAGTGAAATTTCTGACAGGTGTGGGATGACATGATTGTTGTTCGAAGAAGAAGGAAGAGAAGCCTGTGAAATGTGAGGATTTTGTTTTTGTTAAGACACATACTACTTACATTAGGCAGTACCTTTTAAGGAAACGAATCTCCTCGGGTAGGTGGGTTCATAAGTAAAACCTGTCACACGTACCTATTGTGTTTGGTTCTTGACAATTTCAATCTGGTTTTGACCCGAACCAATAAACAACAGGTAATTTACGGGTTGGTTTGGTTTGTCGGGTACAATGGATTTATCGGGGCCACTTACACCCCTAACTACCGCGAGTAATTATGCAGCAGTCTATTACAAAAGGCAGCAGCCAGTAGTCTTTGTAGACACAAGAAGTCAATAACTACCAAAAGCAGCTAGTAAAACTAGCATCAACGCAAAAACACAGGAAAAGTAACATCGCGGACCCAATTTGTTCTTCGGCTACAGGATCAAAGCAAATCTACTGCCTAACATCTTATTATTAACTTAGCTACATTGTTGAATATCACTTTAACCATAGTAGATCTCTCCTCAGTAATTTCATTGAGCATTGTTTGGGAGCTCATATAGTCATATTCAAATTGAGGCCGTTGAAACCTTATCTAGGGTAAGGCGCCAAATATCATTTTTTTTTATCTAGATATCCTTTAACCACTAAATAATATGTCAAAAAAGAAAAGAATTATGCGACACTTTTGTCAAACACATCATCCATTGTCATTGTGATTACATGTATGAAGCAACGCAAAAAAACTTGATTTTTCCAACAAAGTGATTGTAATGTTGATAATTTGTAATAGTAATGAGAAAGGCATGCATATAGCATTAAGCATGCATAGATTGTTAAACTTATATAGACAAACATACTACTCTTGAGAGTGTAGATGGAAATTGCAAGTCTATTGTTTCTGCATGTAAAGTAAAAGCACAACAGATATCATATAAGTCTTCTAAATAGAATAAAATGATGATCACAACAAATATTAATTCAATTCCTCGTAAGTAGTGACTTTAATTTAACCATCGATGTTACTGAAAATTAACAATACAAGTTATGATTTACCATTGTGGTGATAGCAGACTCTCATGGTAAATATGTAGATCCGATTTAACTTTGCGAACTTTTCCAAGAATTCTAGGATAATTCAACTCCCCGCTATTTAAGTTATACAGAATAAATTTGGAAGATGACATGTTCACTAGAAGAACAACACCATTTTCTGAAATGAATAACGGCACAACATAACAGCGCATTCTATTCAAAATTAACAACTTTTCATGAGGGATGGTCATCAACTTTGTCCATGACTCAACAACTCCGTATTCTTTCATCATCCACAAAGCCCAACAACATTCTTCAGAGTTATTAAAACAAACGGAAAGGCAGTTACTTAAAATATACAGGTCACAGACATCGTAACCATCATGTCGAGGAAGCAACACTTGTCGATAAGTCTCCTTTACAATATCAAAGGAAACAATCACATCTAGATCAATTTCTTCAACCATCCAATTCAAAGTGCCACTCATAAATTTCCCTAATGACGTATAAGGATTTCCCGGGAAATCTTCAATAGTTTTCAAAATATTATCATCAAAGGTATAAATTATAGTTTTAGTTTCACAATCACCATCATGAATAACAACTTGTGCAAGAAACTTGTACTTGTCATTAACATGATCGTAGCCAAAACCATAACAATAGATACAGTCATCAAAGGTTGGAGATTTCTTGGATTTGAAGTTGATATAAGGATTCCACAACCTGACATAAGTGTGGCGGACATCAGAAAGACACAAAAATCCATTGCATGAACCTAAAATCTTATACTGCTGATGTCCCGTGCTGATGGTAACGGGTATAACAGTTGTTGATGAGTTTTGTAACAGTGACTCGATAGGATAAGATTTGATTTCCCAGCTTCCAGAAGTGGTAACAGAAGTGACCAATCGTGGATACGCAGTTGAGCTCAGAAGGTGGTTGTTTGCGAATTGGGTATCTGAGATTAGGGTTTTCCATAATTTGCAAACACACTTAAATTGAAGGAGGAATTTCACCGGAAGCTTCAGGAGGATTTTGACGATGAGTTCTTCCGGCAAGAACGGTAATGGATTGTTGGCGATGGTTTCTGGAATGGATAGATGCATCTTGGAACGGCAGCATGTGACTGTGCGTTTCGCATCACCCATTCGAAAAGTGACTTGCAAAGACGATAATTAATTTGATGGTTTATTCAAGCTATCTTATAATATGAATGACATAAAAAATAATATATTTAATTCATATTTATTAATTAAAAATACATAGGTAAAATTGGGCTATGATAAGATATAGAGTAAATAGGCAATTATCTCCCTGAAAGTGTAAGTTTCGTCAATTACTCTCTTGAAATTAACAAAACTTCAACTACTCCTCTGAAATTGCACAATGTTAATCAATTTACCCTCTCCGTCAAATTCTTCTATTAGTCAACATGATGTTTTGCAAAATCCCCCTAAAGTTTTGCACTTATGTGCAAAAACCCCCGAACTTGAAAATTTATATATTTTTTTCTTGACTCAAAAATATTAAAGGCAAACAATTAACTTAGGTCGTTTTCATTGTTAAATGTCAAAATGAAATATGGAACTAAAAACAACACATGGAACATCTTATTAGGCGGCAATGAAAACACCTTGGGAATCCACACTCACCCACCAACCTCACAATTATCATCTTCTTCATAATCACCTTCATAGTAGATTTTACAACTTCCATAACATGTTTCATAAGGAACAAACTTTATATCACCACAAGCCTCACATCCACCATCATCTCCTTCAATGTCATCAATCCTTTCAGAACAATCAAGCAATTTCTCAAGCTTCTTGTCATCAAGAAGTTTCTGAATTCCTCAACTCCACCAACGTATTTCTTTTCAATAAACACTTTTGGTAATCCTCCTTTTCCATAGTACCCTTCACCAAGAAACTCTTTAAGCTCTTCCTTGAATCCTAAATGCATTTCTCAAACTTCCTTGTTTGCCTTTAATATCTTTTGAGTCAAGTATAAGAAAAAAATATATAAATTTTTAAGTTAGGGGCATTTTGCACATAAGTGCAAAACTTCAGAGGGGGGTATTTGCAAAACGTCATGTTGACTAATAGAAAAATTTGACGGAGGGGGTAAATTGATTAACGTTTGTGCAATTTCAAGGGGGTAATTGACGAAACTTACAATTTCAGGGAGGTAATTGCCTATTTACTCTAAGATATAAGTTATTTGAATTAGTTTATAAAATAACATGTTTCGACGTTGAGTTTTGTGTTATTCCAGTTATATCTTAAACACATTTTCCTATAATAATGTTATATTGTAGCTGTTATTAAAAAAGATCAGAACTTTTATTATATTTTTTATATTATTGTTGTCAGTGTGAAAAGATAAACATGGTTTGTTGAGTTTGTTACATTTGAAAGTCACAAATATCCATACTTATAATTTTAATCTATATAAAAAAAAGTATATAAAATATTATTTGTAATTTATACGCAAATGTTTATAATATAAACGCGTTTGCGCAATAAAAAAAGCAAAAAGACGAACACGTGATAGCTCTAGCTAATAAAATAAGTATAAGATCATGAAAAAGTGATGGTTATCAAACAATTATTTTTTAGTCAAATAAATTTATATGACACTAGCGAAAAGACGGGCACTCACGTGCCCGTCTTTCCGCTCTTTTTATTGCGCTAACGTTTGAAAATTATGAACGATGTTTTTTTTATGAACATTTGATTTTAATTAAAACTAAAAATATAAATGTTTGTTGCTTTCAAGTTATAACAAATCAAACAAACTAAGATTATCTATTTTAATGACACTCAACAATATAACAAAATAAATATAATCTAAAAAGAATTTAACAACACCAACAACAATTTTTATTATAGAAAAAGTTGTTTAAGGGTATAATTGAGATAATGAAAAAGTAAGTATAAATATACTCATCTAGTTTGTTACATTTTTTAAATGATAAAGGAAAATAAAACAGACATATATGTATTCATATCGTGTTTGTTACATTTGTTTTAATATTTAAATTTATTCTTATATATCTATTATACATGTGTTATTTGTATTGAAAATTGAGGGTATTTTTAGAAATAAAAATTCAACCCAAAAGTGCTGAAATGGGTAGTTTTCTTTATATATAGTATAGATATAAGTTACTTAGATAATGACACTTGCTCGATATCTCCATAGAATAGGCCCACCAAAAAATAGTAGATATATATTATCATTCTAATTTATCTTTTTGAGGAAAAAATCATATGTATTTAATTAGTTTCACATCTGCAAGTATGAGGACTATAGGTCCGAAAAGTTTCGCTTTAAAAGGTGAGTTTGAACTTTGAAGTAACTGGAATTGTTGCTTTTCATTTGCAGAAATTTTCTATACCTATAATCTTGATAGACTTATATCCATCTTCATTATCACTTATCACATATAACACTAGAGGACATCTCCCATGAGAATGAGTATTTTATATGAGAATGACTATATTTTTGCTAAGGCCAAAGATACGTAAATTAAACCACAAAATGTGCAAGAATGGAACAATTGTTTTAATTAAATCAAAGGTTACATCATGAATTTGGGAATTTGGATGAAGGCTGGAATCAAAGGTTTCGATGTCAACATGTTTGGAAATCCCGAAGATATAAAATAAATGCATGGATGCAATGGTAGCAGGCTAAATGAAGTTATGGAGTGTTGAATTTCAGGTGAATGTAATGGTGTAAACATGGCAATGGAGGCACTGTAGACAAGATGATTATTTAGACTGGTTCTAAAGTTGTAAAGCAAAATCAGATTTGCAATCATCCAAACATTAAAATTGAACTAAGGTTGAACGTGATTTAGTAGTATTGATGGTCAAGAAGGTAAATATAAGTCTTGCTTTCTTGGGATAATTATGCAGAATTTTATAATGCTCTAGCAAAGTATACAAGCAATATATTTCATGTATCTCTTATTAATCATATGAGGAGTTACTGCTGGAGCTTTTTCCTAAGTGTCAGCATTGTTGATTGAGCATGAAATTGTTCTGTCATTTAGAGTTGATGACTGGTGTTAGAATACAGTCTTGGGTGAACAAAAATGTTGTAATATTCCATTAATTGTTGATTTCTTGTTGCGCACTCCTTGTGCTTACTCTACTAGAACAGAAAGAATATCCGCTCAATTCATACAGATCACTCTAAATCACATAAGCATAATCTCTTAATATATCTGCCTCTACCTCTATCACTTTGATAATCACTTAAAGTACAAACCAAACTAATCACACACAAAGGAAAAATACGGACCAAATCAACTATCAAACATTGAAATCAACTTAAACATAATCTCTTCCCTTAGAATATCAATCTAATTTTTTTAGCAACTTAGAAATAAACTTAGCAAGGCACATAACAGTGAACAAAGACAAATCAAGTAACAAAAATAGCATATCTAGATATACTAAAGCAACAAACTTGCCAAATCAAGAAAAAACAAACAACAAAACTAAAGATTAAATTATGAAGGAGAATGCGTGTGAAAGAGCAAAAGCAACATAGAAGGAGTGGACGATGTAGACACATGATCGTGGATGGTGGCGAAGGAGAACAGTTGGACGGAGAAAGAGAAGGTGTGATCGTCGAACAAAGAAGTCAGAGAAGGCTTGGGACGACATGATCGTGGGCCAGAGAAGGAGGAGGAGACGGCTGTGAAATGTGAGGTTTTGTTTTTGCTAAGACACAGGTTACTTACATTAGGCAGTACTTGTTAAAGAAACACATCTCCTTAGGCAGGTGGGTTCACCTGATAGTCCGTTTTCAAAAGTAAAACCCGTCATCCGTACCTATTGTATTTGGTTCTTGACAATTTCAATCTAGTTTTAACCCGAACCAATATACAATGGGTAATTTACAGATTGGTTTGATTCGTCGGGTTGAATGGATTTATCTGAACCACTTACACCCCTAATTATGAGCAAGTAACTATGCAGCAGTCTATTAGAAAAGGCATTGGTCAATAGTCTTTGCAGACACAAGAAGTGAATCCCAGCAAAAACACAGCAAAAAAGTAACATCACAGACCCAATTTTTCCTTCAGCTACCAGATCAAAGCTAATCTACTGCCTAGCATCTCATTATTAACTTAGCTACAGTGTCATTGATCACTTTAATCATAGTAAATCTCTCCTCAATAATTTGATTGAGCATTGTTTTGGAGTCATATTCAAATGGAGGCCGATGAAACTTTATATAGGGCAAGGCACCAAATATCATTTTTTATCAAGATATTCTTTAACCACAAAATAATATCAGCCTATAAAAAAATAAAAAAGAACTATGTCATACTTTTGTTAAACACATCATTCATTGTAACGCAAAAAGATTTAATTGTTTCAACAAATTGATTGTGATGTTGATCATTAGTAATATACAACGGGTAAGATTTTAGGGTGTTTATTTTCGGGTGTTCCGCCTATATACGGCGTCGTTAGTTTGTATTCTCTGATTCATTGATCCTTGTTTGTCTTGAGCAGAGATCTGGTTGTTAAATAATATTTGCTGTTTCAAAAAAAAAAATAGTAACGAGAAAGGCATGCATATAGCGTTAAGCATACATATTAAGCTTATATAGACAAATAAACTACTATTGCAAGTGTATAAGCAAATTGTGAGTAAGTCTTTTGAATAGAATCAAATGAAGATCACAACAAATATTAATTAAATATCTTCTAAGCAGTGACTTTAATCTAACCATCAATGTTATTGAAAAATAACAATACAAGATATGATTTAGCATTGCGGCGATAGAAGACTCTCATGGTAGATATGTAGATCCAATTTAGGTTCGCTGTAGTAGATATGTAGATCCGATGGAAGAATTCTAGGAAAATACAATCCACCACTATTTAAGTTATACATAATAAGTTGGTAAGGTGATGTGTTCAGGAGAAGAACAACGCCATTTTCTGAAATGTATAACGGTTCAACATAAGGCCACATTTTTATAATCAAAAATAACAAGTTTTCATGAGGGATAGACATCAATTTTGTCCATGACTCGGCAACTCCATACTCTTTCATCATCCACAGCTGCCAACGAGAGTCAATAAAAGAAGTACAAACACAACTGCAGTTACTCAAAACATACAGGCCAGGACTGTAGACAGCGTAACCATGTTGAGGAAGCAACACTTGTCGATAAGTCTCCTTCACAATATGAAAGGAAAGAATTGTGGCTCTACCATCTCTTTCATCAACTATCCAATTCAATGTGCCACTCACAAATTTCCCTAAGCAGCTTACAATTACGAGAATAACACGGAAAATACATTTTTACAAGAATTTTCACCAAACGTATAAATTATAGTCTTATTTTTACGCGGAAAATCATTAAATACTGCAAGCAACTTGTATTTGTGATTAACTTGATCATAGCCAAAACCATAATGTTCATTAAACCCGTCAAAGGTTTGACTGCTCTTGGATTTCAAGTTGATGGAAGGATTCCACAACCTGACACAACGTCGATCGGCATCATAAAGACAGAAGAATCCATTGCATGAACCTAGAATAGTATACTGCCGATGTCCCGTGCTGCTCATGGGTATAACAGGGGTTGATGAGTTTTCTAACAGTGACTCAATGAGATAAGTATTGGCCCAAGTGTTTGTCCCGCCCCTGTTAAGCCCGCTGAAAAAGCGGGTCATAGCGGGGTGGGGCAGGCTACCCCACAGGCTTATTAAACTTTCTTTTTTTTACTATTAGTGATTGAATTTTTAATTTACACACCCCATAAACAATTGGGCCAAATGATACTAGTCCAACCTCAAATTGTGTCACTCTCTCTGATAGTGATAAGTGATAACTGATTCACCACTAGTCCACTATCTCTAGAAAAAAATTGATTCACCACTGCAATATATTGAAACTTATTTCATGTTGTTGGATTTATTTTGTAATTTGTTTTATGTTAGATGTATGGTGGACTTATTTTGAGATTTGTTTAATGTTAGAGTCTTTATATTGAATTTATTTGTTAATAACAATCGATAAAAAATTTTAAACAAATAGACGGGTCAACCCGCTAGTCTGCCTTTAGGCGGGGCGGGGTATGAGTTTGAGCCCACCCCCTTAAGTTGGTCCGCCCTGCCCCACCCCGTTTTTGGCGGGCTAATAGCGGGTTGGACCTAAATAGGACGAGCTGACCCGTATTGCCATCCCTATCGCTGGGCTAGGTTAGGGAAGGAGAGAGAAAAGAGAAGATTATGTATGTATTCTACATTATACAATTATGTTAGATCTCTATTTATATATAATTTATACCTTAAGTTTTAAGTATTTAGTTTAGTGGATAAATATAAAAAAATGTGACTTAGGAGCTAAGTAAAATAATGTCTTTTTTTTTAAGGTTAAATATTTTTTTCTATAGATATAACAATTTTTTCGTTTTAGTCCCTCTAAAAATTTTCATCAACTTTTAGTCCTTATAAAATTTTCAATCACTACTTTTGGTCTATATTTTTAAGTTAGTTTTTGTATTTTTTTTTTAATGAAATTGTGCACAAATGTGTAGAATATTGTAAAATGTTTTCCCAAAAAAAAATAGAATTTTTTAACAAAACACAAATTAAATATGAATTTTTAACCGTAAAAATTCATGTTTTGTTGAAAAATTTTATATTTTTTTGGAGAGATTCTTATAATATTATGAATTTTTCTACAAAATTTTATTCAAAAATATGAATTCTGCATATGAGTTTACTTTAAATGAGGGACCAAAAGTGAAGATAGAAAATTTTTTAGGGACTAAGAGTTGAATTTTTTTTAGAGTGACTAAAACGAAAAGTTGACATATTTATAATGACCAAAAACATATTTAACCATTTTTTTTACAAAAGATAATAATGTCATTTAAAAGATAATAAAAAAATAAGTGTAATCCACTTATGATATTCATAAGTCGTAACTCTCTTAGATGTCTATGCCTCGTTAAAATCTCACTAGAGAAAAACTCAATGAAAATAAATTATAGTGAAGTAAAAAGAGTACAACATTATTTTGTATTATAATTTGTTTCATTAAAAATCTTATAAAAAAACTCAATATGATAAAACTATGATTAAGGAAAAGAAGTGCAGAGCACATATTTGTCTTAATTTTAAATTGAAGAGTCAAAATCACACAATTTTAAACTTGGGGACAAAAAAACAATTAAGCCTTGATTTTCACGAGTGTTTAGTGTTTATGTTGTTAATCTAAGACTAGCATCTCGTTTATCTGCTCTTTTTATTACGCTAATGTGTATGAATTACAAACAATATTATGATATTTTGATTGAAATTATAAGTATAGATAATAGAAATTTATAATTTCATATTGTCAGAAACTATACTTATATTTTTCAATGATATAAATATTATAACAAATATAATTTAAATTCTTATCTTTTAAAATAACATCAATAAAATAGCATTCTTATAATCAAATTTGTTTAAGGGTATAATTAGAAATGAGAATATCAATCTAAAACCATATATTATCTTTATATAGCATAGATTAAACGTTTGTTTAGTATCTCCATAAATCAGGCCAAACAAAAAAAAAAGTATCTCCATAAATCAGGCCAAACAAAAAAAAAAAAAATTCTGAAATAGTATTGTTGTTGTTGTCGTCATTATTATTGTAAAATATGTTTTTCGTCAATAAAAAAAATAACGAATTTTGTTTTTAATTCCTAGAAAATAAAACGAGATCTTTTCATGCTAAAAAAAACCGTTTTTGTTTTTTGTCCTTAATGGATATAATTTTGATATTTTTTTTTTACATTTCTTTAACATAATATGGTTTGAACATTATAGATGACATAATATGGACACATCTTTAACATAAAAAGTGATAGTCTTGACATTAATATAAATAAATTATCAATAAAATATATTTTCAAAACTTGACATCTCTGAAGTGTGTATAATATATAAGATCAAAATTAAATAAATTTATTTCATTAAAAAATATGTATATCTGACATGTAGTATTTATAAGATAAAAAACTTGTAAGATTTAATGTGTAAATAAAAGAAAATCAATATTCATAAAGATGTTATGTTTCCTTGATCAATCAAATATGTTATTCATTACAAATTTTACGAACATTTAATAAAACGATATTTATAATAAATCTGTGTGATAGCACGGGTGTTTGCCTAGTAGTAATGCTAAATTAAATGACATTTTTTAATAAAAGACATTTTTTTTGTTGGTGAAACGTATATAAAGGGGGTGACAAATCTAAATGGGAGAAGGGCCTTATAACACTTAGATAACTAATTATTTTCTAAAGATCATAAATAAATGACTATTATTTTTTCCACCCTATCTTATTTTTACGAGCTCATTTTTTTTTCTTCTTCCAAAATAATCTATGTTTGGATTTTAGAATCCGAAACAGATTGTTAGGATTTTCATATTTTAGAATCCGGAAGAAAGTGAACCAATGGAATTTATGTTGTATTTAATGTCAAAGGTATCTGCTGACCGCCATAGAGTCCACGCATAAAATGCAAAGCAATTGCAGGGATTCTATGAACGATCAACAGTGACCATGACATCATAAACAATCATAAAACTAAAAAAAGTTTAAGAAAAACTAAGAAAATATATGAAGTGAAGAATGAATGAAATTGTTGAAGCATGCATGACTATTTATAGCCTTAAACCTGTCCTAGACAGTAACTACAGTCAAAGGAAACTTTTTTCATGATCCATCTAACCAAAAATACATTAAACACACCATAAATCATCCAAATCTTGAGAGAAACGTTACATTCCACTTAGTCTGGGAGGTTTTAGATTATACAATATGAAGGTCTCTAAATGTTTTCGGATTCTACAATCCGAACAACACCCGACTATGTTTAAGTTTGATTTTTGGAGGGTTTTCATTGCGAATGGCATAGGAAAAATTTTAAAAAAGTTAAAAAATAATTAAGCAACTTAAAACAACGCAATAACAGAAGTTATGAATCTTTTACGAAGGTGTTCAAAGAGGTGCTTTTATACTTGATCCAACTGGCTTGTCAATTGAAGTATTTCAATCTGCAGGTCAACTCGGTCAAGTTAACAAGAACCTCTTTGGAATTAGATCTGCAACATAATGGTAAAAGGCAATGTGTTTTAAGAGGATTGTTTTGAGTTGATTCTGCTGCATTTTCAACTGACATAGGTATATTGCCAAGGCAGCACAATCTAGCTCATAGAAACCTCTTAGTATTCATATCTTTCAGAAGATTTTTTTAGAGTTTTTTGTTGTGTTTTAAAGCAAATGAACCAAACACACTTATTTATCGAAATTTCATCGCGTCGTGGACCACATAAATTTTTGGTGCAATGTGGACCACCCAAAAAACATGTGTTGAATTGGTTTGAATTATATAATCCAAAACTTGACTTGCACCCTATATATTTTCGTATATTTTATATTTATGTGTTCATATCTTTTGGAATATTTTTCAGAGTTTAAATGAAGATCTTTAGCGTAAAGTTCAGCGGAGAGATTTTTGACAGCATGATGAAGATCTAGAGAGAAGTTATGTTCATAAACTGGCCATATATATATATATTGATTTCAACAATATAATTCAACAACATAAACCACGTAACAAAATAAAACATAAGAGATCACATATCAGCTAAACTAATTTCTTCATTCGGTTCCTCCATAAAAGCCCCAATCTCTGTAGTTCCTAGGCCATATCAAACTTTTATGAATTTCTTCCACATATTTGACCAACGAAGCGCCCAACTTGATTGGTCCTTTAGTATTGTACTGACCAAATATCGAGAACATGGTTCTCACATCATCGTCGTTCCCGAGCTTCATCCGGCTGAATCGCAGAGTTCCGACTTAGTTGGTCGATGGACGTCGATAGTCAACACCATCCACTCTCATTGTGTCTTTATAGTTGAGTTGACGGTTGATTTGATCCAACTGATCCTTCAACCTAGAGAGTGTGACATCAATGCGAACCACGAACATATGGGGTGGTTTTCCACTGTTGTAGTAAACTGCAGCTAGCTTGGTGTTCAGATCAATGACAGAAAACTCCATGGTTTGTTTGGTGTGGTTTACTGCTTATGAAAACAAGCACACTTATTTATAGAAGTTTTTGGGTGTCGTGAGCCACAAAAATTGTCGGTGCAATGTGGACCACAAAAAAAAATGTTGTACATAAGATTTTCGGATTGTATAATCTGAAATATCTATCACCTTACAAAGTGTGAAGTTTCACTCATTTTCACCCATTATCGAAGCATTTCAGATTCTATAACCCAAAAAGTCTGGAACAATTTCAGATTATATAATCTGAAACAGGTCAGAGTTTTGGACGATTATTTGCTCCGCAAGAGTAACTCATGGAACACGTTTTTCAAAGGGTTTTATCAAATTTAATGGTTGTTAAAACCCTTTGAACACGTTTTTTGACCATTAATTCAAAGTCATTACACTCTATGCAACAAAATCTTCACAAATTTTTCCTATAAACACCCTTTAAACCTTCACAATTTTTCATCTCATCATCTCATACTCTCTTCTCCTTTCTTTCTACAAAAATGTGTTTTCATCGTTGCCCTTTCATACAAAAGGCTAATTTAGAAATTCAAGGATTGTATGAACGGTTAATGAGGATGATGACACACACGCAGTCTTTTTGTGAGTGAGGTTGGTCTGTCTGGGTGCAAAGTTGACCATCAATGTCTCTTTCTCCCTAGAAAGGAAATAAACCTTACCATAACCCCTACCCCACCATCCTTTTCTGCTTCCCCCTTCTACTTCCCCTCCATCTTCTTGCACCACAACTTTACCTTTAGGTTTTTTAATAGATTACCATCATTGTAAATGTACAGATATATTAATAAAACGAGATTTTATTTGTATCATTTTGTCCTTTTAATTTTGTCTATATTTACATTTATTTTATATTTTCGTCATTTATATTTATGTCATTGGATAATACAAAGGCTTAAACACACTTTTGTCCTTTATGTTTGCCATAGTTGCAATTTTGACCCTCAATTAAAATATTAAAAAAAACTTTCTAGCCCCCTAACTCTACCACCTTTTGCAACTCATAGGCACCCTCTAATTTAGACCAGGTCAAAGCCCACGTGGCCACTCACTTAAGTGAGATGGACGCCACCTGGATTATTTTTGAATTAAAAATAATAAAAAACACCACATATTTATGAATGAAATTAAATAATTAAAGAAATTAAAAAAATTAAAAATACAGCAAACTCAGTCTCTCTCTAACCTTAAATTCCTCGTGCTAACCTTCAATAACTCTTTATGTGCAAACCCAATCTTTACCACCATCACCCTTCTTCCTCATTTGTATAACCATTGCATAACCCAATTTTTACCACCATCGCTCCTTTAGTCCATTCTTCCCCGTCTGTGTAAAACTACAAATGGCAGGAAACAAACATTACTACCACCATAATCTACAATATCCTCTCTCCCGCCACGACGAACCATGCCTATCTCATTCCTCCTCCTCCACCTCAACCACCTCCCTCGAAGACCGCATCACCACTCGCCATCGCGAAAACCAAACCCTCCTCCACGACATCCAACGTCTTGCCACAACTCACCTCGCCCTCAAACAAGACCTCTACGCCACACAACAAGAGCTTCGTCAGCTCTCTACCGCTGATGTCAAAGCCGAACGAGACGCAAAATCCTTTTTTTTCTTCTTCAATTTGTTTTGTGTGGTTCTGTGTCCAGATTAAGGAATTGATTGAATGTAGTAAAAAAAATATTCACACAACCATACGCATTGCTGGATGGCGAATTTTGATTAGTTAAGATAGAGGTGGTTGTTGTTGGAAGAAGGGATATGAGGTGGTGGTTGTGTTTCTAGGGTTTTTTAAAAGGAGGGGATGAGATGACAATGAAGGGATGAATTTTTAGTTTTTTCATTTATTTAATTTTATAAATGATTATTTGGGGGTTTTTTTTTTTTTATCATTTTCAATTCAAAAGTAATTCATGTGATGTCCATCTCACTTAAGCGAGTGAGCATGTGAGCTTTGACCCGGTAAAAATTAAGGGGGTCTATGAGTTTTAGAAGGGGTAAAGTTAGAGGGCTGAAAAATTGTTTTTTTTATCAGAGCCAAAATCGCAACTATGACAAATACAGGGGGCAAAAATACGTTTAAGCCTAATATAAACCACCGTCTTTTTAAAAATCTAGACAAAGAATATTTCGGTTTCTAAAATCTAAACAAAATGTATTTTAAAAAAAAAAATATAAGATATGGTGAGAAAAATAATAGTCTAAATAAATATTAATAAACCAAAAATTCATCACTTAACCATCACTTTCCTCTTCTTATAGAACAAGTTTGTTTTTCTTCATCTCCTCCTCCTTCTTCTTCTTCTTCTTCTTCTTCATCATCATCATCACACGCTCGCTTCTAAATCTTCAACCATGGTGCTCGAGGTAATTAATGATTATACCCCTCTCGATTTCAATTTACCCTATCATGCAAATTTCTAGGGTTTTCTTACCGAATTATTTTCTTCAACAGGCGACAATGATCTGTATTGACAATTCTGAATGGATGCGTAACGGAGATTATTCTCCTTCTCGATTTCAAGCTCAAGCTGATGCTGTTAATCTCATTTGCGGTGCTAAGACTCAGGTTAACCTAAATCTTACATTATATTAATATCTATTGCATATTTTTTCGCCCTTTATTTAATCATTATTGTTGTTTTTATGGAAAAATTAATTCGAGATATTGAAAATCTGGATTGAGATAGGGTAAATTTAGGTTAAGTGTTTTACTTGTTTATTTTGTATGCAAGGAGGACTTCATGAACCCAACTTGGAGTCCCACATCGGAAGTCATGAACCCGGTGTGAGGATTTATATAGGATTGGACAATCCTCCTCATTGAGCCATGGTTTTTTTGAGGTGGAGTTAGGTTCAACCTTATCAATAGTTTTTAGAATTGGTTTTTAAATCTAACTAGGTTATGATAATTGCATAGGGTTCACATTCACATCTATGCAGCACCCACACTTTTGATCGAAGGTGTGTTGACATGTGTCGGCGTGTGTCTGACACAGACGCATGTGTGATTATATTCAACTGTGTCATTTTTCTGAAACTGTGTCAGTGTTGTGTCTGGTGTCTGTGTTTGTGCTTAATAGTTCACTTGTGCTGATGAATGTATTTTTCCTTTAATTTGAATAATACAGTCAAATCCGGAAAATACAGTTGGAGTTCTTATAATGGCAGGAAAGGGTGTTCGTGTTTTGGTCACGCCTACTAGTGATCTAGGCAAGATATTGGCTTGCATGCATGGTATGTATTTTTATTTTTTTTAACTTTTTGCTGTTCTGAATTTATTATTATTATTATTATGATAGATGCTATTTGTTATGAAGCATTTATGCGACAGAATGCAATAATTAATAAGTCAATAGCTTTAAAAGGCTATGCACTAAATCCACTATTTTCTGGAAAACAAGGGTGGTATTAATGGAGTCCACCATTCAAAATCTTTATGGAATTTTCTTGTAGTTATCTTTAGTAAAAACAACCATTTTCCTATTATTATTATTTGGGCTATGAGTATTTCACATAAGTGATAATTGAATCTAACTGCCTTATGAAATGGTTATATTTCACATTTTGGTTTTATTATTCGTCTATCATTGAGATTATGCTATGTAGTACAAAGTTTATCAAATAGAGCCACTATAGCAGCTATTTGATAACATTTTGCACTACATAGCATATCCCAGAACAATAGAGTTTTGTCCAAATTCTGCTGAAGCTATAGCGGTATAGTGCCGCTATAGCTGCTATTTAAAAACGCTGTTTTGGATATTGGCAGCAGCTATATAGGATCATTTTTTATAGGGCATATCTATTGGTCAGATCGAACTATTGGTCAGATTGAACTTTTATGAACTCATTACCGAAACAATGAAAAAGAACTGATAAGTTTGCAGCATTTTATTATTGCCATATTGTGCAAATAGTGTACTATACTGTTTATATAAAATGATTTATTTTTTCTTGTTACTGATTCAGGACTAGAAATAGGCGGTGAGATGAACCTAGCTGCTGGTATTCAGGTGGCACAATTGGCTCTTAAGCATCGTCAAAATAAAAAGCAACATCAAAGGATTATTGTCTTTGCTGGAAGGTATGCTTAACAATATTTCATGCTAATTTTAAACTGTATCATTTGTAGTTATTCATTCTGAACTATCTCAATCAATGTTTTGTAGTCATGTCAAGCATGAAAAGAAAATGTTGGAGATGATAGGGAGAAAGTTGAAAAAGAATAGTGTAGCGCTTGATGTAGTTAACTTTGGCGAAGAAGATGAAGCAAAGACTGAGAAGCTGGAAGCACTTGTTGCAGCTGTGAATAACAATGATACGAGCCATATCGTTCATGTTCCAGCTGGTCCAAATGCTCTTTCTGATGTACTTATAAGGTCTGTGGGTTCATTTTTGTCTGTACTTTTTCTTTCTTAACTCTTGTTAATCTCTTATGTTCAATAAAATAATGGTTTATCTACCATCATGATATTTATATGATGATGTGCTGTGACAGTACACCAATTTTCACTGGCGACGGGGAAGGTGGAAGTGGTTTTGCTGCTGCTGCAGCGGCAGCTGCAGCCGGGGGGGGAACTGGATATGATTTTGGTGTGGATCCAAACTTGGATCCTGAATTGGCTCTTGCCTTAAGAGTTTCAATGGAAGAGGAAAGAGCCAGGCAGGAAGCTGCAGCAAAAAAGGCCGCGGAGGATGCTGCCAAACAAGAGAAAGGAGGCTCACAAGATGCGACAATGACCGAGGGTGCCAGTGCATCAACTTCTGAAGCAGAGAATAAGACAGCTGATTTGATGGTTGGTGTCTTTGTTGTATATATCTATGTCTTTTGCATTCCTTGCTCCTTGCTTGACCCATTAATTTTCATGGATGTTTATCTAACGATTTGGTGATTATGTGAAAATTTTCATCATTTTTTGTCCATGAAAACACCAAATTGGGGATTAAACATCAATGACACTTTGTAATGACTAAAGTTGACAAGAGAGTATTCTACGTTAACCAAAAACATACTTAATACCGAAACATTATTATCTAAAATCATATATTAGTTTGTAAGACTACTGTTAGATTTTCTTTCAATTCTAGAGTAAGCTACAAAGACATACGAAACTTGAAATTTCCCAACGAAAATAGTGTGTCCTGGTAGATCATCTCCTTTCAGTGAAGATTTAGTTGAAACTTTTGATATATATATATATTATAGGATCCAATTTTGGGTACAATCTGGACTGATCTCTTGTCATTACTGTCCTTTTTAATTATTATTTTCATACTTCTGTACTTGCACCAAATTGATTGTAATTTTCCCATGCAACGGTTTTAATGTCCGAGATGGAATATCATCATCAGTTCAATTTCTATCTCCTTCAAAGCTTCATCATTTCAATATTTTTCTGCTTTATTTATTTTATCATCATTAGCTCTAATAAGTCACTTGGCCGTTAGCACTTATTACTTATTTTCAGTTTGCCATTCTTTGAGACACATCTGGAGTTGTATGTATTTCAGTCAGCTTAGAAACTGTTGCTTTAACATATGGCTTTTGCAAGTGCATATCCTGTCATCAACGCCTCTTTCTCGCCTGATATGATCTATCTACATCAAATTTCTTTTTCATGAAAACAAATTTGTTTCTTCAAGCTAGGCTTTTCTTCAATTAGTTCTCGTGTTTTTGTTTGATTGTTTTCATAAATTGACACCAAACAGTAGCTGACCTTCAAATGAAATCAGGACGATGAGAATGCTCTACTGCAGCAGGCGCTTGCAATGTCAATGGATGACCCTGCGGTTGACCATGATGTAAAAGATACAGATATGTCAGAAGCATCTGCAGATGACCCTGAGCTGGCACTAGGTGAGATTTTGTGTTTTTTATGCATTCTTTATCTAGGAAGCATGGGTACGCAGACATGAGACACTACATAGACATATACACTGCAAAGCAGCAGAATTCAATTGTCCCTTTAGACATTGAAGTTCCATGTGGTGTTTTATGTGTCCAACATAGAAACACAACACAGCTCCTTTTTGAAGTATCCAATTTTTAATGGTTCACAGTTCTTAAACATGGATGGGTGGGTGTTTGCATCTAGTCTTTTCCATAAATGAGAAGTGCCTCGATTACAGTCATCTCGTTTGATGATGGAACTAGTTAGTAAGTTGAATAAAAATCAACATTTTTATCCTTCAACATGAATCCGAGATGTTTTTTTCTTCTTCATGTTTTTCTTTTTGGTGAGCTAGAGTTATTATTATTCTGGTATTCACTAATGATTCTAATTTTCAATTCATAGGCCTTCATTAGTAGAATTCTATAATGGTGAGAAAGTGGGGGGTAAGTCTTTGTCAGGAAGAGAGAAAATCCGAGGGAAGAGAATTTAGAGAAGTTGTAACTTGAAGATTCTGAAATTTGTTATTGGAAATTACTAGATGAGTGGTAATGACTGCACCGCTGTACTTATATGTGCAGGAATAGAAATACCGTTAGCTCTCAAAGAACTTCACAATAACTATCATGAACCGTTAGTTACTACGGAAAACTAACTGCAACTGATCCTAACAGAAAACAAATCCAGAACAAGAGGCTACAGGGTTACACAATAACAAATTATACATTCACATATTTATTCAACTAGCTACTTGCTTTGATTATTGGGGTTATAGATTGGTAGCGTTCTATGCTTTGAGAAATGACCTGAACGTGGGGTTCTATTAATCTTAATTTTCTTATATTTTCTATAGAGAAGGGAAAGCCATGTGGTTGTTTTAACTTTTGTTGTTTTCTGGTCATTTATTGTTTGTAGCTCTCCAATTGTCAGTAGCAGATAGTACAAGGGATCAAGCAAGCCAGTCAGACGTGACTAGATTGTTGGCAGATCAATCCCGTGTATCTGATATTCTTGCGTCGGTATGTCATAGGTTATCTGTTTTGTTCTTTTAACATCATAGATTGATGTCCTTTTTTGCACTAATAATTAATTCCTTTGGCAGCTTCCCGGGGTCGACATAAATGACCCTTCCATCAAAGATTTGCTGGCATCCATTCCAAATCAATCTGAGGTTAGTCTTTCCATGGAAAAACATACTACATTGAATTTGAAACTAATTTTCTTGAAAATTTCAGCAGAGGAATAGTTGGATTACTTGATTTGCAATAACATTAAACTCCTTTCCCTCTCTCCCCTCTTTTAAATGATATTTGTTTTATTCGGCAATAGTTGGATTTGTGTGGCATTTCTTACTAATCTTGAATATGCTTTTTGAAATTTTAATGTTTGCCTGGCCATTTAGTGGCTTCTGAGTACAGTGGTTTGCCTTTATGAATATAGAAACATAATCAGAAGGCACATCTTGATTTTCATGTTGAGTAGGAATGTTTTTGTTAACAAATTTAGTAATTATTCCAATCTTATTACTGATGCCTGTTTTTCAAATTGTTTTAGGGTTAATATTGTGCTCGAAGGATAATAATGAACAGTTCTTGAATTCTTGCTGCTAACGTATTTTAATGTGCTAGTGTAAATTTGCTATATCATCTTTTGTGCCTAATGCGCTGTCAACTTTGTAGTGTTCTTTTGTCTTCCTTAATGACATTCTTTTCCATTTTCTGTGCTGCTATCAGTTTTCTGACCGTATTGTTTATATTCTTCTGCAGCAGAAGAATGATGACAAGCCATCAAACGAGGAGAAGAAATAATCTTTTAAAGCCACTTTGGTTGTGCAGTTTTTATTTGTTTACCTTTTAGACATACTGGTAGCATTTTAGACATGGGAGTTCCGATCGGGGTACTATTTTCATGTAATCAATCGCTGTCCTCCGTATCTGCTCGGAACCCAGAGCATACCTATCGATTGAGCTTGAACTTTTAGCTTAAAAATGCTCTTGATTGTGATACCATAAGTAATGCTGTTGATCAATATAATGCTCTATCAGAAGGAGGGGTTTAAAGGATTTGGCTATTTGAATGTACTTAAATGTCATCTTGTTATCTACGATAATCTGTTTAATACAATAATTTGTTTTTATTGGCTCAATAACCAACACATACTGTGCCGGTTACATTACAATCACTTGATTGAAAATGTACTCTTCAACTTTGATGACCTAGGATCGATATTTTGACACGCCAGAATGACCAACACATACTCAAATGGATTTGTATCCTCTTCCTCAACTTTTCTTCATCCCTCTCCCACATCTTTTTTCTATCTATATCCATCTTAATTAGTTTTCTCTTAATTACTTCCTCATTTTTTCTATTTTCTCTCTGCTTTCCTTTACATTTATATTATTGAGATGCTTGTAGGAAAGAGGACCTAAATCCCAAATAAACACATGGAGAGAAAGTGTGGTGACTTGGGATCAAATCCATCCAAACAACTAGGTTGTAACAATGACGATTTAATATACGTTTGTTTTTTCCTCTAAAGAAATGTTTGTTTTTTCCTCTAAAAAAAAACTTTAACTTTATTTTGTGGGGTGGGGGTAAACTCCTTTGTTTGTATGAAAAATCACAAATCAGATCTATAATCAATATCAACCCACACTTTCTCTTATTAGAATGACAAAAGGAAAGAAAATGCTACACATGAGCCCTGTTCATCAAGCCTTAACACTACATCGCTGGGTGGGAGTACAACTTTTATTGGGAGTTTATCAAAAGATTACACCTAACCTTGAAGAGTGTTTGAGTTCGGTCAAGAAATCGATGTTACAGTTGCTTTCTCTAAGTATACGCGAGTGATTCATATATTAAAAATGACAGGATTTCTAAAAAATCTGTCCCACAAATAGGGTTACGCTTGTTAGGCAAAACCTAATAGTAATACTGACATTAAACACAGCTATGTTCATAATGCTCTTTCATTAACTTTTTTTCTTGTTTTATCTTTCCCTTGTTTTTTGTTCATTCTATTTTCATTTTCTCCAGCATCTCCTTTTTATTTCTTCCATCTCTATAGACGACTATTAATGGGGTTATGTCATTCGTAGGAGAACAGATTCTGTCTAAGTGGAATTATCTCAATTTATATCTTGTTTTCTCTCTCATTTTCCCTCTCATGTTTAACGGTTTATATATAAGAATTGTTGAAAAAGATTGAAATAGTTCTTCTAGTTGAGGAAATCAATTCCTTGGTTTGTAGTCTTTGTAGACATAAAGGAGAAGCACTGTGAAACACAGCGATAATGTCGACGCGTTGTCGAGTACTTTAGTGACAGTTTACAGTTAAACAAAATTAAATATCTTACGGAAATTCACGCGGGAATCTTAAAGATTAAGTCACAACCAACAAAACTTGTCCCACACGCCACGCGTCATCTCTTAATTCGTCCATACCCTTCCCTCCCTCTTCGAAAAAAAAACCATTTCCATCACCAAAACCCAAACCACTCATTCACGTTCCAATGGCTACTCAAAACCCTAATCAAAGAAATTCACTCTACCCTCAGGTAATCTCATCCATCCCAACAGCTCCTCCCTCTTCCCAATCAAATCTCTACCCTTCAATCGATCACGATTTCGACGACCTCGTTCAAAATCTCTTCCCTGACACCACCACCGCCGGTGTCAACGCCACTTCGCCTTCTGCACCGCCGGAAACTACCGAACAGATTCTTATCAAAATCCCCGGAGCTATTCTCAACCTCATCGATCAACAATACAGCGTTGAACTTGCTTCCGGTGACTTCACCGTCGTCCGTCTCCGCCAAGGGGAAAATTCCATCGCCGTCTATGCTCGGATCGCCGATGAAATCGAATGGCCTCTTGCAAAAGACGAAACCGCTGTTAAAGTCGATGATTCTCATTACTTCTTCTCCTTCTCCGCTCCCAAGGTATCATAAAAGCATACAACTTAACTAAACAAACTTAAGTGATAACTAATTATTGTAACTAACTATTATGTCTAATAATACAGGGTTATGATTCCGACGAAGAAGAAGCGGATCGGAGTAAAAACAACAAAGTTGAATCCGATTTGTTGAGCTATGGATTGACGATTGCATCCAAAGGACAAGAACATTTATTGAAGGACTTGGATGTGATTTTGGAGAATTGCAGTAATTTTTCTGTGCAGAAGGTTTCCGAGAAGGCGAAGAAGGGGGAGGTTTTGGATGGAAATTTGGCGAAGGAGGTATCTCCGAAGGATTTGGAGTCGTCAAAGAAGAAGAAGGAGATGATGGAGGGGCAATGTGCGGCGTATTGGACTACATTGGCTCCGAATGTGGAGGAGTATAGTGGGACTGCTGCGAGGATGATAGCTTCGGGTTCTGGACATGTGATTAAGGGGATTTTGTGGTGTGGGGATGTGACTATGGATAGGTTGCAATGGGGGAATCAGGTTATGAAGAAAAGGATGGCAGCTGGTGACCGTGATGCTCAGATTAGTCCTGAAACTTTGAAGCGGATTAGAAGGTATATTGTTTTGCTTTACTTTCTGTCCCCAAATCTATATAAATCTCAATCATGTTAGCATATGTGAAATTTCAGAAATTAATAATAAATTATTATTCATCATATCCTTTTATTTTATTCAAACACGAGGGTTTACCTGTTGCTGAAGACTTGAGACCTAGAAATGTGCTCCTCTCTAGGTCTCAAGTTTGAATCTCCCAGGTACCAACAATTCATGTGTTGGTGGTCCATACAAAGCCTCCGCTAGTGGACTGTGGGATCGGTCAGCTGTATAAGTCGATCTTAGGGTCTGGATTTTGTAAAATTTTTAGTAGGATATGAATTTAAAAAAAAAAAAACTTGTGATTTTAAGATGATAATGTGTTTCAAATTTCAGATAAGTGAGAGAATCATATGTAGAATCTCATTGTCAATATTTACTCTTATACTAGTATGTTGAAATGAGATTGTTTCACAAAGTATCCATTTAATCTTAAATAGTATGAAATTTTTGAGACTTGATCTCTTGATTAAGAACTTTTAATTCAACACTTAGACTTGTTAAGTCAATATTTTACAGAAAGTTATTAAACGAAATAAGATGTTGATGACTTACCACTAGGGCGGGATTTTACCAGGGGATTTTGATGACTCTAGTGTTCGTATTTACAAACTAACTCAGCATAATTATTTTTGATGAATTGTGAATTTTATCATCTAGACTGGGATGTTTTCTGAAGTAGATTATTAATTTTACAAAAATTCATATAATTTGATACCATTTTCTGAAGTGGATTAATTAATTTTCCAATTTAGATCCAGAATAAACTTTGATACCATTTTAGAATTTAGTCTAGTTCTAAATCAAACCCAAGAGCTAGCTCAAAGGATGGGAGTTGCCCAAGTTTATAAGGGCTACATTAGACATATCTCTAGCTGACGTGGAATCTCAACAATGTTAATATCACATTATTCAACAATTGAATCTGTAAGTCGAATAGTCATAAAAATTAGGCGGAGGAAATTTAACAAAAAATTGTCATAAAAGTAGTTTACAGGGTTCTTATTTGTTTCTTTTTAAAAGACATAAAAGACAAATTTCATCCCTGTAATGTAAATTGCTACATTATGTTGTCTATCCAATGTTTATTGGACCAGGAGTTAGAGTCTAATACCTTTTTAAGTTTTTATATATACTTTTTGTCTTAACTCTTCGGTCTGGGGAAAAGGCCCTGGTAAGGGAAAGGACCCTGGTAATCCGAAGTTCGGTGAGAGGCAAGTAATGTCTGGCTAATGATTGCTCTAGTTAGGGTTTAGGATGTTTTAGCTGCCTTTTATGTTGGATGAGACTTTGATCTGTTTTAGTGATTAAACATTTGAGACTTTAACCCCTTTGTCTGATATATTTTTGTATATATGATTTTTAAATAGGGTCAAAAGAGTGACTAAAATGACTCAGAAAGTTGCAAATGGGTTGCTCTCTGGGGTGGTGAAAGTGTCCGGATTTTTCACTAGTTCAGTGGTAAACTCAAAGGCTGGAAAGAAATTTTTCAGCCTTTTACCAGGGGAAGTTGTGCTTGCATCGTTGGATGGATTCAGTAAGTCAGTGATATTACTCTCGGTATTTTACGTGAGTTATTAACATGCTGAAGTGTTGTTTGAGTTCCTAGTTGTAACCAGTAGCAAATATGAAATATCTTCCAACCAAGAAAGGAAGAAGTAGACAACCCTATATCTTTGTCTGACAATAAAAAGAAAATAAGATTTTTATTAATTAATTGAGAAAAAAATAGGATAGATCTTTTATCTTTAATAATTTTCTTCTGTGAAATTTAGTGTGTTTTGCTTTTTTTGGTGCTTCAAATGGACTTCTGTGTTCAGGTTGTGATCTTTCTAGTCTTTCTATCTTCTTCTGTAGCTTCATTATTTACTTACTGATATGCTTTAATGCTTAATCCTGTTTTGGTGTCTTTTGTAGTATTCATTTTATTGTATAATTATACAATAACATGTTCTTCTAAATGATATAAATCCAATGTACTTGGTTTGACATTTTTACATATCAGTAAAGATTTGGCATGTTTAGTGTATTGATATCAGGTGGATATAGTAAATTTCCATCACAAACTATTTTCATTGGAACTAAAGTATTTTAAGGTGAACATCTGAATTATCTATTTATTGGTTTAACTTTAGAATTGAAAATGTTATCTGATTTCATTACAATATGCTGTATGAATTTCATATGATCTCATATAGACCATATGAATTTTTCATTAAATTTCTAATGAAATTTCTTTCTTTTCAGTTTCTGGTCCAGTTTCTATCAAAGTTAATCAAAAGTCAAATTGATTTCCTAAATTTCACAATTTGTTTGGCCTGGTTGTCATACAATCAGCTCTTCAAATTAGACTTTTACCCATATCAGATATCATTATAGTATGGTGTGTTTGTATTGTTAGACATTAGATATATGGAACAAATGATGATTGTATTGGATTTTCACCCAGATGATTCATACTCGTGCTCAGTCATTCCTTTTTCATTTAGATTTTTTTTTTTTTTACTTTTTGTAATAGTAAGATCATTACCTGATTGTGATTAGGAGTCAAATTAGTCATTCAAGATCAGTTGCATTTCACCAAACCTCCTTGATAAATTAGTGTGAACTTTGTTGACCTTTTCAAAAATCAATCTTTAAACATTATTATTCATTTGCACAAGGTATTTTATATTTGAACTTTTAACATCAGCTGGATATGATTAAGATGATACTACTTTTATTGTAAAATGCAACTGAATATTTTACTTGATAAATCTATCCTAGAAAATTTTGAATTATAAAATTTACATACTGTTTAATTATTTTTGGATTTCTTGTTTACAGGTAAAGTGTTCGATGCAGTTGAAATAGCTGGAAAAAATGTCATGTCAACGTCATCCACTGTGACAACTGAACTTGTTGACCACAGGTAAGATCAATTGATACATTATCTAAAGCTTAAAATGCTTTTAGATTATGGATTGAATCTGGAGATAGTAAGCTCCGTCTTTCCGAAATTAGTAAATACTAAATAGTAATTAAAATTTTAAAGTTCATGTTCCTTGCTGCTATATTAATACTGTTGAGGCTTATTGCACACTTGTAAAAAGGAGGCTCAAAACCCAGAATCCAGGATCTGCTTGCTTAAAATAGGAATTGAAAAATTATTCTGAATGCAGTACTAAAGAATGGGGTATCTTGAAATCACTAGTCTAGTATATAATATCCTGATGTTGCCATCCAAACTACAATTCAATACAGAGGTGTATACTTTGTCTCATTTAATTTTGGCTTTTATCAAGGGAAAAATTTAAAATGAATAGATCTTGTATTAAGGTGAAAGGTTTTTAGAGTAAAATGCACTTCACTTCCATGTTAGGGTGAATCTTCTTATCTTAGGTGAAAAAAGCTTTCATAAGTCATTTTATGTTTACTTGAAATGTAAATATATGCTTACACTTTAGTTTACTTTAACATAAAGATCCATCTAGTAAAATTTTATCTCTTTTCAATTTCATAACTTATTTTGAAATTCAATCATTAATTTTAAGGATCTGAAAGAGAGCATAAAGTTTAAATACTCATTTTATTGGCTTTGAAACATTTCTCAAAAGTCTTTATTTATATATTATTAAATAATTGTAACTTGATGTGAATCTAAGACGAAGGTTCAAGAGCAAGGATCTTTTCCATGATTCAATTCATGGAAGCGAGTTCTAACGAACTTTCTTTTATAACTCATGACATAATAAAATCCGCTTAGTTTGTTATATTTCACTGTACTTCTTTACAAGTTCTGACTTCAGAAGTGAATTTGGCAATTTGTATACTACAGATACGGAGAAGAAGCTGCTCACGCAACAAATGAAGGGCTTAATGCTGCTGGTCATGCTTTGGGCACTGCATGGGCTGCATTTAAGATTAGGAAGGCTATTAACCCTAAGAGTGTTCTTAAACCTACCACACTGGCCAAATCTGCTGTTAAAGCTGCAGCTTCTGATTTGAAGTCTAGCAAGTCCAAGTCCAAGTCCAAGTCCAAGTCCAAGTAATTTATGCAGGAGTTATTGTAATTTAGTTTAGATTTGGCCATCCTGCCATCAAAAGCTGTTGCTTTCAGATTTAAATTACCCACTTTTTTCTTAGGAAGTAGGAGGGGCATAGTAGCATGGTTTGTTGTTTTTGTGGCTTGTTTTTCTGTGCCTGTGTAATATTTGGACTTTCTCCTGATATTGATAACAGGATATAATCTTATATAATCTTTAAAAGAAGATCATATTTATCATGTAAAGATCAACAATGTCTGGTTGTAACTTGTACGTTGCACTCACTAAATTGAACAGTAACTATATCCTATATAATCATGTTCTGCTTGCCCATATACTTTGTCTGTTTGTGGCACTTTTATTTATTGCTTAGGTAGCAAGAACATCACTACTAGTAATGTTTAGTGATGAATAATGGGAATTGATAAATTTCACTTGTGGTTTGGTCTCTAATCCTCCACGGTGTGGGTTCCTAAAGTGCGTTTATAATGACATATCACTTCTTACACTTTGTGGAACGAGGAAGTTTTAATTGCGCCAGTTTTAAGTTAGATACATCCAAAATTTGAATTCCTGCTTGGAAAATATTGGAGGCTTTTATAAAATAAGAGACAAATAAACTGATGAAATTTATTTATTGTCGTAATAATTGGATATAAATAAGTTTTTTAAGATGTTATTTTCACTTCCCCTGAAAAGATGTTATTTTCACTCTGCACCAATTTGTTTCTTTTAACATTTTCCGGTCTGAAAGCAATAGTAAAATGTTTGACGGACACCCAAATACCCCAATAACACCATGAGAAAAAAGAAATAAATTATGTGATATGTTAGTGATGTGATAGGAAAAGAGAGATAGAAAAAACATAAGAAGTTGAATTAGTGTATAAAATTTAGAAATGTCCAATTATAAGAGTTTGTAATAAGTTTTACCGCTTCACCCGCTGATCGCATGCTGCTTATTGGCATTTTTGGGTACAAAAACATGCTATTTTCTTCTCTTGAAGTTGGCTTAGTGACATTTCACCATTCATATGATTATATTGTTAGACCATTAGGTGTATAAACCGAAAGTGACTGATTGTGCCAACAGCCTAACCTTGTATTCTTTTTTCACCTTATAATGTTAAAAAATAATGGCGGAAAGTGAAAGTTTAAACGAGGTGAGACGTAAGTATCCTAATTACTCCAATGCATGATGAAGGATGTAAAGTGAATAAATAAAAAATCATAATTTCAACTCTCTTTTGTTCATAAGAGAGACTTAAAATAGTTAAAAACGGAATAAAAATAATTTGTATTCTATTTCTAATAGTCTTACATTGTTGTTATATTAAGTGATAAAATAATAATGTGTTTTCATATTATTTTAGCCTTAAATTTCAAGACCAATTTTATGGTACACAAGTGAGATAAATTTTGTATCATGTACACAAGTTACTTTCCACTATTGAATTAATAGGTTTCACCATTAAATCAAATGAGATACAATGAGACTTATATAAGTCAAATGGTGAAAAATACACTTACCTATGGGTTTAGCCTATTTCACAAAGCCATATTTCAATTGTGTATTTATATTTAATTTAAGTGTACATATCCATCTCTCTTCTATAACCTTCTCAAAGGTAAATTCAGAGAGAGCATGAAAAGCAGTAGTAGCTATAGAATCATAAGCTGTTGTTGCATAAGCTTCATACTTTCCTTTTGTCTTTGGAGAGCATGGGAAGGTAAGGCATTATTGGAGCACCAACCAACATATCTTAAGATGGTGATGTTTTATTTTAAATATGTTCTCAAATTTTCGATGGTCATCCAAGTTTTGGTAGCGAATCAAATGCTACTTTTGTGCGCATACTATTCCACTCTTATGATGATAAATCAATCTTTAACCTAAACTATGTCCATAGTTTTAATATATACCATTATAATAGTATCCCCTTAAAAATTAGTTGCTCTAAAATGCTGTGTAGAATTTTGTCATCGAGTTGGTTAATTTTTTTGATGAATTGTGGTGAGTGGTGATACCTATATTTTCATCAGAAAACAAGAGTAAGGAATTCTATATCAAGAGTGCTATAGAGACTTGTGCTTTACAAAATCAAAACATTATTGTAATTTTTGCAAAATCATGATCACTATAATATCAAATATATCAATGTTCTTATAAGACACATTCCCTCCAGAAACTCGTGCTTTACAAAATCATCTAGAATAAATTAAATGGAAAGGAAAGCGTACCGTCCAATTAATTAGCACATATATTAGACAAAAAGGTATGGATTTCACTTGATTCTCTTCATTGAACATAATCTCAATGATTTGATTGCTATTTTGAGATTCTTATCTCCCCATTAAAGACGACTTCCAAACTTTTCTACATACTTTTGAAATATTTGTTACCAAAAAACAAAACTTTTGAAATATTTATGTCCCTTTTTATATCTTAGGTGGTCCTTAGGAATTTTTTTGACCAAAAAATAGGTATCGGCCTATGTGGAATGGAACTTCTAAATTTGCTATGAAAATATGAAAGGGCTCCAAATTTATACACTCTTTTGTTAGTGCCCAAAGAATTTGCATATCTACCTATTGATTAATGGCTGCCGGCGTGTTTGGCCAACGATAGTAAAGACTAAAGATTTTTAGAAATTGAGTTTTTATTTTCTTTCCTTAGGAAAAAATAAGTTAGTTACAATAATACCTATTCTTGAGCACTAGTTTATAATACGTATGAAAATTACACATGAATGGAAGACAAACGAGCAATCAATCACTGTAAACACTATATTTATAGACTTAAGAGACCTTAAATTGTTATGTATGATCTTTTGAACTCTATGTAGAAGGTCAACAACTTCAGAAGCTTGAAAGCCAAAAGTGTTAAATGCAAATGGTATAAAAACATGTTGATTGGTATAAAAGCATCTTGATTGTCAGACCATGTTTTCTCATGTTTGACACTTTGCTTGCTTGTCCCTCCGTAAAAGTCTTGGTCCCTAATCCCAGAAGTAATGAAACCTCAATCAAGTCCACACATGTATGTTTTTCTCCTACCACTCGTACATCACAACATCTATGGTCTAAGTGTCAATTTTCCATCTAGCGGGTGAGAGTAAAAGTTCACAGACACCTCGTTCTTCTCAGATACTTCCACCGCCTGAATATATCAAAAAGGATATCTCTACCAAAGTCATTAAAAAAAGAAACACATCTATCTATTTATATTAGTTTGAATAATTATTGTTACTAACTATTATATCTAATACAACTTTGTGTGGTGGGATTCTATCCTTCTTGAGTTTCAGATTTATTTAACCAAAATATGTTATGACTTCCTGATTATCGTTTCTGCAAGTGTTTTATTTTTTTCATGGTTTCGAACTTTTGTTTTCTTTGCAATCTTTTTTCCTTCACCAAGGATTTATCCCATTGAATTTTTTGGTATGACTTTTAACGAGATAAATGTTGTTTATGTCATTGACTGTTTACTAAAAGTTTTGGCCTATTCCCTTTAATATATGTATTTTTTCTTCTTTTTATTTTGATTAAATAAAAAAACAAAAGATATCCAATTTTGAAACTTGTGGTTAATATATACTCGAATTTTAACTTGTCCCTTTTGTAAAAGAAAGAGAAAGAGACAAATTGATGAATAGATTAATAAAATTACGGTACTCATTGAGGGAAGAAACAAGGACAAAAAGAGTTTATTAGGACAATGTTTATGTAAGTGCACTACTTGTTTGTATTTTAACAACGAGAATACGCATAAAATAACGTTTCTTTTTAGGTCATCTTTTAGCCATGCAATTGAAACAGAATATTGTGGACAATTTTTGGCACCAAGCAGTACTTCAATCTTTTCTCCACTATTTTTACAATTAAAATTGTCTTAATCCCCAGCTTAATTAGTGCTCATTTCGTCTTCAAAAGGCTCCGCAAGGAGGATAAATATATCACCAAAGGGGGTTAATATGGATTAGTGAGTTGGAGCACAAAAGTTGTGTTCTAGAGGTTTAATTTCAGCCAAGTCAATAACCTGGTGCACGCCTAATAGATCCACATTCATCAACTAAGATTTCTTTAACAACAACATGCTTCTAAATATTGTGAAATCAGAATTAGATAACGTATTCATTAAGAAATAAAAGTTCTAAATATTATGATTTTACCACAACTTAATAAGAAATTATATCGTTAATAGAGAGATGTTTTACACTTCCCTTTACTCTTATTTTATTTTAAAATATACGCTTGACCATATCTTGAGAAGTGAATATAAGAAATAAAAGTTTAAATATGATTTTAGTCCTTCAAATTATAACTGTTTTTTTTGTTTGGGTTGTAAATTTACAAAATGTTTTGTTTACCCTCTATCGTCACTTTATTGAATCATGTACATGATTATATTGGGTTACATATGACGTCAGAGGCTAAAAGTCATCTTTAAATTTGCAAGGAATGAATCCAAACAAAAAATTGACCGGGATCAAAACTTAAAATCACTACTTGCAAGGGCTTTAATTATATTTAAACCCTAAAGTAAATAATACTCATATTTTGTAAGAGCCACTTCAATGACATTCTTCTCCCTTAAAGTTACGCATGTATTACACTTTAATTTATTTTAACATAAATAAATATTATTTCCTTCAAAAAGATAGATAAATATTTTAATAATAGCAATTAACTGTAAGTTGTCATTTTAGGAAAAAATAAAATTATTTATAAATTAGGAAAAATAAAATTATTTATAAATTTCAACATCAATGATAATTAAAGATGGACATTTTATTATTCATTTTATGATTTTAGAGCAAACACTTCAGTTTTAAATATTCTATTCTTTTATATGCTTTAGTAATTTGTCTAATAATTTTTTTTTGTATTGCTTCATAATTTATAACACTAGATTTTAACACTATAAGTTAATAATATTTTTGTCAAAAACACGTTAATGATATTGTAGATAAAAATAGAGAAAAAAAATCTGCACTAGGAGTATCTTACATGATCACAATTATTTTGAGACATCATTTGGAACACACACACAAAAACTACCCATATATATCAATTCATTATTTTAAAAATACACATTGCTGCTTTTAAAAATATTAACAAAACAAACTTATAAAACGAAAACTAAATATGTTAAATTTATTTCTGCATAAAAAAAATGTCAAATTTATTTATACTTGCTTATGTCCACAAAAACACTTTCCTGCAAAAGATTTCCGGTTCCAAATACGTGCTGCCACTACTAAAAAAACAAAAATTAGTGAGGAAAATTTAGTGAGGGAAAACGTGAAATCCCTCTCAAATTCTGTCACTAAATTTTGCGACTAAGAAATTTGTGAGGAATTTCAATTTTTCCGTCACTAATTTCCCTCTCAAATTTTTCTTTTTCTAGCAGTGTGCTGAAGGCTCACCTTGTCTCATATCATACCAACTCCAATGGAAGGAAAAATCATTGCTTCTTTGAATATAGTTCTTCTCCTTCTCCATGAGTACTATATATTATGAAGCAAATTCAAAGACTGGTGAAAGTCTTTCTTTCTTTTTCTTTAACCAACTTTCTTGATGGCTACATGCATGCTTTCGATCTAATTATAAGATTTGGTGTTTAACAAAGTTTTCAACAAAGGAATAACTATCATGGTGCTTGAGTATTGCCGCCGGCCAATTTTTTTTGTTCACATTGCTGGAAATACCATATGCACTTTTGAGTAAAAAAAAAGTACTTTTTCATTACATAAAAAATTATTTCTATAAAACAAAATATATAATGTAAGTGTGGAATTATATCTCACCCTTATTTTTCCAAGACTTTATTAGTACCATTTTTCCTTTTAACTATATGTATTCAGTAAAACTCAAACTTTACTATAGGAGTATAAAAATACTTTTAAGCGATAAGCATTTGGGTGTGGAATAAATCACCCCACTTAATAATACCAAGCCTCTTGCTACATTGCCCTTGCACAAAGAAGTGGACAATGACAAAGCAATAGCACTCAAGAAAAAGAATAAATATTGTTCATCACTAATATATTTGTTAAAATTAAGATATCTTATACATGCAACCGCAAATATGGGCCCGGTTGGCGAGCTAAAGAACATCAAAGAATAGTGATAAGAAGGTTCAAAGTTCAAACTCTCAAAACTAATGTAACACATTAATTTACTAATTAACATATTAATATTTGTCTATATAAAGATTAATATATACCACAAAATGTACGAGATTTATTTAAATAGTTAACATCTCTCAACGTATATTCTTATCTTCATCCACCAAATCAACTCTCGACCAAATGGTTAATGATCTGGATATCAGTCACTTGTGTCACACCATGTTGGTTGTTTTTCGCATTGTCAGCGATACTATTTATGCTTAAGAATCATTTAAATAACTTATCCTTTTAAAACTTTATTGCATAAGCGCACACTATATATATAGAATACTGAAAACATAGTGGTTTCTCTCTGTCTGACACGAGGCATAAACAAAAATCAATTGGAACCTCTCTGATATGAGTTCACTTACTTTATAAGCTCATAGATATAGCAATGAGTTATGGCAAAAAACATAGACAAAACAAGTTCTGATTCTGAAAATTCTTTATGTTCATCAAATTCAAGCCCTCCAATGAGTAATAAGTATAGGTACATGTTTAATAGACTATTCAGGTTTGCCAATTCATGGAAGAAAAGTAACTTGCCAAGAGGTAGAAGAATTTTCCACAGAGATGTTGAAAAAGAAGAATTCCAATATGCTAGTAGTCACTGTCTTTCATCCTACTACAGTGTTTTTGTGGTTAGATTAGCAATCATGGTCAGTGAAACTCCATATATATTTATGTTACAGCCTCTCAAATTTTAATTCAGTTACTATATAGTTTATCTATTTTAATAAATGATAATTATGAATTTGGTTATATGATCAAAATAATATTTTGTTTTATGCAGGTAATGTTAGCCATCTTGATAGGGCTATTGACCATATTAACATGGCATTTCACAAAGATTTATACGAAGAAATCATTGAGTAGTTTGGCGTATGGTCTGCGTTATGAACTTCTGCAACGTCCGATTTTGAGGATGTGGAATATTTTGAATGCTACTTCTGAAATTACAACAGCTCAGGTCAAGTTGTCTCAGTATGTTATCAGACGATATAGCAATCCTGCATCTCAAGCTGAGCAAGTTGAGGTTGACTCTTCATTTATCACTCATTCTGTTTTTACTGTTTTATCATTAAGTATGTGAAGTTGAGTGAATGATAATTAATTCAGTTATGGCTAAATTGGTCTGTTTTTAAATTTTAAACATCTATGATATTGGAAATCCTTAATTACATTAGTCCTTTTGATTTGGTCAATTTCGTTATTATTTTATTTTTTTGATAAGATTGGTCTATTTAGTCATTGAAATTGTCTCAGAACGACTACTACAATCGAAATTTTCTATTTCAGAAATTATTTTAAAATTTCATTAATTTTAGTGTTGAAACTGTCTGACTTCTACTATTTCAGAGACAAATTTAGCTGTTGAATAATATAGCACTGTCTTAATGGTCAAGTCATGTATTTAAATTTGATATTTATAAGCATATAGCTATACATTCAATATTTTATTATTTAATATATTATATGTTAGATAAAATTATGTCTGAAGTGTGTGAATTTTTTTAGTATGAAAATTTTCAATCATGCTAGGTTGAATTGATGAAATTCAGGAAGTAAAGTATAACAAAACTTACTCTTATATTTGAGATCATGTTGCACTTATCATCCTAACCAATTTTTGTTATATACGTCATGCTTTTATTTGTAGCAGCTATATGAAGCAATGAGAGCAGTAACATGGTCACTATTTGCTAGTAGAAAAGCTCTAAACTCAATAACAATCAATTACAAGAATGGATTTGTTCAAGCATTCCATAGAGATCTAAAAGATAACAATACATTTTACATCTACTCAGATCTTTCAAATTACTCCATGGTTGCAACAACCTCAAATATGGTCAAGTCCCTTTCAACTCATCAAGCTTGGGATGATAAAACACTTCATGGCAACTTTTCAGCAATTTGGTATAGGGAACCGCTTGATCCTGTCACAGGCGAAAAAATCGGAAAAGCAATGAAAATTGCACCAGAAGATTTGATCAATATAGCAGGACTTTCACAAGTTCCCGATGGTGTAGCTACATGGCATGTAGCAGTTAGTAAATTTACAGATTCGCCTTTGCTTTCGGCAGCTTTACCTGTTTGGGATTCTTCTAATAAAAGTATTATGGCTGTTGTTGGTGTTACAACCGCATTTTATAGTGTTGGACAGTTAATGAGAGAACTTGTTGAGATGCATAGTGGTCACATGTATTTGACTTCTCAGCAAGGCTATTTACTTGCAACTTCTACAAGTGCACCGTTACTTACAAATTCGACTAAGCCACCACCAAAGCTTAAAATGGCTGTGGATTGTGAAGATGATATAATAAGACTTGGAGCCGAGTGGCTGCAGGGAACTTATGGAAATCATTTTCCTAATTCAACTCATGAGGTTCATGTTGAGAATGCTAAGCTAGGGAATCAGCAATATTACATCGACTCATTCTACCTAAACTTGAAGAGACTTCCTTTGGTAATATAACAAGCCTCTATTTAATTTCTGTTTTAAGTTACCAATCATTTTGTAACGACGTAAACTTTGTGCAGGTAGGTGTCATCATCATACCAAGAAAGTATATCATGGGACAGGTGGATGAAAGATCTTTCAAAACTTTGGTTATTCTGATATCTGCATCTTTATGCATTTTTGTCATTGGATGTGTTTGCATTTTGATATTGACAAATGGAGTGTCGAAGGAAATGAATCTGAGAGCAGAACTGATAAGTCAACTTGAAGCAAGAAGGAAGGCAGAGGCATCAAGCAACTATAAAAGTCAATTCCTTGCAAACATGAGGTTTGTTTCTTAAGTTCACTTTAACAAAAAAAATTAGTACAATTCATGATATAATAAGTATTTAATTTAGAGAACAAGGCCACCGACACATTTGTTTACATTCAGTTACTTCTATTTTTAACAATTGTTACCGGTTTCTACGTGTCATTTTCATGTCTGTGTTTCTTGAGCATATTAACCATATTATATTATAGCCGTGTCATGTCCTATAATGTTCGAATTCGGTTACATATATTTGTTCATAAATTAGCTTCATGGTTTGTTTTTTCTTGGTTTTGTATGACAGTCATGAACTAAGGACACCTATGGCAGCAGTAATTGGATTGCTCGATATTCTTATATCTGATGATTGTCTCACAAATGAACAATATTCAACAGTTACTCAAATAAGAAAATGTTCAACAGCTCTACTTCGTCTTCTTAACAACATATTGGATCTAAGCAAGGTATGTTATATTACATTAATAAGCAAAGCTTTTTATTCAAAAATATTTGAAAACCAATTGCACATATAACAAGAACTTCACTACTTACAAAAAGATTCCTAATATTTTACACATATAGGTGGAGTCTGGAAAACTTGTACTAGAAGATGCAGAATTCGACTTGGGACGCGAACTCGAAGGGCTTGTAGATATGTTTTCTGTTCAGTGCATTAATCACAATGTAGAGACTGTTTTAGACCTTTCTGGTATGATTCTCAATTTGGCTGCAACCTATGAAGTACTGACACTGAGACGGACACTTGACACAACACTGAAATGTCCATACCGGTTATAATTTGAACAAATGAATTAATTAAATGTAATCATATGTGTTGGTGTTGTCTGGACTCTGGACACTCCTTCAACCTGTCTTGTCGGTGCTACATAGGTTGCATCGTAGACTTTAATTTCAATGAAAGGTATTAGATATTTTTTTAGCAAGTATCTGATGCATTTAATTTAACCAATAACTAATTTTCATGCAGATGATATGCCAAAATTAGTTAGAGGTGACTCTGGCAGGGTGGTTCAAGTATTTGCAAATTTGATCAACAATTCAATTAAGTTTACTACATGTAAGTTAAAATGTGTATGTTCTAGTATAGTTACTTGGTAGTTACAATAATGGTGGTGAAAAAATTATGAATAAGTTTATAATTTCGAAATATGAAAAATATCACAATGAGTGTTATAAGAGACTAATCTAATTCTGAACTATTGTAAATGCATGACAGCTGGTCATGTTATTCTACGAGGATGGTGTGAATATCCAAACTCTTGCAACGATAGTCCGAATTTTTATCTTGATCAGAAGAAATCAAGAAATTTACATAAGAGCAAAGAGAAGCCAAATGCAAGTCATGCAAAGAGAATATCTATGAGAGAGAACAAAGTGATACTTTGGTTTGAAGTTGAGGACACAGGCTGTGGTATGCACCTTAAAATATACATTGTGGACCGTCTCTTTTTGTTAAAATAAAAATAAGTCCATGAATAAATCACATTTGTTTATTTCCTATGTTGTGGTATAGGTATTGATCCAAGCAAATGGGATTCTGTGTTTGAAAGCTTTGAGCAAGCTGATCCATCAACTACTCGACTGTAAGCAATTTAATTTTTTTAACATAGACTACATAAGAAATGAACTTGATGCAGTTATTTGTCACTGTATATAGTCAATGATCTCGGTAGTTTGTGAAGATCATACAATTGGAGTTTATGAGTTGTTTAATTCATGACATGAGTCATCTGATCTTTATCCAACGATTTAGATCAGCCGACTGCAATGACCGTAGAGATTAAGCGTCCTCAATGTTTGTTTTTAGCTTAAAAATGATCTTGATATTATTATATAAGATTATCATTGAATTTCAAAATTAATAGTTAAACAATTTTTTGAATGCTATGGGATGAATTATTTTTCTGATTTCTGAATCCTTTACTTATTTCAGGCATGGAGGGACTGGTCTTGGTCTTTGCATCGTTAGGAACTTGGTGAGTAAGACCTCAATGTCTAAAGTTTCAAAATAAGTAAACTACAATAGCATTCTTTATTAGTGAACTTTTGTAAGAAAAAAAAGACGAACAAGATCAAGATAAAAAAATTCACATTTCCTTTGGTAAACTAGGTCTAAAAGTCAAACATGAGCCGCCCGATGTTGATCCCACAGTCCAAATCGGGGAATGTGTGATTGCGTGAATGTTTGAGGTTGCTTATTTAATATAAGTTCCTTTTATCTCATTATTATTGTTGGATGGCAGGTTAATAAGATGGGTGGAGAAATCAAGGTTACCAAAAAGGAGGGTCAGGGAACATTGATGAGATTATGTTTGCTTCTTAGTGCACCAATGGATGTCACAGAGCAACATGCTTTAAATTTGACAGACAATGGCTTAGTGGTGAGTATATTACTCTACTTTGCAAATAATACTTTAAAATAAATATAATTCATCTTAAAAAATGTACATTTCACTAAAAGCAAGAGAAATTTAAGGATAACAAATAGGTTATTAAATACTAAGTGTGAATGCAGGTATTGCTTGCACTACAAGGAAACATGGGTAGAATAATAACATCAAAGTGGTTAACAAAAAAAGGGGTGTGCACAATGGAAGCATCTGAATGGAATGGACTAACTCAAATTTTGAGGGAACTCTTTCATGCAAGAAGTTCAATCCATAACAGTAACAACTTTGATGCACACTATCCAATAAATCTTGAAGGATTTAAGTCTAAACTACTAAGCATCAAAGACATGAGGAATCCAATTTTTGTCATTGTAGTTGACATTGGTTTGCTTGACTTAAGCACAGATATATGGAAAGAACAACTTAACTTCCTTCACAAGTATTTTGGACGAGCAAAATTTGTGTGGATGCTGAATCATGACACATCAAATACCATAAAGACGGAGCTTCGTCGGAAAGGACACTTATTAATGGTTAACAAACCTCTTTACAAAGCAAAAATGATTCATATATTGGAAGCTGTTACAAAAGAGAGAAATCATGAGTTGCAAAAGAAAAACATGAAAGAGGGTGATTTGCATGAGTTTCTTGAGATTGATTCGACTCATTTTGATGCTGCTACTAGCTCTGATGATTCTGATATATCTGAAATTAGTGAAAAACCAATTGTAAAGTTAACCAATGAAAATGAACATTTGGAAGAAAATAATCCAAGGAAAGAAGAATCTTGTTCCACTGAAGACAACAAAGCTAAAGAAACAAACTTTGCAACACAAGCTTATGATAGGGGGACAAGGTCAAGAAAAGAAGTGAATGATAAGAAATCACTTGAGGGGTTAAGGATTTTGCTTGCAGAAGATACACCAGTAATTCAAAGGGTTGCAACAATAATGCTTGAAAAAATGGGAGCTGTTGTTGTTGCTGTAGGTGATGGACAACAAGCAGTGGATGCTCTTAATTATATGGTAAGTTCTGAAGATAGTAGAAGAGAGTCTCTCCAGAAGGACAGAAATACAAGATCACAGACAGAGATTTTAACTTGCCATCAATATGATTTGATCCTAATGGATTGTCAGGTATGAATGAACTAGAATAAAATATATATTGGTGATATCATAATTTAATAGCTTTAGGATCTAAGTGTTAGGACCTGTTTGAATTGATTTATTTGAGCTTGTGTACTGCCATAAGCACTTGTGAATATCAGGTTAAATATAGTGATTCTTTATCTGTGTTTGTGGAAAATTAGATGCCAAAGATGGATGGATATGAGGCAACAAAAGCAATAAGGAAATCAGAGGAAGGAACAGGCAAACACATTCCAATTGTTGCTCTAACAGCACATGCAATGTCTTGTGATGAAGCCAAATGCCTTAAGGTTGGCATGGATGCTTACTTAACAAAGCCAATTGACTTCAAACTTATGGTTTCAACCATTCTCTCACTCACTAAACCAACAACCTAGAAATGTACATAGAGTTTTACCACATAGTTATAATCTGAAATATAGTTCAATTTTCCTTACTTAGCTCACTAGGATCAGTAAACGGCTGTAGTGTTATTTATGTGTGCATATGATTGCACTGTGTTGAAGGAATAACTCTTTGTATATCCATAACTATAAACCTAATAGAAATAAATGTATATAGAAAGGTATAATGGTCCCTTTTGCAATAAATCTTTGTCATATAATCGATCTAATTAAGTTGAAATTTGATTATGAAAGTGTGTTTGTTTTTCATAAATTGTACATTACAAGTTACAACGACTGGTCAAGGTCTCAAGGATAGTACTTGGTAGTCACACATGCCTCCTCAGTCCTCACATCACATAGTCTAAAACCAACTTCTCTTTTGTCACAAAAATCAAAATAAAACCAACAGCTCAAGATTAACACGTAGGATAGATCCAATGGTTCAGATTAATCCTTAACAACTCCCTAGCTTGGTTGAAACTCTCTTTATTGTTTGTTGTATAATGGCAATGGCAGTGGTATGCAATTTACATGTAAGAGAGCTTTCAACTTGATCCACCCTTCCTTTTTTTTTTCTCTTGTTCTTATCTTCAGCTTATTCTCATTCCATCAAACAAACCTTTTTGTGAAGAAGGGTCCTATTTTTTTGGGTTCTTCTTCTTTCTTTTATTTTAGTTTCAGACTTTGCACAAGAGAACCGACATGTTATTTTCTTTTTTCTTGTTTCTTCATGACCTTTATTTTTACAATCAATGTTTTTCTTTTGGAATATCATGTTTTTTCATTTTTATTGTTCATGTTAATACTTGTTTATGTCTGGAAAATGCTACCAAGTGTTGTTGTTAAGAGGTCTAAAGCGAAAATTTTATCTTAAAAATTGTGCATTTAATGCATTGAAACAATAAATACATAAAATTTATCAATTATTTTCAACTTTGAATCATCAACAACATGACCCTTTTATGTTTCAGAAATGATGACCTAATTTATTTTTCTTCCTTCTAGTCTTTGAGACAAATGGTTGTAGGGTTAAATACTCTGCTATTTTGAATGATTCTTGGTTAATATTGTTGTAAAAAAATGATTTTTGCCTAATACTTTTACGTTTTTGTATTCAATTTTTAAACACTTTGTAAACTATGCAAAACTACTCTAGTTGTCCCTTAACTTAATTTCAAATAACAAGATTGTGTTCTTAATATTTTTTTCACGTCATTTTCAGTTATTTGATCAATTTATATATGAATTTTAAATATTTAAACTTATGGTTCAAACGTTCAAATGTTTTTCTGTCAAAAAAAAAAAAGAAGTTCAAATTGCATATGTTGAAACACATGTTTTGTTTTTGTTGTCGCCATCAAAAGCATATGTTGTTTGATCATCAAAATTGCATAAAATTTTGCAAGTTCACTTGAGCCAACACGAGGAACGAAAGAAACAACTAAACCATTGGGATGCAACAAAACATCAGTTTCTAATTTTATTTTATATTTTACTAAAAAAAATTAATTAGTTTTTTATTTTTAAGAAGACAAAAATTAATTAGTCGTGTCGTCGATTTTACACCATTGTTTGTTTACATGTCACAAGGGAAATAATTTTAGCGAGAATGCAAGCCTAGAATTCCACCTTCCATGGTTCTTACCCGTCTTCTATAATAATTGTAAAAATGTTATTGAATTTTCGGATGTTATGATCTAGAATGAACTTTTCCCCAATTTTTTTAAGTGCAAATCTGTTTTTTCTCAAAGATTTGGATTTTAAAATCCAAAAATATAAATGCTTAGGATTTTATAAATCGAGCACCCTCTGTTTTAAAATTAAATTTCCTACGACACAATAGCAGATCAAAGCATGGGTAAAAGGGTTGTTTGGATTATAAAAATAAAAAATAAATATTTTAGATTTTATAATCCGAACTCCCGATACACGTGTTTTGAACCTCTCTTGTGTTATTAACTCATGGAGAAAAAAATGTGAAATTTGATTTTAAAATTTAAACTAGTAAAAAAGCATTTTTGATTTTGAAAGCAGGGAAAAACCTCATTTCGTATTATAAAATCCAAATCCAATTGCAGGAATTTCGATGGACACGTGAGAAGGAGGGTGGAAAATTTTTTATCTTGATTTTATAGTCATGGGAAGAGACGCGTGTATCGATACGAGCACAACTATTACTTACCCCAATCATCTTTCACCAATTTGTGAACTTTATTTTCTTATATATACACATAT